>Ga0315281_10009569_pt1 | contig 13439 bp, 8 predicted proteins | sample YL17G07_0_MG_FD_204540 | JGI IMG/M metagenome (GOLD analysis project Ga0315281, IMG submission 204540) | Sediment microbial communities from Yellowstone Lake, YNP, Wyoming, USA - YL17G07_0 | ecosystem: Environmental > Aquatic > Freshwater > Lake > Sediment | place: USA: Wyoming | collected...
ATCCGAGCGGCATCGAAATGAGGAATACTGGCTCACAAGGAGATCGGCCATGAGAATATCTGGTTCAGCCCGGCACAACCGGACTTTGGGCGCCCTGATCCGATTGGGGCAACGATTGGCTTTCGCCTGTCAGGCGTGGCTGTTGCTTTGCATCAGTCTCCATGCCCAGGATTTGCCGCGCTTCCGTGAGCACATGATCACCGACGAGCTGAAGCTCGGCTATCAGCTTGTCGCCGCGGACTTGAACGGCGACGGGCAGAAAGACCTGATCGCCGTCGACGAAGCGGCAGCGCAACTCGTGTGGTTCGAGAATCAGCACCCGGCATGGAAACGGCACGTTCTGGCTGTCGATGTGCCGCGGCAACTGAACGCCGATTGCTGGGACGTCGACGGTGACGGCGTTCCCGAGGTGGTTCTGGCGTACCGGTTCGAGCCAAGCCCCGAGAGGAGCGTCGGCAACATTGTGTTCCTCCAGAGCGGTGTGGATGTGCGGCAACCGTGGACGGCGCGAGAGATTGATCGTGTGCCGACCGCGCACCGCGTGCGCTGGATCGACCCGGAAGGGAATGGGAAGAAGGTACTCCTGGTGGCGCCGGTGGTCGGGCGACGATACTTGCCCGGCTTCGACGATCCTGTGCCGATCTACGTGTACCGACCCGGCCAGTGGAAACGGGAGACGCTTTCCAGCCAGCCGCAGGGAGTGCTGCACGCGATCAGCCCGGTCAGTTGGGACGGCGGACCGCGCCAGCAGTTGCTGACGGCAAGTTACCTGGGGTTGCACCGGTTCGAGTGGACGGGCAGCCAATGGGTCGCCACGCAGATTGCCAAGGGCGATCCCTCGCCCTGCCCCAAGTGCGGAAGCGGCGAGGTCCGTCTTGGGCACATAGGGGAAAATCGGTTTCTGGCCGCAATTGAGCCATGGCATGGAAACCAAGTGGTGGTCTATGTTGCAGAACCACAACAGTGGAAGCGCGTGGTGATCGAGGACAAGATGGACAATGGCCATGCCCTGGCCGTGGGGGACCTCGACGGTGACGGCCGCGATGAGATCGTGTGGGGGTTCCGCGGCAAAGGCTGCAAGCTCTGGATTCTTCAGGCGACCGACGCTCGCGGCGAGCGATGGAAGAAGACGGTGTTGGACGACGGGGGCATCGCCGCTGCCGACTGCGTTATCGAGGACTTCAGCGGCGACGGCAAGCCGGACGTCATCGCCATCGGAGCGTCCACCCATAACCTTAAGCTCTACGAAAACGCGGGCAAGTTGCGCTAGAGTCGGCGTGCCAACTTGAAGGTCGCGGGCTACTTCCTCAACCTGGGGGGACTGTTGCTGCTCGGGTGTGTCCGAGCGAAGTCGAAACGGCATATTTCGGCTCAATGCAGTGTGCGAATGCCTGTGCAAAGGAGCAAACCCATGAGATCGAGCGTCCGAAGTCGAACGTGGAGTGCAATCGCGGCGGGTCTTTTGATCCTGGCCGCGGGTGCGGCTTGGGCGGCTGAGGTTGCCACGCCGCAAGACACCCATACGCTTGTGCAAGGTTTCGTCCAGCCGCCCGAGTCAGCCCGACCGTGGGTCTATTGGTTCTGGCTCAACGGCAACATCACGCGCGAAGGCATTACCGCCGACCTGGAGTCGATGCGGCGCGTGGGCATTGGCGGCGTGCTCATCATGGAAGTCGATCAAGGAGCGCCCGTCGGAGCGGTGGGGTTCATGAGCGACCGATGGCGCGAGCTGTTCAAGCACGTCGTCGCCGAGGCCGGCCGGCTCGGCATAGAAGTGAACATGAACAACGATGCCGGCTGGAACGGCAGCGGCGGCCCGTGGGTCAAACCCGAGTTGTCGATGCAGAAGGTCGTCGCCAGCGAGACCGAGGTCGCCGGCCCGAAGAAGGTCGAAGCGTCGCTGCCGCAGCCGGAGACGGTCGCCGGTTTCTATCGCGACATCGCGGTGCTGGCCTTTCCGGCCCCGGGCAACTATCGCATTCCCGACATACAGATCAAGGCGGGCTACCAGGTGGGCGGCGCGCCGCCCATCGCCACGCAGCAACTTCCCAAGGAGATGGTCATCCCGCGCGAGCGGATCGTGAATCTCAGCCCGCGCATGGACCAAAATGGTCGATTGACCTGGGAAGTCCCCGCCGGCCGGTGGACGGTTTTGCGGATCGGGCACACCAGCACGGGCATGCGCAACGCACCGGCGCCAGCCAGCGGTTGCGGGTTGGAATGCGACAAGCTCAGCAAGGAGGGCATCGAGGCCCATTTCAACGCGATGATGGCCCGCTTGATCGACGACGTGGGACCTGCGGCGGGCAAGGCGCTGGTGGCCACGCACGTGGATAGCTGGGAAAACGGCTCTCAGAACTGGACCGCCCGCATGCGCCAGGAATTCCAGGCCCGACGCGGCTACGACCTCGTGCCTTTTCTGCCCGTGATGACCGGCCGGGTTGTCGACAGCCAGGAGATTTCCGAGCGGTTCTTCTGGGACTTGCGCCGCACGGTTTCCGAGCTGGTCGTGGAAAACTACGCCGGCCATTTGCGCGAGCTAGCTCACCGACACGGCCTGCGTTTTACGATCGAGGCCTATGGCAGCCCCTGCGACAACCTGCCTTATGCATGTCAATGCGACGAGCCGATGGGCGAGTTCTGGGTCGGCGGCGGCGCGATGGAGACGTGCCGCGGGATGGCTTCCGCTGCACATTTGAACGGCAAGTCGATCGTCGGCGCCGAGGCGTTCACCGCCGGCGGCCAGGAACGATGGCGCGACCATCCGGCCACGATTAAGGCACTCGGCGACCGGGCCTTCACCGAAGGGATCAATCGCTTCGTCTTTCACCGCTTCGCCATGCAGCCGTGGCTCGACCGCCGGCCGGGCATGACCATGGGGCCCTGGGGAACGCACTTCGAGCGCACGCAAACCTGGTGGGAACTGACGCCCGGCTGGCACCAGTACCTAGCCCGATGCCAGTTCCTGCTCCGCCAGGGCACCTTTGCCGCCGACCTCTGTTACCTGACGGCTGAGGATTCGCCGCAGGGCCTAGCCGGCCACCCGCAACTGGGCTACGGCTGGGACCAGTGCAGCCCGGAGATCGTGCTCTCGAAGATGACGGTACAAGACGGCCGGCTGGTGTTGCCCAGCGGAATGAGTTATCGGCTACTGGTTCTCTCCGACTCGCAGCGGATGACACCGGCCCTGCTCACGAAGATCAGACAGCTCATCGAGGCTGGGGCGACGGTCGTTGGTCCGCGGCCGCTGGCCTCGCCCAGTCTGAACAACTACCCACAGTGCGACGAGGAAGTGCAACGCCTGACCGCCGAGATCTGGGCTAATTGCGACGGCCACACGGTCCATGAGCATCGGCTCGGCCTCGGACGGATCGTCTGGGGGCCGACGCCGGAGCAGGTCTTGGAGCGCGCGGGCGTCCGACCCGATTTCAGCGGCGCGCCGCTGCGATACATTCACCGCCGGACCGAAGACACGGATATCTACTTCGTGTCGAATCCGATGGGCCAAAGGGTATTGGCAACTCCCAGCTTCCGCGTAAGCGGCAAGACGCCGGAGCTCTGGTGGCCGGAGAGCGGCCGTACGCAGCCGGCGGCCTTGTTCCGCTCACAGGATGGCCTGACGCAAGTCTCCTTCGCCTTGGAGCCCAGCGGCTCGGTGTTCGTCGTGTTCCGCGATACTCCGGCCGTTGACGCGGCCGTCGACCTGTCGCTTGACGGGCTGCCGCTGGCATTCCCCGGCAAACCGACCGCAAAGATCACAATCGATCGGGCGGTTTACGGCGTGCTCGACGATCCGAAGCGCACGCGCGACGTCCGCAGGCAAGTTCAGAACCTCGTCGACCGCGGGACCAACGATTTCCAGGTGGCCAGCCTCGCGGCCGAAGGCGATCCGGCCTTCGGCATCGTCAAGACGCTGATCGTCGAATACACCGTCGACGGAAAACATCTAACGGTCACCGGCACCGATCCGGAGAACGTGGTCCTCTCACTGTTCGCCGCTGCCAGTCGCGTGGCCGAGCTCGCCCGAGAACCCGACGGCCGGTTGCGGCTTGATGCCTGGCAGCCGGGGCAGTATGCCATTAAGCTCGCTAGCGGCGAAACGCGGCAAGTGGCCGTGGTGCAGATTCCTCCGCCGCTGGAGTTGACCGGTCCGTGGGACGTGAGCTTTCCGCCTGAGAGCGGGCTGACGCAACCGCTCACTTTCGACCGACTCGTCTCGTGGACGGAACGCCCTGAGTTGGGCGTGAAGTATTTCAGCGGCACGGCGGCCTATCGGGCCGTTTTCCAGGTTCCGGCCGAGGCGCTTGGCAAGGGCCGCCGGCTGTGGCTCGATCTGGGCGACGTGCAGGCCTTCGCCCAGGTGAAGGTCAACGACAAGCAACTCGGCATCCTGTGGAAGCCGCCCTACGGCCTCGACGTGACCAACGCCTTGACCCTGGGCCAAAACACGCTCGACGTGAGCGTGACGAATCTCTGGCCCAACCGGATGATCGGCGACGAGCAACTGCCCGAGGATAGCCAAAGGAATCCCGATGGCACGCTCCGCGCCTGGCCTGATTGGCTCCAACAAGGCAAGCCGAGCCCGACCGGCCGGCAGACTTTCACCTCGTGGCGTCTTTGGAAGAAAGGCGATGGGCTGTCGAAGTCCGGTCTGCTCGGCCCTGTACGGCTGATCCCATGCGAGTCGGTCGTGCTGCCAAAATGAACTCTCAGGTCGATCATCACGCCAACGAGTGAACGATTGAAAGTGCTTTTCCTCTGCAAACACAACCATCCACATCCTGACAAGCACAGTCATTCTTTTGGTCGCAGGTGGACACTCGGCCCGCGTCGCGGCGGATGCCTTGCCGCCAAGTGCGTCACAATCCGCCGCGCTCTCCTCGGACCTGCCCGTTGTCGACAAGCCGTTTGAGCCCACCGCCGAGTCGCTCCGGTGGCACCAGATTCCCGTCTGGTTCCGCGATGCCCAATTCGTTACCCTTCAACTGTTTGCTCGGATGTCTCACCAAACCACCCTTTTTTGAAACGCCTACGCCGCAGAGGTCGGGAAGCTCCGTTCTTGGATCGAGAACGCCGAAGCGGTTGATGACTACACCTTCCGCCTCCGCCGCCAGACCAGCAGCAACACGCCGAAGGCACCGGTGAGCAACAGCACCAGTGTGCCCGGCTCGGGGACTGGGGTGCCTGGGCAGATCGGCGGAAAACGCATCGCAAAGGTGACCGACGATATGCCCACGTCGATCTGGTGCCCGTCAACGATCTCGCTGATCAGGTTTGCACCACTGCCGCTCCACGTCGCCGTTGCTTCACCCTGCAAGGTCATTTCGTGAGGGTAGCTTGCCGTCAACAGCCTCGAATAGCCCACGGCAGGTCCTCCGGTCGGCGTCCAGGCGAATTGCCCGGTGGCCTTCTCCGTCGGGCCTTCGATGGTGTAGGTGCCGGTGAACTGCCGGGGGCCGTCTAGTACGGCGGTTCCGCCCTCGATGTTGTAGGCACCGCCCGTGGTCGGGACCAGGTGGGTCAGTACGTCCACCTGGGTTTCGACTGTGAAGGGGTCGAAGTGGAGCGTCGTGACCACCTGCTCCGTTTGGCCCGGCCCGATAGTCCAATTCCGCCAGCCGCGCCCGGTCAGATTCGGGCAGTCCAGGCTGAACAGGTCGTACCTCATCGTGTTGGCCCCCCAGTCGAAGTCGAACTGAAGGGACATCATTGCGCCCGGGATCCCGGGAGCAGTGGGATACTGAAAGCCATCCCCCTGCCCACTCAGTCCTACCTGGACGTTGGGCGGGTTCCACGAGGCGGACCACATCTCGGCCCGGACAACGCCGGGCAACAGCACAATCGACAGCATCAACGGAAGACGGTACATGGCAGCACCTCCAGTCAAAAAAGGTGTTACGACAACAATTTGGCAGGCTCCACGCCCAGGATGCGGGCGATCTCCCGCAAACGATTTACGTTCAATCCGACCTCGCCCCGCTCGCAGCGCACCCAGGTGGTGCGCGAGATGTCCCTTCAATGGGGCCGCGGCTTTTCAGCCGCGGAAACATGGCCCGCCTGGGCGAGGCCGTCACGCGACTTACGGGGCTTCAATGGGGCCGCGGCTTTTCAGCCGCGGAAACTGGAGAAGCTGAAAGGGAAGTGGCGGGGGCGGATCGTGGCTTCAATGGGGCCGCGGCTTTTCAGCCGCGGAAACCCTCGGGGCGGGGACCTACGTGGCCGAATCGCTCAACGCTTCAATGGGGCCGCGGCTTTTCAGCCGCGGAAACCGGTCAGACGGTCGGGGCGGTCGTCATCAACAAGTCGCTTCAATGGGGCCGCGGCTTTTCAGCCGCGGAAACCCCAAAGCAAAGGCGCCAAGGGAAGGCACAGACAAAGGCTTCAATGGGGCCGCGGCTTTTCAGCCGCGGAAACGGGAGGGAATCCGACGGGCAATTCGCCCACCCTACCGCTTCAATGGGGCCGCGGCTTTTCAGCCGCGGAAACTCCCCGCCGCCTTGTAAGCCGTCACCTGGGCGTGCTGCGCTTCAATGGGGCCGCGGCTTTTCAGCCGCGGAAACTTGTGCATATTGACCAGGTGATTCCCAACGCACATCGCTTCAATGGGGCCGCGGCTTTTCAGCCGCGGAAACATGATCCAAGGCGGGATCAACCCCTGGGACGTGGCAGCTTCAATGGGGCCGCGGCTTTTCAGCCGCGGAAACGTGAATCTCGCCGATATGTCACGCCGGGCACGGCGCGCTTCAATGGGGCCGCGGCTTTTCAGCCGCGGAAACTCGCTGGAGATGCCGGCCAGTACGCTGGTTCTCCGGGCTTCAATGGGGCCGCGGCTTTTCAGCCGCGGAAACCTGAACAGCAGACGACTGCACTTACGACTGCTTTAGACGCTTCAATGGGGCCGCGGCTTTTCAGCCGCGGAAACGATCCACTGCAGCGCGAATGCGGGCCGCTTTGTTAGGCTTCAATGGGGCCGCGGCTTTTCAGCCGCGGAAACCACATTGATCTCGCCGCAAGTCCGTTGCGTGGACGGGGCTTCAATGGGGCCGCGGCTTTTCAGCCGCGGAAACTTGACGAGACGCCGTACTGGCGTCGATTGGCGAATGGGCTTCAATGGGGCCGCGGCTTTTCAGCCGCGGAAACGAAGAGGCCATACGGGTAGCCGCAGAGAAGAGTCCCGCTTCAATGGGGCCGCGGCTTTTCAGCCGCGGAAACGGCCATTCCTCCAACACTTCGCCCCAACGGGCCAGAATGCTTCAATGGGGCCGCGGCTTTTCAGCCGCGGAAACGCGTCCCGTAGGCCCCGGTGTACGGGTTCACGTTCCGCTTCAATGGGGCCGCGGCTTTTCAGCCGCGGAAACAAGGATGACGGATTGGAGTCTTCGCTGGCAAGATTTGCTTCAATGGGGCCGCGGCTTTTCAGCCGCGGAAACTCGCCGTAGAGCAGCGGCGTCTGGATCACCTGGTCGTCGCTTCAATGGGGCCGCGGCTTTTCAGCCGCGGACACAATAGACCCTGAGTTGTCTGTTAGTTGGAGCGAAAAGCTTCAATGGGGCCGCGGCTTTTCAGCCGCGGAAACCCGGCAAACTCAGGCGGAGCTCCGCGAACTCTGGGAACGCTTCAATGGGGCCGCGGCTTTTCAGCCGCGGAAACCCGCCGCGCCCCCGTAGAACACTTCCCGCACGTCATTGCTTCAATGGGGCCGCGGCTTTTCAGCCGCGGAAACTAGACTACAGTTCTGATTTACACATTGTTGTAACTCGCTTCAATGGGGCCGCGGCTTTTCAGCCGCGGAAACGGTCACGTGCCCACGGCAACGGCTGCAAATCTTTCCAGCTTCAATGGGGCCGCGGCTTTTCAGCCGCGGAAACGCGGTGTTCGGCGACCGAGGTTGTGCTGGATATCGGCGCTTCAATGGGGCCGCGGCTTTTCAGCCGCGGAAACCCTCGATCCACCTCACCACTGCATCCGGCTTGCCTTGGCTTCAATGGGGCCGCGGCTTTTCAGCCGCGGAAACGGCTTCAGTGCTGACGTTCGACAGTTTGTTGCACCAGCTTCAATGGGGCCGCGGCTTTTCAGCCGCGGAAACGGGCCAGCGAAGCGTTTCCTGACCCTTAGATAAGAGAGCTTCAATGGGGCCGCGGCTTTTCAGCCGCGGAAACGTTCGCCGGCGGGTTTGGCCGGCGGTTCCTCGGCCATGCTTCAATGGGGCCGCGGCTTTTCAGCCGCGGAAACCTGAGGGCTTGAACCCGAACGACCGCCCACTACTGAGGCTTCAATGGGGCCGCGGCTTTTCAGCCGCGGAAACCGGCTTAGTCATAGTAATTCCGTTTGGCAGAGGTCCAGCTTCAATGGGGCCGCGGCTTTTCAGCCGCGGAAACGGCCATCCCTTGGGGTTCTTGCAATACCGTCTACAAAGGCTTCAATGGGGCCGCGGCTTTTCAGCCGCGGAAACTCTGTCCGGGCCGTGCGTCCGGGGATCGAAGTCTCAGGCTTCAATGGGGCCGCGGCTTTTCAGCCGCGGAAACGGCTGTTCCGGGTGGATGGCGCATCGTACCACCGTCGCTTCAATGGGGCCGCGGCTTTTCAGCCGCGGAAACCTGTCCGATGCGCGTGCGTCGGTATCCCAGTTCGCCGCTTCAATGGGGCCGCGGCTTTTCAGCCGCGGAAACATTCCACCCGGATCTCCAACCCCCACCTGACAGTCCGCTTCAATGGGGCCGCGGCTTTTCAGCCGCGGAAACGAGTGAGCACACACCTGGACCGTGGAGTGTCCGGCGTGCTTCAATGGGGCCGCGGCTTTTCAGCCGCGGAAACCAGGAAACCGATTGTGAAGCGCTTGCTCTCATTCCTGGCTTCAATGGGGCCGCGGCTTTTCAGCCGCGGAAACGTTTGGGGGTCAAAGTGACCGGCAGGTCCTCTTTCTCGCTTCAATGGGGCCGCGGCTTTTCAGCCGCGGAAACGTGGCCTATCCGGCCGGATGTGTAGTCAACTTAATCCGCTTCAATGGGGCCGCGGCTTTTCAGCCGCGGAAACTACCCCGTTCACCTCCAGCACGCCGTCATAGACGTGGCTTCAATGGGGCCGCGGCTTTTCAGCCGCGGAAACGCGCGACGGTGAACCCGGCCGCCTGGCACTTGGCCGCGCTTCAATGGGGCCGCGGCTTTTCAGCCGCGGAAACTTGCAGCCAGGTCGGTGGGGTCAGGGGCGGCGACTTGATGCTTCAATGGGGCCGCGGCTTTTCAGCCGCGGAAACTGTAGTAGTAGGTGGCTGGTGACAGCGGGCTGTCGACGCTTCAATGGGGCCGCGGCTTTTCAGCCGCGGAAACCGGGCGGTTTGCCCCTGGGCATCGCGCAAACCCTGGTTGCTTCAATGGGGCCGCGGCTTTTCAGCCGCGGAAACGAGTAAAGACGGGGCTCGGCCGGGCCGGGCGGGGCGCGGCGCTTCAATGGGGCCGCGGCTTTTCAGCCGCGGAAACCACCCAGCAACACCACGACAACCTCCCGCAGATCACCACGCTTCAATGGGGCCGCGGCTTTTCAGCCGCGGAAACCGGCCACGCTAGAGTGCACCGCGGGGGTTGGTAGCTACTCTTCAATGGGGCCGCGGCTTTTCAGCCGCGGAAACCCGCTGTAGTAGGGTGCAGAGTGTTTGAGAATGAAAGTCTTCAATGGGGCCGCGGCTTTTCAGCCGCGGAAACGCGATGGCAGCGTCGTCATGGCGGATCGTCCAGTACAATCTTCAATGGGGCCGCGGCTTTTCAGCCGCGGAAACCTGCAACCTTGGCGTCTCGGTCGGCTTTAATGGTGGCAATCTTCAATGGGGCCGCGGCTTTTCAGCCGCGGAAACCAAAAAGCCTTGCAGCGATGGGGCCCGTAGGTGTGTTTCTTCAATGGGGCCGCGGCTTTTCAGCCGCGGAAACATTGCCATTACTCACGCCCCTTGTCATCATTCAGTATTTCTTCAATGGGGCCGCGGCTTTTCAGCCGCGGAAACTGTGTGAGGCCGGCATTTTGCTGACCCGTTTTCTGTCTTCAATGGGGCCGCGGCTTTTCAGCCGCGGAAACGTTCCATCTCCCCCGCTTCACGTGCTTGTCGTGCAATCTCTTCAATGGGGCCGCGGCTTTTCAGCCGCGGAAACGTGCTTGCGGGCGTCTTGCCAAGTGGCATACGAGCCTCTTCAATGGGGCCGCGGCTTTTCAGCCGCGGAAACCGCACAGCTCGCAACTCCCGGACGACACACGACTTATGATAACCGCTGCGAGAGGTCCTTGTCGAGTAGGGCCGTTGAGATGCATTTTGGCTAACCTCCTTTCGCAAGGCACTGCGCCGCAATGGGTTGCGTCTGCGAGAGGTCCCGGCCTTTTTTGCGCCACTGGACCTCTCGCAACGCCGCGTGGGCCGGTAAGGCGGCCGGCCCAAGGGTCGGTTGGGTACGACCCGGGTGATCGATAGGTCGGATTGTCTCATGGAGGGCGTCTCCGAGTCAGACGATGACGGCTGCCCGCCGCGGGATCTCCACCCGCGGATCGCCCCAGAACTCGATGCACTGGTCGCCTCGCGCGCCGGCGGGGCCGAGGTCGATCAGCATCACGCGGTCGTGCTGCCAGTTGAGGATGTCCCAGAGGGCCTCCTTCAGCCCTTGTCTCTCCGTCGGCGAAAGCTCGCATCGAAATACAGAATACTGGAGCGGATCACCGAAGCCGAGCATTCGCTTGTACGTTCGACGCAGCCGCTTCTCGTCAGCAACATCGTAGCAGACCAGAAAGACGTTTCGCATCAGACTGTCTCCCAGCTTTGGACCGCCAACCTGCAGCGCACCCGATCTGGCGGTCCTTGTGGTTTCGCGGGTCGGCGGCCTGCCTCAGCGGGTGCAGAAACTGGCGTACCTGGGGATTTCGCCCAGCAGCGTCCGGCCAAGCAATCGGGCCTGGACCTCCAGCACCCGGCGATAGCTGATCCGGTAGCCGAAGATCGGGTGCGTCACGAGCGTGTCCATGCGGCGCTCGAAGGCGGCGATTACGGCCCGGCGACCCGCGTCGGTCAAGGCCACAGCCCCGGCGCGGCGGACAAAGCTGGAGGGCGTCACCTCGCCGTTGTTGATCAGGGTGAGCACGACCGAGTCGCCCACAAGCGGGCGAAACTCCTCGGCTAGGTCCAGCGCCAGCGACGGCCGGCCGTAGCGGGGCCGATGAAAGAAGCCCAGCATCGGATCGAACCCCACCGTATGCAGCACGATCGTCAATTCCTTGACCAGCATGGCGTAGACGAACGACAACAGCGCGTTGACCGGGTCGCGGGGTGGGCGGCGGTTGCGTCCCTCGATGCTAAAGGGCGAGTCCTCCTTGAGCAGCCGGGCGAAGCCGGCGAAGTACTCTTTGGCCGCCATCCCTTCGATGCCCAGCAGGCTGGCGGCATCGCGGGCGGCTTTCGCCTTGCGGCCCAACTCGGCCAGTTGCTGGATGGGCTGCCGATCGTCGCCAGTAAGGTGTCGCCGCAGCAGCGTCCGGGCGTTCTTGATCTTGCCCACGACGAACTGCCGGGCGAGGCGCAGTGAGCGTTTCGGATCGGCCGCGGCCGCAAACTGCGCCATTCGCAGCTCGACGTTCTTGTGGACAAGCCCCGAGGTCAATGCGTAAAACCAGCCGCCGTAGGAAAAATGGGCGACGGGAATCCCGGCCGCCGTGATCCCGCGGAGGGCCTGCGAGGTCACCTGGACGTTGCCCAGCAGGCACACCTGAGAGCAGTCCAGCAGCTTGACCTTCTGGAGCACCTCCTGCCGCTGTTTGACCGTCAGCACGTCGCCGCTGATGCCCAGCGTGGTGCCCTGCTCCTTGAGATACAGCGGCAAGGCGTCGTCGCGGGCGGGCATCAGCCGGCGGACTTCGCCCTTGCGGAGCGGGCGGTCCGGCTCGGCCAGCAGGCGGGTCTCATCCGGCAGGCAGATGCCCACCAGCGAGCACCGCGGGCATTTCGGGCTGTCCTCCAGCGGCGGGGGGATCACGCCCGATAAGGCCGTCTCGCGGATCTGCCGGATCAACTCCCGGGTCCGCTCGACCAGCGCGTCGTCGAAGGGCACCGAGACCCGGCGGCGGGACTCAACGAAATAGACAAACCCGCCTTCGCAATGGTAGCCGTTCTCGCGGAGGATCAGGCCCTGTGCACAGAGCTGCACCTGCTCCGGCTCCCAGACCCCGCCGGACCCGCAAGCGGGTGCCCCGTCGGGCAGCTTGCCCCGCTTGTAATCCACCGGCACCGCCACGCTGGACTGGAGGTCCAGCACGTCGATCCGCGCGATCAGCCCTTCGCCCGGGGCGGAGAGCATCACGGAGCGGCTGTGGATCGAGTCGATAGCAGGGGCCAGGGTTTGGGGGTCAGGGGTCAGGGGCGGAGGGCCGTTGTCTCCCTCGCCCTCTGGGAGAGGGCCGGGGTGAGGGCCGGCCTCGCCTCCCTCGCCCGCCGTCTCGGCCGCGGCTTGGGAACCCTCGGGAACGTGCGCGCGAGACGCCTTGTCAACCCGACGATGGCCAAAGCGGCCTTCCCGCGTCTCCAGGTTGTCGGCAAACTCGCCCTGTACCCATTCGAGATAGGCCAGGCGGGGACAATAGCAGAACTCGTTGAGCATCGGTCGTTGCCATGGCAGCACCTTTCACAGGCTGAAACAAAGCGTAAGGCGTCCGTGCTGCCGATACACTCTCCTCGGACGGCGCGATGCCGGGCGCCGCGCCGGAGTGCCGATGCGCACCACCGGCGCGGCGCCGGACTGCGTCGGCCGTCAGCGCTTCACGGCCGATACTCGGACCACGTCACCGTCGGATCGTCATGCGGACATGTTTCTTGTGAACCGAATTGTCAAAGAGCTAATCGACGTTGGGCATTCCTCGCCCCGGCGTCATGAACACCGTGCGAATACTCCTAGGCCGCAATGCCGCCCGGCCCCGATCGCCAGCGGGCCGGGTACGTTGACGTCATCGTTGAATCGCAGCGTAAGGTGAACCGCCGTCTGGGTCTGCAAGTGGTCCGGACGGATATACCCGATGAGTCTCTTATGTCTGTCGCACTTGTGCGCGGAGAGCGACTTGGGAAATCGTGAAAACGCGCTCCACTCGAACTGGCACCGTTGCTCAACGCCAGATTGCGCAAGCGCTTTTTTGATGAGCCTGCGAGTCTTTTCGGGTTTGTGGTCGTCGTGTCCTGGGAGGATCACGGGCGTGACGCTGGCCCAGGCGTTGGCGGGCTGGGTGTAGATGCGGGCGACGTTGTCGTGTCGGACGGGCACAAGCAGGGGAGCGTCTCTCTCTCCGAACTCGTCACCCTGCAAGGGCTGCAACATCCGCCCTGCCAAATGCCGCGCCACGTGGTCGAGCCATGCATCGTCACCCACCGGTGCAACGATCATGATTCGCCGCACGCCCGGATCGGTATGTATGTGTCCGATCGA
>Ga0315281_10009570_pt1 | contig 13438 bp, 14 predicted proteins | sample YL17G07_0_MG_FD_204540 | JGI IMG/M metagenome (GOLD analysis project Ga0315281, IMG submission 204540) | Sediment microbial communities from Yellowstone Lake, YNP, Wyoming, USA - YL17G07_0 | ecosystem: Environmental > Aquatic > Freshwater > Lake > Sediment | place: USA: Wyoming | collected...
GGGTAGCTGGACAAGACGGCGCAATCGGCTCAAAGCCACCATTTGCTGGAATTTCACAAAGAACGACGCTCGAAAAAAATTGAACAGATTCTACGAGACTATTAAGAATTAAGTTTACAAAGCACTAGCGGCAAAACTATAACAAAGAACTTTTCAAAAGATACAGATCATCTTTTGTTTTACTCTAAATCTCAAGAATACATTTTTAACTCTACGTTTCAGCCTATATCAGAGGCGACCCGAAAAATGTATAACAAAGACGATAATGACGGAAGAGGGCTTTACAGGTTATATCCTCTTCAGAAAACAGACAATCCGGGGCCGGAAACTACTTATGATTACAAAGACAACAGAGGGAAAATATGGAAATGTCCACCAAAAGGCTGGAGGATGAAATATGAAAAATTAAAAGCGCTTGAGAACGACAAAAGATTATATATGGGGGGAGATACGTTATCAGAAAAGGCATATTGGAACGAAAGAGAAAATGAAGGCAAATTATGCAATAATCTGTGGGACGATATTTCTAATTTGCAGGGGAATAATAGAGAATTACTTGACTATCCAACTCAAAAGCCAGAAGCACTTTATGAACGAATTATTAAAGCATCCTCCAATCCTGGCGACATAGTTTTGGACGTCTTCATGGGACCTGGTACTACCTAGGCCGTTGCTATGAAACTGGGCCGCCGGTTTATCGGCGCTGATATAAACCTTGGGGCTATTCAAACAACCACAAAGCGTCTTCTGAATGTCGCTGCAGAACTGAAAGACGGCAAACTCGACCCAAAAAGAGATGGCATAGATACCTTTTATACGGGCTTTTCTGTCTATAATGTCAACCACTACGATTTCTTCAGAAACCCTGTTGAGGCAAAGGAACTTCTCATGGATGCCTATGAAATACAGCCTCTTCCTTCAAGTTCTCTCTATGATGGTGAACTGGATGGTTGGATGGTAAAGATCATGCCAGTGAACCGTATTGCAACACGCCTTGATCTGAATGATCTTATTTCCAATTTTGACAGAAAGTCTTTTGATAAACGTCGCAAAGAGAGTCCCGGCAAGCCTCTTGAGAGGGTCCTGCTTATCTGCATGGGCCATGAACTTGACTTAGCGGCTGAACTGACCAAGCAGATGAAAACAGAAGGGTATGAAATAGATGTACGTGTTGTGGATGTGCTCCGCGAGAAGGCGAAGCTGGAGTTCAAAAGAGACTCTGAGGCAAGGATTGTAATTAAGAAGGGGGAGATAGTTATCGAGAGCTTTTATCCCATGAATCTGCTTCAGAAGCTGAGCCTTGAAAAGAAAGCTATCAAAGACTGGCGGGAATTGACTGAGTCGGTGATGATAGATTGGAACTATAATGGCAAGGTTTTTTCTCCGACAACAGTAGACGTACCTGATGGCAAAGAGCTGGTTGGTGGAAAATATACTATTCCCGCCGATGCAGACACAATAAGAGTTAAGATTACAGACCTGCTTTCTGAATCCTGCGAGGTTGTTGTCAATGCCTAAAGGGAAAACTAAGACAACTGCAGTTGATCTTGAGTTTGCCTTTTATGAGTATCTTAATAAGTTTTACAAAGAAAACCGATCAACGATACGAAAGAAGTACCTTCTGGAAACTCGGCGCTTTCTTGATTTTAACAATACTGAAAACAGAGGCGCCTTTCTCCGTGCCCCTCAGTTTGAGGCTCTGGAGATATATATCTTTCTTAAAGAGTATTGCGATAGTCGTCCACTTCACGAAATATTCTATAACTGGTTCCACAAACGTGATGGCTTTGAGGGCCGGAGTGAGATTGGTGTGCGCACTCTCTTCGGCAGTTTGAATGAAGAGATATACCAGCAGGTTTTTGACCGCATAAAAAGTTCTTCTCAGAACTATACTAATTATATATATGCGCTGACGATGGGTACGGGAAAGACAATTCTGATGGCTACCTGTATCTTTTATGAGTTTATCCTTGCAAACAAATACCCCGATGATCCTCGTTACTGCCATAATGCGTTAGTATTCGCCCCTGACACGACTGTCTTGCAGTCGCTAAAAGAGATAAAGACCTTTGACAAGTCCCGGGTGGTCCCAAAGCAGTACGTGAACTGGCTGGATACGAACCTGCAGTTTCATTTCCTTGAGGACACTGCATCTGCACTTAGTATTATAGATAGATCGAGGTTTAACATTGTTATATCGAATACGCAAAAAATCATCCTGAAAAAGCAGCATAAAGAAAAAGCCACATCTGAAAAGCTCTTTGCTTCGGAAGGTCCTGTTTACACGCCAGGAAGTGTATACGAAAAGTACAAGGATTTATATAACTTGGAAGACGAAGGGGACCTTCTCCCTAACCAGCGTTTCCATAAACTGACACGGATAGAACAATTGGGTGTATATGTTGATGAAGCCCACCATGCCTTTGGAAACACACTGGCAGGAGATTTAACCAGTCTGCGAACTACAATTATAGAACTTGATGACAAGCTTCGAAGCCGGTACACACATCGTAGCCTGCTATAACTATACCGGCACACCTTATGTGGGAAACCAGGTTTTGCCTGAAGTTGTTTATGCATACAGCTTGCATGATGCCATAAAAAATAAGTTCTTAAAAAAAGTAGACGTCAATTCCTTCGAGCGGACAAAAGACCTTACCTTTGTGCGTGAAACACTCTCTGATTTCTGGAAACATCACAAAGGCAAACGCTATGAGGGCATGCTTCCGAAGATTGCTTTTTTTGCATCAACTATTGATGAACTGGAGAACGAATTACGGCCCAGGGTTGAAAATGTGATGGAAGAGCTGAAAATAGCTCAAAGACGTCTGCTTGTGAATGTGGGTGATGAGAAGCTCACAACTTCCGATGACATCCGCGAGTTTAACCGTCTTGACACACCTGAATCTGAAAAACAGGTTATCCTTTTAGTAAACAAGGGAAAAGAGGGTTGGAACTGCCGATCTCTTTTCTCCGTTGCTTTGTTTAGGGAGCCAAGATCAAAAATATTCGTCCTTCAAGCCACAATGCGGGCTATGCGTTCAATTACCGATATTCAAGAAACGGCGAGCATTTATCTTACAGAGGAATGTCGAAAAATATTGGCCAAGGAGCTTGAGGCTAACTTCAGGATAGACATTGAAGAATTCCAGAGTATCGGCAAGGATAAAAAACCTTACGAGGTACGTACTGTCCCTCCACCGGTAAAGATAGCCTTAAAGAGAGTCCGCAACCTTTTTGAGATGAAGGAAAAAGAAATCGTTGGGAGAATTGATTTTGGATTAAAGCATTTTGATTTTGAGAAATACAGAAGCTATAAGAATACCAGCAGGCTGACAAACATCAGACAGATTAACTCTAAAGAAGATATTTCGGCACGAGAAGATAAGAGAGAATTTAGCCTGCTAACATTGGTCGGTGAGATTGCCGGTTATCTGCACAGACCATGTCTGGAAATTGAAAAGTTACTGGTTGAGTCTATAGACAGTGCTGAGCTGATACTGGAACGCGTAAATCAATTCAATGAGATCATATACGATGTTATTATACCGGCCATTTTTAATTTCTTCTATGATATGAGCACATATGAAAAGAAAGAACCCTCTGAAGTATATTTGGTGCGTGAACCAGCCGAGGGATATTACACAGTTCAAGCCAAACCTGAAATGGTCGCTGCATTTGACGATGCGCACTATTCTAAATACAGTAAGAAGAGTTTTCATCTCAACTATTATTGTTTTGATTCTTTACCAGAGAAAACTTATTTTGAAAAACAGTTATTTGAGAACAATGATGTGAAAAAAATATGGTTTACAGGGATGTTCAAACATGGACAAACAGAGTTTTATATCCCTTACATAGACCCTGAATCTCATACCCTAAGAAGCTATTATCCCGATTTTCTTTTACAAAAGACTGACGATTCATTTGATCTGGTGGAAATAAAAGGAGATCACAAAATTGATGATCCCGTTGTACAGGCGAAGCGAGAAGCGGCGGAACAAGTAGCGTATACGAATCAGATGAAATACGTCATGCTTCGAAGCAGTGATCTGGAGAAGGTTTCTGTCTCTAAGAAAGAGAAAGGTCTCTTCCTCGATTTTGTCACTGCTTATGTTTCGCGTATGTTTAAAGACTTGTTGCCGGTTTACTCCTTGCAAGCAGCATGTGGTAAATTTGGCGACGGGCAGGATGTGGAGTGCGAAGGATGGGTTGAAGTAAAAGATAAGAAGCTGGACAACAACATGTTTATCGTTAAAGCTGTAGGAAAATCAATGGAACCTGATATCCCAGGAGATTCTTATTGTATTTTCAGATTTAATCCTGCCGGTTCAAGACAAAACAAAACCGTGCTTGTTCAACATCGTGGTATTGGTGATCCTGAAACAGGCGGGGAATATACAATTAAAAAATATTCAAGCGAAAAGATTTTACAAGGCGATGGCTCATGGAGACATTCCAGAATAACTTTAATCCCGATCAATCCTGACTATGAACCTATAGTTTTTGAAGGCAAAGATGAAGGATTTGAGACGGAATTCCAGGTTATTGGAGAATTTATAGATATTTATAAGTAGGGCAATAAATTATTGAATCTAAGGAGGCACAAGAAATGAGGAAGAAGAAAGCTGTCAAGAAGCATACGGTCTGGGCAAATGTTCAAGTCGTAGAATTATCAAAGGCTGGAAGTGCAATGGACTTTGAAATCTTTCATGGAAAAGAAAAGTTGGGGACAATAATAATAGGCCGTGGATCATTTACATGGTATGGTAAGGGCAAACAAAAAGGCAAAAGGATCAGTTGGTCAAGATTTGCAGAAATTATGGATGAATATTGTTATGACGAATGAAGATATCTTTTAGCTTGTTTACTGACGACCGATTCTTGGGCATAAGAGAATTTAAAAACATAGATTTTAATTATGTAAATATTCTTTATAGTTCCTAAAATTGATTATTACAGACATTTCCAATTGGACAATTTTTGCAGTCTGGGTTTGTTTGAAAACAATAATGCCTTCCAATGATCCAACATGGGTAATCTAATATGCCAGGGTAGTCTGGATTCAATTGTCGCGCTTTAGAAATAACTAAAGCTTTATCTTCGTAATCCACAAAACCACATCGCTTAAATACTCTTATTACCAAGCTATCTGCTGCTATGTCTATTCCTGAACGATCTCTAAGAGGTATGTTGAATCTCTTAACAATTACATCTGTCGCCATAGCTGCTTTTTTTTGACCAATGCCTTTAAACTTTTCTAATCTTTGTTGTAATTCAGAACAGGTGGGATTATCAGCCCAGATGTTTTCAACTCGACCATTATAATCTCTAATAATTTTTTTGGCAGCTTCTATAGTTTGTTCTGCCATCTGAGGTGGGTATCTTGGTTTTCGGGGAAGTTTATCAAACAAAGATAGAACATCTTTAACTAACATTTTTGAAACTAACTCTATGTCAAAATGTCCAAGAATCTTGAATATGTTATATGGGATTTCCCAAACAACTTCAGCAGGTGTCTGTTGGTTGTAGATTGTCCCTAATAAAAAACCAAAATAGTTTTTGTCTTTAATATAAAAATCATTGATATATTGAGGACATTTCCCACCACCAAAACCAGCCTCTATTAATCTTACTTTTTCTGAGGTCCCGAAAATTTTTAAGGCTTCATTAATGGTATCCATTTATAAATCCTCCTTTATCATCATCCTAGATTTTACAAAAACTTGTTAGCTGTTCATAGACAATCTAATTCTTACCTTTTTGGAAGGTAGAGAGACATTTTATATTCAAAAACCTATAAACAAAATTTTAATTAAAATGGTTTTTAAATTTTAGTACTGCCTAACTAATTTTGCCATACTGCAAAACCTTGCAAACGAAATCCATTTGCAAGTTCTTCCTCCATTTTTACAGCCATATCATATGACATTGGATTTAAATATTTATAAAAGCCGGGAAGTAGTCTTTCACCATAAAGACGTGGATATTTCGATGATTTATTGCCTTCTTTGTGATTTCTAAATCGTTCCTCTGGTGTCAATCCAGTATTTCCGACATATACGTAAGGTTTTGAGAGATCACAACCCTGGTTTACTTCCTTGAATTTATAGTTATTCATAACACTTTTGTTTAACTCAATTACGTATACATTATGATGTCCCTCTCTTTCATAGTTAGCCTGACTGATCACTTCAAGAAGAGGCTGGAAGGCTTCGTCCTCATAAACTTCGATGAGGTTGTTATAAATGATATCTTTATGCTTTAGTTTAATTTTCTTTTCTCCAACATTTGCGAAATAAATATAAACATTTTCCTCTGTGCTATCGAAAAGAACGTGTCCGACCCCCCATTCCGGTTTTGTCAAATGCTTTACCCTATCACCTTTAGAAAACTTCATTGGTGATTTAGATTCTTTTTTATCGATATCTTGTAAGCATTTATTGCAATAATTAGCTTTATAACCATGAAGAAATTCTTTTCTGTCTCCCCCATAGATTTCAAGATACTTCTTAACAGAACCAGTCTTCTCATCCACCTTTGCTTTTGCAGTTAAAGGTGATTTGCATTGGAGACATTTTACTTTTATGTGTTTGATTATTATAGCCATACTGAATAATAAGATGATTATAGTCTGTTATAAAAAGATAATCTATATTGAGCGATAGATAAATAGGTAGACCTCCTTTATCCAATATTGAGTAGATTGAAGTCACAAAACTCTATGTGAAATATATAATAAATCATTATGATTTTAAAAAAGAGATAAAAAGTTATTGGTGCCATAAAAATATTAACTTTCTATTCACTCACACGTAATAGTTTATCCATATAGTTCTGTATAATAGTGTTAGTCATCAAATGAAAACATAGGACATTATTTGGGGGAGACCTGCAGGTATAATAAAATCAATATATGAAAAAAGCAGTAATAGACATAGATAATACCTTATGGCATTTTTGTGATGTCCTTTATGAACGGCTGAAAAGGATTAATAATGCTATGCCTACTCCAGAGAACTGGATCGAGTGGGATTTCTGGGAAAAATATTGTTCAAAAGAAGATTTCATTGGCGCTATCGAAGATATACACTTAAACCAGGACAATGACAGGCACCTACCCTACCCCGAAGCAAGCAATTTCCTTGCAACTCTGAAAGAGCACGATTTCCATATAATTATTGCAAGCCATCGCACTCCCGAAAGCATAGAACAAACACATAGATGGCTCGTAAGGCATGAACTCACTTTTGATGAAGTGCATTTGTCATACGACAAAACTATTCTTTTTGAAAAAGATTGTCATATTGTCGTAGACGACGCTCCATACATATTAGAAAAAGCAGTAGTTAAAGGAGTAACTGCTGCAGGACTTCTGTTCCCCTGGAACAAGAGCATCAGCAATAATGGCTATAAACTCTGTGAAAACCTCAATGAAGTATTGAGGTATATTCTTGCTTGTTCAGAATAATTTCGTAAAAATAACCGCTTATTTCACTACTAAAATAGAAGCCATACGAAGACTGCTGAAATATTTTGATTTACCTAACCCCTGAATCGACCTCAGGATTTAATATCGCTCAAGCCTGTAGTGCGTATTCCCCCATTTCTAATCCATTTGTGGTAAAATATCAACACTTCGATAGTAATCCTCGAATAGATATGCCAAAAAATATACGGAACTTTTCAATCATAGCTCATATAGATCACGGGAAGTCTACACTTGCTGACAGGCTTCTTGAACATACCGGTGCCCTGAGCGCAAGGGAGATGACTGAACAGGTTCTGGATACAATGGACCTCGAAAGAGAAAGAGGCATAACCATAAAGGCTCATTCAGTAAGACTAAATTATAAAGCTGATGATGGCAATGATTATATTCTTAACCTCATAGATACTCCAGGACATGTAGACTTTTCATATGAGGTTTCAAGGAGTCTTGCTTCATGCGACGGAGCACTTCTTGTCGTTGATGCTTCCCAGGGGGTTGAGGCACAGACCCTTGCGAATGCCCATCTCGCCTTAGAGCACAATCTTGAGATAATTCCTGTGATAAATAAAATTGACCTGACGAGTGCTAATCCGGAAGAAACGAAGAAACAGATAGAGGATGCAATCGGAATTGATTGCTCTGATGCCATACTTGCCAGCGCCAAGGAAGGGATAGGCACAAAAGAAATGCTTGAAGCTATAGTAAAAAAGATTCCACCTCCCAGAGGAGATGATAATAAGCCTCTGAAGGCTTTAATCTTCGATTCCTGGTTCGATAATTATCAGGGTATTATTGTCCTTGTTAGGGTGTTCGATGGTAAAGTAACATCCGGTAAAAAAATTCAGATGATGGCAGCAGGACATATCTTTGAAGTATCTCAAGTAGGAATCTTTTCACCAAAGATGGAACCTGTTCATGAACTTTCCTCCGGGGAAGTCGGCTATATCATAGCAGGAATAAAGCAGGTCACCGATACAAAAATTGGTGACACAATAACCGATTCCGATAATCCTGCGAAACAACCATGTCCTGGATATAAGGACATAACACCAATGGTTTTTTGTGGTCTGTATCCAACCTCATCACATCAGTATGAAAATCTGAGAGATGCTCTCAATAAATTAAGGCTTAATGATTCCTCTTTCATATATGAGCCTGAGATATCTTTAGCCCTCGGTTTTGGATTCAGGTGTGGTTTCCTGGGACTTCTCCATATGGAGATTATCAAGGAAAGGCTTGAGAGGGAATTTGACCTCTCGCTCTTGAGCACTGCACCAACCGTAGTTTATAGGGTAACAAAAACAGATAAAGAGGTTTTGCTTATCGAAAATCCTGCACTTTTACCAGAAAAATATGAGATTATAGAAGAACCTTTTGTTCTTGCCACTATTTTTGCTCCCACGGATTTTATAGGACCCATTCTTGATCTATGTCAGGGGAAAAGAGGCATTCAGAAAAGCTTTATTTATATCGGGAAAGACAGGATAAAGGTTGAATATGAACTCCCTTTAAATGAAATACTCTGGGAATTCTATGACAGATTGAAGTCTCTATCAAAAGGTTATGCATCTATGGACTACGAATTTATCGGTTACAGGGAATCTGAACTCGTCAAACTGAATATACTTCTCAATGGTGAAGTTGTTGATGCCCTATCTTTAATTGTGCATAAGGACAGAGCATACTATAAAGGCCGAGATCTGGCAGAAAAACTTAGGGGGATTATTCCAAGACAGATGTTTGAGGTAGCAATACAGGCTGCAATCGGAAACAAGGTTATAGCAAGAGAAAGTGTTAAAGCGATTAGAAAGGATGTCCTTGCAAAATGTTACGGCGGTGATATAACCCGGAAGAGAAAACTGCTTGAAAAACAGAAAGAAGGAAAGAAAAGGATGAAACGGGTGGGAAAGGTCGAACTACCTCAAGAGGCCTTTCTTGCAGTCCTGAAAGTGAAATGATAAGAGATAAAATCTTATTAGATAGGTAGGATGTAGTATTGAGCGGTTTCTTTTGCCGATAGTCCATAAATCAACTTAAAGAAAATAAGGAGGCAAAAGCCTCGGAGCCCCGCCATTTGTCGGGGCGAGAATGAGCGAAATACTATACCCTGCCTATATTAAATTTATGAGCAATGAAGACGGATTTCCTTTATATACACATTCCATTCTGTATTAAAAAATGTGTCTATTGCGATTTCTTTTCTATCCCATATGATGAGTCGGCCGCCAAAAAGTATATTGAAGGTTTATGCAAAGAACTATTTCTTAAAAAAGATTCCGTTAATACCCTGAGAACAATTTATATTGGAGGAGGCACACCATCTGTACTTCCTGATGAATGTTTCAGACTACTCTTTCAATGTCTCAAAAATAACTTTCATTTGTCACCTTCGGTTGAAATAACAGTTGAGGCAAATCCAGGTACAATGAATGAATCCAATATAAATACTCTGCTTTCTCACGGAGTTAACAGGTTGAGCATAGGGATACAATCATTCGATAATGATGAACTCAGAACACTCGGAAGGATTCATACCTTAGAAGACTCAATAAACTCAATCGACCTAATAAAGAAAGCAGGCATGAAAAATTTCTCGGTAGATTTAATGTACGGAATTCCCGGACAGACAAATGAATCATGGCATGATTCTATCTCAAAAGCAGTTGGATTTTCACCGACTCATATCTCAACTTATGAACTCACACTCGAAGAAAAAACACCGCTATATGGTTTAATAAAATCTGACGAAATTAAGATGCCGGATGAAGACCTAATCCTCGAAATGTACAACCATGCGATAGATTATCTTGAAAGCTGTGGTTATGAACACTATGAGATATCCAACTTTGCATTGTTAGGATTCAGATGTATCCATAATCTCAATTATTGGGACAGGGGTGAATATATAGGAATTGGTGCAGGAGCCCACTCTTTTGCCAATGGGGTACGTTCAAAAAATATCGAAGATATAGACATGTATATTGAAAATGTAAAAAACGGAATAATCCCAAAGAAAGAAACGTCCAAGCTCACTCCTGAAGAAGCAATGAAAGAGTTCATATTCTTAGGGCTGAGAAAGACAGCGGGTATACACATCAAGACGTCAGAAGAACTCGGATTGAATGTCCTTGATGCTTGCAGAGAATTGCTTGATGAAGGTTATCTTGAGATTGAAGGAGGATATCTCAGGCTTACAAGAAAAGGGATAGTGATATCAAATACCGTTATAGTGAAGTTGTTTGAACAATTAGGGCTTTAGTCGATCGTGTTTATCCATACAGTTTTTCAAGAAGCCATGCCATATTCTCTCCTAAATCCCTTAACGTTGATATTCCCTCTTTATCCTTCAATATATCCCCTGGGTCCCTGCCAACGGCAAGATTCCAGTAAGATGAGCCGGGAATAATCATATGATTAATTCCAAAAAAGAAATTTATGCTCGAATAGACATGTGATCAAAAGATTCATACTTGGATTCAGGCTTGATGGACAATCTTATAAAGATTGCCTTATACTAAACCAAGTTTACATATGGCAAAGGAACTCTGTCCACAGAGACTGCACAAGTATGCAAAAATAATTAGTTCTAAGAAAGGAGATTATATGAAATTACAGTTGATAGTAGCTTTATGTATCGCACTCTTTGTAAGTCAGGTCAGTGCGGAGGAAAAGCTGACACTGAAAGATCAAAAGGATAAAGTCAGTTACAGCATGGGAATAAATATTGGAAACAACCTGAAAAAACAATCAATTGACGTTAATCCGGATGCTCTTGCAAATGGGATTAAGGATGCACTTTCTGGCGGCAAGGCATTAATGACTGAGCAGGAAATTAATGAAACCATGACGGCTTTTCAGAAGGAAATGATGGCCAAACAGACAGAGCGTTTGAAAAAACTCGGCGAGAAAAATGAGAAAGAAGGAGAAGCTTTCCTTGGTGAGAATAAGAAAAAGGAAGGTGTCATAACCCTGCCAAGCGGTTTACAGTACAAAGTGATTAAGGAAGGAACTGGCGAGATACCCACGTTAACCGATACCGTGACTATACATTATCGTGGCACATTAATTGATGGAACTGAATTCGATAGCTCTTTGCGTCGTGGACAACCTGCAACATTTCGCGTTAACGGGGTAATTCCTGGTTTGTCCGAAGCCCTGCAACTAATGAAAACCGGTTCAAAATGGCAGTTGTTTATTCCCTCTAAGCTTGCTTACGGAGAACGTGAGGTTGGGCGTGATATGGGACCAAATACAACCCTGATTTTTGAGGTTGAACTTCTTTCATTTACAAAAGGTGAGAAATTTCACACAGATCAAATGCAGCCTAATTTGTAATATCGACTGCTGTCGTTTAAAGAACTTGTGAAAGGGTGACAGAATATGAATAGAATTTTTTTCTTTTTTGCCATAACTTTTTTGTTATTACCAGTGTCATATTCTTTCGGTTTCCCTACAAAGGGGCAGGACTGTTCAAAATGTCATACCCTGAAAAAAGACGAGGCATCAACATTATTGAAAAACTTTGATCAGAACATTAAGGTTCTGAACATAAATAAGAGCACGGCAAAGTATCTTTGGGAGGTTTCTATCGAATCAAATGGCAAGAAGGGACTGGTATATATTGATCTTCCCAAGAAACATTTATTTTCAGGGTCACTCATTGAGATTAAAGGGAAAAAGAATCTCACACAGGAAAGGCTATCAGAGATCAACAAGGTAAATGTATCACAGATCCCGTTAAAAGATGCCCTTGTGATGGGTGATAAAAATGCCAGGCATAAGGTAATTGTCTTTGACGATCCTGACTGACCATTCTGTGCAAAACTTCATCAGGAGATGAAGAAGGTTATAAAAGAAAGAAAAGATATTGTCTTTTTTATAAAGATGTTTCCGCTGAAGATACATCCTGGAGCATATGATAAAGCTAAGGCTATAACTTGTAAAAAATCACTTGCACTTCTCGAGGATGCCTTTGACAAGAAACAGTTGCCTGCTCCAAAATGCAATACGTCTATTGTTGATGAAACATTAAAACTTGCTGAAAGACTTGGCATCTCAGGTGCTCCTACTCTAATTATGCCGGATGGCAGGGTCATCACGGGTTATAGAGATGCAAATGCCTTGAAGGAATTGATAGATAAAAGATGATCGAAACCTCCTAAGAAAAAATGTTAGCCTTTAAAGGATCTAAACCACTTTTACTCTTATTTGCCCTCCTTGTAATCCTGATTTCCTGTTCACGTGAGCCTGAGATTAAGAAGCCTAATGCCATAACAATTGGCTCTCTTGCAGATGCAAAAAGATTACTGCCTTTGCTCGCCTCAGATAGTGCTTCCGGAGATATAAGTGGCTGGATTTTTAATGGCCTGACAAAATATGACAGGAATATAAAGATTGTAGGTGACCTTGCTGAGTCGTGGGAGGTTTCCTCTGAAGGCCTTCAAATAATCTTCCATTTAAAAAAGGGGGTCTTGTGGCAAGATGGTGTTGAGTTCACAGCAGATGATGTTCTTTTTACTTATAATACAGTGATTGACCCAAAGATCCCAACACCTTACAGCAGCACCTATGGCCCTGTAGAAAAGGTCGAGGCATTAGACAAATATACAGTAAAAGTTGTTTATAAGGAGTCTTACGCGCCTGCACTTGAGTCCTGGGGCATGGGAATAATACCTAAACATATACTTGATGGAAAGGATATAACTACTGAATATTACGGTAGAAATCCAACAGGTACTGGCCGATATAAATTGAAGGAGTGGATAACCGGTCAAAAAATAGTTCTTGAGGCATTTGACGATTACTTTGAAGGAAGGCCAAAGATAGATAAATATATAGCTCGTGTCATACCTGATTCAGCAACGATGTTCCTCGAGCTTAAATTTGGTGGTGTAGACTTTATGGGTCTTACACCTCCTCAGTATAAACTTCAGGCAGATACAGAGT
>Ga0315281_10009571_pt1 | contig 13437 bp, 6 predicted proteins | sample YL17G07_0_MG_FD_204540 | JGI IMG/M metagenome (GOLD analysis project Ga0315281, IMG submission 204540) | Sediment microbial communities from Yellowstone Lake, YNP, Wyoming, USA - YL17G07_0 | ecosystem: Environmental > Aquatic > Freshwater > Lake > Sediment | place: USA: Wyoming | collected...
ACTGAAATTTTGCTCGCTGCGTATTGCCGTTCTAATAGCTGAACTCCTCACTTCACTACCGCAATTTTTATGATCGCGGTCTTTTCATCCCCGCCCGCACTGGCCCGGATCTGCGCGAAGTAGACGCCGCTTTGCACTCTCGAGATATCCCATTGAACTTCGTTGTCAAGATTCGCAATACCCGGTCCGGAAAAATCATCTACCAGTTCACCGGCCATGTTGTAAATTCTTATTTTCACTATCGCCGGCTTGCTAAGATAGTAACGGATGTTGGTCGTCCGACCGTAGACTGGGTTGGGCCAATTATAGGCGAAAGACGATGGAAGAAGTTCGGTGGATTTAGCAGAAACCGTTCCCTTGTTCTCAACAAAGTTGGAATGATATTTATCAGACAAATAACCGTTCCAATAGATTCTGGATGTGTCGAGCAGAGACCCTGTTTTATAAAAATAGACCGACGAATCCGTCGAGGCGACAACGAGATACCCTGGGCCGATCGCTGGTGAAGAGAGAATTCCGCCTGTTTGAAGCGGAAAGCCGTTAAGAATCTTTCCTTCACTGTCAATTGCATACAAATGGCCGCTTGAAGTTCCAAATATGATTGCTTTCGATGAGGAGTTGGATATTCCGACGATCGATGGACTTCCAAAGATTGAACCGCCATCCGAAACTCTGAATGGAAAATTATCCAGCACCGTTCCCCGGTAATTATAAGCGTAGAGTGAACCCCCTTGGCCCACGACGATGTCGAGGATTCCATCTCTATCAATATCAGCTACGGACCAAGTGGTCGCGCCGACGTATCCGGTGGTGAATCGGTTCTTCAATTCCAAAGTCTTCGCGTCATAAATTTCAAATGAATTATCTTCTAGCTTGACAATTGTCGAGACGCTGCCGCCTGCTTCGATTCTCGCGTTGACAATCTCATTGACTTTCTTTCCGCTGAAACCAACCCGTTTCCCAAGAGAGTTTTTTAAAGAATCGCCGTTCGAAGCGACCCAATTCGTATCCGGCAGAAGCGCAATAAGCGTTACCGGTGTGGAAAATAGATTATAGCTTATTCGGGTCCCCGGGGCAAAATACTTCTCCAACCTCCCCGATGCCGTGCCGACATATACCTTATTATTTATCGAGTGCACTGGTGTCGTTACCGTTGTGTCAACAGCAACAGAGACTCCGCTGCCGGAAGCCGTAGTGTCAATAATGAAAAGGTTGAAGCCGGCACCCCCCGCAGTTGCTATCATCTTGTTCCCTGAAAAATTCTCCACAACAACCGGAGGAAAAAGAGATGTCGAGAAAAATCCTTGGGGATTGATCGTGTAGGAGGAGAAATTCTCCCGGAGAATGTTAATGCTAAGACCGTCATAGAGGAGAAATTCAATTTTTCCGTCGTTGTCAACGTCAGTTACAAGCGGCGCATCATAATTTCCCTGTGCAACTCTGCTGCGTTTCACAGTCCTCAAAAGTGAGATGGTCGCGTCCCCTACGTTTGCATGGAATGTCATCACATAATCGGTTGCGCTGAATTGATTGATCGCAATATGCGAATGGGCCAATGAATTGCTAAGCGAATTCGGATTCGTCGTCTCGCTGAATTCATTTGTGTAGACAGGTGAAGGATTCTTATTAAACCAATAGTCGATCGGCGAGCCGTCTTCGCTGCCGCTTCCCGGGTCCAGAAGGCCGTACGATTGGCCGATATCCTGCGAGCCGTCGGCTTCTTCGAGATCGACGCCGCGATGGTTAGGATCGGCATTAATGGTAGCAAGGTTTTTCTCGATGATCGTCTCATCGATATGCCAGATGAGAATTCCGCCGAGATAGTCTATCGCCCCTGGCAGGCTCCAGTCAAGTTCGTCGACATTGACAACGGTTCCGTAGATCGAATCGACATTGAAAGCATTGAAGTGTTCCTCATCTTTCATAAATGTTCTCGTAAATTCCTGTCTATTCCATCGAATTGTCAGCGTTTCTCCGTTTTTCTGCGCATCGCGATTTCGATTCTCAACGAGGAAATATTCCTTGGCACTGATGGGAATCCTATAGATCGTGTCTTTGCCGGTTGGGTACAGCCCTGCGGCAGGTGCCCTGAGCATTGAATTCCCCGAGGCAACGACAATCGGTGAAGTCCAGCCGAGATATATTTTTTCCCAGGCGGAAGGTCGGGGCGGAAACAACCCTGAAAAACTGAAAATGGATTGGCCGTCCATCAAACCAAAACGACCGATGGCGGTTCCGCCAGATTTTGTGTCGAAGAGATCAGGCAAACCAAGATGGCTAGCAATGCTCGCGACCACCAGTCCGTTGATGCCGAGTTGGTAAAGGTAGTCCCCGCCTATGCCAGGCAGCAACCTATTTTCGGTTTCCGGCAGAATGATCGTGTTAGGAAGAGTGAATCCGTTGTGATACTTCAATTGCAGGCTATCGGCACTCAAAATGTTCTTGAGACCGTCCCGGCTGAAATACAATGAAGGTATGTCATACGGTGTAGGATCGTAACCGATGGAGCCGCGAAGGTCGATGTCTTTTCCCGAGCCGGCATGAAAAACAACGAACAGATTGTAATTTTGAAACGGGATCGGCTGATAGAGAGAGTCTGCGATCTTCCACGCTTCTTCGATCAAACGTCCAAGGGGACGATTGGAAATGTCCGGTGCATATTTCTTCATCGAATCAGAGACGGTGATTACAGAGCCGAGAACGGTACCTAAAATTACTTGTTGCCCGTTCGATGCTTTCTGATAATAGTTCTTCGCAAATAACAGATGATCGGCAAAGTACGCCGAGTCCCGGGGCGGTGCGTCGATGATGCGCTGCGGCGCGGTCGACGTATCAAACCGTCCGGTGCCGCTCGTCAGCGGATCAGTATCGGATTGGAATTGTACCATGATCGCCAGGACTCTCACTGTATCGGAAAAAGCCTTCGGCGACACTGCAAGGCGTTGTGTAACGCGTTCAACACCAGCGCGGAAAGGATGAATCAATTTCTGAGCAGAACTCTGAATGGAAAGAACGAGCACCAGCAGAGCGGAGAGAGAGAACTTCGCCATAATGAAAGAGTCCGTTGATAATAGATGCAGTGCGAACGATTATATTAGCAAGGCTAATTCGCGCCGCCCCAAATGATGAGTAATGTAAATCGCAGCGTATCGGAGAGTGGACTGTTTTCATCCGAAGTTGATATGTAGCTGAAATCAAAGCCGTAGTTATCGTAGCGGATGCCGGCACCGAATGTCATGAATTTTCTATTGCCGAAATCGGGATCTTCATAGAAATATCCCATGCGCAGCGCAATGAGTTTGGGGGAACCGTACCAATATTCCAGTCCGAATGATGTGTTCGTAGATCGAATGACTTTGTCAATTCCAGGTTTTGTCCACGACGTAATCAGGGATTTGGGCAACGCGTCGGACTTTTTGCCGCTGCGTTGGACAAGGAGTCGGCTAAAATCGAGAGCGATCGTCAGGCTGTTGAATTCATCCTTAATAGGAACAAATCCAAATCCGACGCGCAGATTTGTCGGGAGTGGGTCGGCCTGCGCGGCGTCGATATACGTGATCTTAGGTCCAAGATTGGAGAGATTGGCTCCTACACTGAAATGATCGCCAATGTCGAGGTCGGTGAACGGGAGAACAAGCGTTTTGGGTTTGTAGAGTGTCGCGATATCAAAACTCATATCGTACGCGATTCCGTTGCCCTGTTCTGACCCTGTGCCGATGGGGGAGAGACTGCTGTTGATGAATCTCAGATTCATCCCTATCCCCCAGTTTTCCGTAATCGTCGTGCCGAATCCGACCGTGGCCGCAACCTCAAAAGCTTTGAACGTGCCTTTCGGAATCGGCCCAGTTTCATCGGTAATTGTAAACTCGCCAAGATTCAAATACGTCACACTTCCAGCAATGCTTCCTCCCCAGTCAGGAATATCCTGGCGGTAGTTAAGATAGTCGTAGAAAAGGTCGGAAAGGTGGAATTGCGGGAGCCAGTTCGCGTGGGTGATGCTCACTTCACTTCCTTGTAAGAACGCAAGCCCGGCCGGATTCCAGTATACAGATCCCGCATCATCGGCAAGGCCGGCGCCGGATTCTCCCATCCCGCTCGCCCGAGAATTTGGTGAAATGAGAAGGAATGGCACCGCCGATGTCCCGCCCTGCCCAAACGCAGCATCCACACTGAATAGTATTATCGCCACTCCTGCCAACAATCGCATCGTTGTTTTCATGCCTATACAACCTCCGAAAAGAATTTCATATTGATAAATGTACGGTATTTACTTCTGATGTTCAATGCTTCGTGATGATTGATGTTGGACTCAATCGGACAGTGATGCCATGACTGCAACTATTCCGGATATCCCTTCCCCTAAATCCTCGCGGAATTAATTGAGAAAGTCATGGCATCACTTCTTAGCCCAACACCCATCGCCTTCCTATCGCACAATCGACAACTTTCCCAATGATTCGCTGGAATATTTTCCGTCGACCGTCTTTGCGATTATCTTGTAGAGATATGTTCCATTCCCAATTTTCGCACCATCCCGATCCCGGCAGTCCCACGGAATCCGGACAAACCTGTTCGAATAACCCCCGCTTGAGATCGACTGGATTAATCGCCCCGAAACAGTGTATATCTTTATTTCTACATCCACCCCGCTGAGCTGATTGTGTTGAAAAGTAAATGTCGTAGTGGAGTGAACAGGATTAGGCATATTATAGACATTTTCCAAAGTAAGCGCTGTGCTCGATGCTACAACGAAATCCACCTCCTCTGTAGATGAATTGTTGTACACATCCCATGCGCGAAGCCGGATCGTATGGCGTCCTGGCGGTAAGCTCGTGTACTGATACTCTATACTCCCCGCCTGATAGTTGTCTTTTGCGCCTCTGTAGAATTCAGTCAGGTCCGCGCTCTTTGAATTTCCATCGAGCCACGCTTCAAGCCGATGACCGATGCTGCTTCCTGCAGAGTTGATGCCGCTGCTGTCGGCCAGCTCGACGATCAACTGCGGATTATCGCCGACGACGTCCCCAGAACGGAACGAACGTGAATCAAAAAATATTCTGATCGTCGGTCCTTGTGTATCGTTTGCAAACGCCGTTGCTGTCCCTCCCACGATGACCTGATCCGTAAAGCCGCGCCCGTCCGTAGCATTCCCCGAAAAATAGATTGAGATTCTCCCCTGCTTGTTCTCGTACGAAATATCTTTTGGAATAATAAACGTCGCCGAGAGTCTTCCGTTGCGAATCGTGTTATCTCCCTTGTAGATGATCGCGCCGGGTTTGACGAATGAGAAGTTATGTCCAACCTCACTGTCGAAGACAAGGTCCCGTCGAGCCGCATCGAAAACCGAGACGAGCGCAGAGTCGCTGTTGATGTTCAGAACGGTTCCACTCGTATCTCGTACCGACGCTTTAATGGTCACTTTACTGAGAGCTTGAAGGGTATCGAAGAAGCCGGAGCCGACCGGCATTCCGTTAATCGAATCAATTTGCGCAACTAGTCGAGGAACGGACAACCGCAATGTCGGATCGCCAAACAAATGATATTTGCGATTATTGGAGATCGAGCCCGAACCTGCGTCATTTTTTGTCAGCAGTAATCCGTCTCCCAGCCGAAGGGTGCGGCTGAAAGCATTTCGCGAGAAGAGATAACGGTACAATGCGTAGTTAGTGGCCGCATTGTCATCACTGTACACTGCCCTGTTCGCACTAATAACGCCAATAGCTCCGCCGTTTGGATTTACAATTGCCTCCTCCGCCGAGCTCTGTTCACCGGCCTCGTCATACCTTCCCCAATCGCAGGTCGCCGCAACGATGAGGACCAATTTGTTCCCGTTCGAGAGTTGATTGATGACGTCATCTTTGGTGAGGATACTTTCATGTGACCAGACTTTCGGATTTCCGTGACCCGTGTAGTTGAGGACGAGTGTGCCTCTGTTTATCTGGTCCAACAGTGCCTGGCGCGCATCGGGTCTTACTCTCCCGGCAGAGGAAATCACCATCGGATAATCTTCTTCGTAGATCTTCTTCACCTCGAAGAAAGGAGGAATGTAGGATTCCGCAAGAGTCTCAGCCTGTTCCGGATTAGGCGCAAAATCGAGTTCACCGTTTACGTTCCGGTCGTCTGAGACCACCGTGATCGAATTCTTCCACGAGCCGAAAGCGGGGGCGCCTTCATATTTGATGATGCGGTCCACCTCGAGTCTTGCTTGCGCCGCACTCCTCACAGGGAGCCTCCCATGAGCGATCGTAACGGTCACCACATCTCCCGGCGTAAGGCATGCGAAGAAATCGTCATAGCCGTACGTTTCAATCTGATAATCCGATTCCGGCGTCTGGTATGTCGGCACCCAATTTTTGTCGATTCCTAGAATATTCTTGAAATCGAAACTCGCGTCGCCAAAAAAAAGAACGTAGCCCGGCGCCGGCTGCCCCGATGCCTGCGGCCAATTTGTGGTGGCGTACTTGAGGAAGTCGCGAATCGCGACGGGGTCGGGCATCCCGCCGCCGAACTCATTGTAGATTGTATCGACATCTACCACAAAAGTCTTTAACCCATCACCGCCGGGGAGATTTTCTTTGAAGGATTTCAATCTCTGTGCCTCGGCCAGGAAATCTCGGTGCGTGATGATGATGAAGTTTGGGACTGTCGTAACACCACGCAAATTTGTATTCGGAATCCGTACGAACGACGCCGGCGTTTTGTACGCCGACGATGTACCTGCCCAATACCGTTTTACGTTTCCTGAGGAGAGATTGTCGCGAAATAAATATGTTCCAGCAATTTGGTCGGCCTGCGATGGTATAATTTTCACGTTGAACACATCCGTAATGTCGAAGACAGAAAACTCATTTCCGGAAAATCCCGACAAGCCGTACTGCACCGCAGCAGTCGTATCGGGTGAGGTAAATATGAGGGCTTCGTTAATTCCCACAAGTTCCTGCGTGTAGAGTATCTCGAGCCAATTTATATACCCGGTTGCGACCTTGCTGTCTGCCTTATACACTATTGATACTGCGCTGCGGCTATCCGTGAGCGACGACGGAATACTTTGAACCTGGCCATGGTTTCTATTTGCGAAATTGGATATAGGATCCCCTTCAAGTGTTCCCGGGTCGATGCCGGAAATGAAGAGCGACGCGATTTGTACTTTGGACTCTTCGATATTGAAAGTAGCCGTGACATCGGAGCGAGACAACATTTCGTACTTGTAACGTATGGGTGTGCCGGCGAGGTAACCGTTCAGTTTATTGGCGATAACGCGCGTATCATTCGGGTTCATCGGAGCACTATACCATTCCAAACCGGAATGAGTAACGTTTGTGCGCTCCTCATCGAAGAATATTTTCCCGACGGTCGTACTGACGGTAACGCCGCTCGCTGGCGATTGGACCGTGGACATTTCCTTGCTCGCGGCATTCTGAGGAGCGTACTGTAGAAAATAGAAGTTGCTGTTCGTGTAGGGATTTGTGTAGTGTGAAAAATCTCCTCCGCCCGAGTACGTCCAGCCCGTAACCCCCTGTCCGTAAAAAAGAATATAATCGTCGTCGTCGAACTTCCCGTTCCCGTTGACGTCGATGTATAGTGCGGCTTGCATCTTAAGGTCCCCGTCGCGTGGGATTGGCGGAAGGATTTCGGGAAGCGCGAGGCCGTTGTTACCGTATATCTTCAAATCCCGAATAGACGCAATGGACCCACGGTCGATCCCAAGCGTGCGAAGATACGCCGCGTCTATTTTGTACATTCCGTCTTCCCGCACTTCCAGTTTGTACCAATTGCCGCTGGATAGCGCGCTGTTTACGAGCGTCCTCTTTGCTAACGTCGAGCTGCTCTGAAGAGAGCGTTTCACCCGTGGGTAGTTCAAAAGAGATCGCTTCATCCATTCATCATCGCTTGAGCTGGCTGCAGGATCGCGGGGACCGAAATCAACCCGAATAACAAGACGAGAGTACTTTTTTAGAGTCCTTGTCACACTGTTATATTGCACGGGGAAGATTCTGAGATAACCGACCGGCAGGCCCTTGACCATCGCCACACCATGCAGGGTAGCAATGCTTGCCGGATAAAATTCATTTTGGGCTCCAGACGACTCTCTGGAGAGCGTGCCAATCGGACTCTTCGGAGGGACAATAGTGGGCACAGGTGCCAGCGAAAATCCGTTCATCGTCTCATAGTCCGCAGCAGTGACCATGACGCGATTGTTCGTCATTCCTAAAAGGCCGAGAGCAATGGTCCGAAATCGCACATCTGGTTTTCCAGCGTCCGCATAATCCCATGATGATCCCCTCTCAAAGCGAACCGCCTGATAATTGTTCCGGTCGACGACGATAGTCTGGGTCGCAAGATACTTCGGCTTGAATTCCAGGGTCACGCCATTTTCCGTGGACTCAAGAACGCGAACATCCGCATACTGCTCACCAGCAGGGGAATTCTCCTGAGCTATTGCCATCGTAGTGAGCGCAAGGAAGAATAAAATACGGCGATATAATTTACCAAAGATGATCATATCCACTAAAATGAAAAACCGAACGCTCTGGTTGGCCGACAAACCAAAAACGTTCGGTACATGGAAAAGCAGCTCCATAAAAACGTTAAAGGTCTGTGAATGACGCTCACGAAAGAGATCTCTTAATAACCTTTAACAATACTTATATGTGCTGCTCCTGCTGTTTTCTAAATAAATATAGAGAACCTCTGCTCTATTGTCAAGAAAAAGTTTTTCAGAGACCGCTGCCGTGATGACAAATCCCTTCTGGGAAGTAGTGGTGCATTGTAGCGAGATGTAGGACATCTTGGTAAATGGCCAAGAAAAATATCTCAAATAGTTACGATTTATTGAGCAAGATGTCCTACATCTTCTTGAAAAAAGGTAAAGTGTACCACTACCTCCTCGGATTTTGAATTGCTTATCGCAGAGAATTTTTGTAAATTAGTGTGTATTGATCATAATTTCCTTCACTAATCAAGAGTTTTATGTCAAAACCTCTCAATATTCTCTTTGTGTCCAGTGAAGTAGAGCCATTCGCAAAGACTGGGGGGCTGGCGGACGTATCAGGTACACTCCCCCAGGTGATCAAAGACCAGGGACACGAGATTCGAATCATCATGCCGAGGTATGGATCGATCAGTGAACGCAAGTTCAAGCTGCACGATGTCATACGACTAAAAGATATTGAGGTCCCCATCGGAAAAGAGAAGAAGAACGCCAACGTCAATTCTTCTTTTATCGCAAACGTAAAATCAAAAGTCCAGGTCTATTTTCTTGCAAACAAGGAACTCTACGAACGGGCCGGAATTTACGTCAGTCCTGACAGCAAGAAGGACTACGTCGATAACGATGTACGTTTCATATTCTTTTGTCGCGGCGTTCTCGAAACGTTGAAACGGCTGGGATGGCAGCCGGATATTATTCATTGCAACGACTGGCAGACCGGACTTATTCCCGCCTACATCAAAACCATGTATAACCACGATCCCTTTTTCAAGAACGTTAAGACCGTGTTTACCATTCATAACCTCGCGTACCAGGGGACGTTTCCTGCGGCATCGTTCGATAAAACTGGATTACCCCAGGCGGAATTTGGCAAAGAAGGCGTTGAGTTTTATGGAAAATTGAATTTTATGAAGGCCGGCCTGGTCTACGCCGACGTTATTACGACCGTGAGCGAAAAATATGCCGAGGAGATCTGTTCAACAGAAGAATTCGGCTGCGGCCTGGAAGGAGTGCTTCAGAAGCGCAAGTCGCACCTTCATGGGATCATCAACGGCATTGATTACAACATCTGGAATCCGGAAACAGACGAACTTATCGTCAAACGGTACGATCTGCGGACTCTGGAGGGCAAGCAAGAAAATAAGAAAGAGCTTCTCGCGAAATTCGGCCTAGCATACAAGGAGAATGTACCGCTCGTGGGAATCATCTCTCGCCTCGTAGACCAAAAGGGGCTTGATCTTATCAAGGAAATCGCTGACGACTTCATGAAGCTCGATGTGCAATTCGTTATGCTGGCCGCGGGCGAAAAAAGATATCAGGACTATTTTGAATCGCTGCACAAAAAGTACGCAGCAAAGATGGGTTTGTTCATCGGATATAATGACGAGCTGGCACATCTCATCGAGGCGGGCTGCGACATGTATCTCATGCCGTCGCGGTACGAACCGTGCGGGCTCAATCAGCTCTATAGCTTAAAATACGGAACCGTTCCGATCGTGCGAGCCACCGGTGGATTAGACGACACGATTCACGATGTCGAAAGCGGCAACGGAAATGGATTCAAGTTCAAGAAGTACGACTCAAAAGAATTGTTCAAGACAATCCAGCGCGCCCTGAAGATGTACCACGACGCGGCAGCGTGGAAAAAAATTATGAAGAACGGCATGCAACAAGATTTTTCGTGGGAGTCATCTGCAAAGAAATATACGAACCTCTACAGAAATCTTGTAAAGCAATAGAAGGCGATGAATCGATCTGATATTGCGGTATTCCTGGATCGTGACGGGACTGTGAATGCGGAAGTGCATTATCTTTCATCGCCGGACAAACTCCAACTGATCCCCCGCACTATTTCTGCAATCCGTGAGCTGAATGACCTCGGCGTAAAAGTCTTCATCATTTCGAATCAATCGGGAGTAGCACGGGGAATGTTTCCCGAATCGGCAGTATCGGTGGTTCATGAAGCGCTCACGGATATGTTGAAAAAGGAAGGTGCAGCCGTCGACGATTTTTTTTATTGTCCGCATCTTCCCGGCGCTGCCGATGCGCGGTATAACAAAGACTGCGAGTGCAGGAAACCAAAACCTGGAATGCTGCACCAGGCCCGTAAAAAATATGCGTTAGATCTTCAACGCTCGTACGTTATCGGAGACCGCTGCATTGATATCGCCGCGGGAAAGGCGGCCGGGACGGGAACCGTAATGGTTTCGACGGGATACGGTGCGAAGGAAATCGACGAATGCCGTAGCTCCCCTGATTTTTTTGCCGTCGATCTCTACGACGGCGTTCAATACGTCAAACAGAAGATCTTGTCTCAGGAACGTCCACTTATTTAGCCTCGAACTGTATGAACTTTTTTTTGAAACTGATACTGTTGACTATCTTACTCGTATGTGCTTTTTGGGGGTGCAGTCAGGACCCCGCATCAGTCGGGACCAAACTTATCCCCGGCAGCGAAAAGTTCAGCGCGCACAATACGTCAATTATCGCAATTCGTGATACCGCGTTTAAATTCGCAGGCCCGAATGGAGGAGGCTATAACGTGCTTGTCGGAAATAATTCGTCGGTGGATGCAACAGCTCTGCTTCAGTTCTTCACGACGATTCCCGCTTTGCTAGACACGGTACAGATCGATACAGTCAAATTATCGCTTACGGTGAGTTACACATGGAACATGGGGTCAACACCGGCGGAATTCGTCGTCCGCGAAGTGACAACACCCTGGTCCGCCGCGACCGTTACCGTCGATTCCCTCGCGACGCTGAACTTCGCTCCAACTCTATCCACTTCGATTACGGACAAAGATTCAATAAGCTTTGGTAAGGTAGTGACTGCCCAGATCGATTCGTCACTCGTCCGAAAATGGATTAATATTACGAAGGACATCTCAAAACCGCGCTTCTTCAGCATCGCACTCGTAACGAAACCCGGCATGACGAACGTCGGCATTTGGGGCTTTTATCAGTTTGGGACAATCAGCCCCCCCAGCTTGAAAATACTCTATCACTCTAAAGACGGAGTGAGAGATTCAATTGATCTTAATTCCGGTAGCGGCACATTCCTTGCGACGAAAACGCCTTTCCTGCCGTCCGGATTCATTGAGATCCAAGCCGGCGTATCAATCCGTAGCAAAATCAATTTCGACCTCAAACCGATTTCGGATTCCATTAGCAGAGCAATCGTGAACAACGCGACAATGGAACTGACGCTGGATAGTGCGGCGAGCCAATTAGGAGCCGGAACCCCCGATAGCGTTCTTGCACTGATCGGCGGGAGCGACGCCCGGCCCGACTCCGTTTCCACCGCCTACTTCGCTTTCGGATATCGAGATGCTTCCCAGACGTCCAAAATTGTATACACGTTTAGCGTGACATCAATGGCGCAACAATGGATCAATAATCCAAGCACGTACCAAGGAGTTGTGCTGCGTTCGATCACCGACGAATCTTCCGTGGACAAGCTATCGTTCTACTCTTCTAAGGATTTGACCAGAGCTCCGAGACTCTTTGTGACCTATACAAAAAAATAGCCAGCAAATATGAAGATAAAGAGAAGAAATTTTTCTGAAAAATTCCGGCGACTCACCCTGCTGAATCGACGCAGAATCTTTTCATTGCGCTCGATAGTAATGCAGTCCTTTGGCGTGCTCCTCTTCGGATCCCAGCTCATTGGAGCGAATGGATCGATCTATTCTCGGTTCGGGGTCGGCGATATTGCAACCTTCCTCAGCAGCCGGTCGGCAGCCATGGGGGGAACGGGTATCGCGCTCCTCACGGACGGATACATTAATAGAGGAAATCCGGCAGCGCTTGGGCGCATATCGCGAACGCAATATTCCGCCGATTTTCAATATCAAGGATTCGCGATGAACGACGGGACTTCAACTTCTTTCCTTAGTTCAGGGAATTTCCAGGGAGCGATGCTTGCCTTTCCGCTCTACAGTGAATACAACATTGCCTTCGCATTTGGGATTACCCCATTCAGCCACTCGGCATATGATGTGCGAGACGGGGGGATTCAGGCCGGGCAAAATATTATTCAAACCTTTGATGGTGTTGGCGGATTGTCTTCCGCGCAATTTAGTTTCTCATTTTCGCCTCGTCAGGATTTGTTTCTTGGACTGACCACGCATTACCTCTTCGGGAAACTCACTGACCGGCAACGGCTTCAGTTCGTGGACAATACAAGCTATTTTGTGAGCGATGTGGAGCGAGGTGTCTCCATGGATGGATTTGCATTTACATTCGGAGGGGTGTACGCAGGTCTCGACAAGGCGCTCGGTTTCTCCGCGTTGAAGAATCTCAATGTGGCAGCAACAGTTTTCAGCGGCGCTTCGCTTAATGCCAAAGAAGAAAAATACCAGAATTACGTCAGCAGTCAGGAAACGACTAACGTGCGCTCCGGGGCTGTAAAAATTCCCCTCGGGATTGCCTTTGGCGCTGCATACTTGCTGCAGGAAAGACTCATCCTTACCAGCGACCTGCAAGTGCAGAATTGGGACGCGTACAAGTACTTTGGCGCTCATCCACGTGGAATTCGCAACAGCATACGATTTGGCGTTGGTGCAGAGTTGCTACCTACGCTTGTACCCGGCGATCCCTACTATGATCAGATGACGTATCGCGTCGGCGCTTATGTGAATTCATCTTATTTGAAAGTAAACGGCCAGGGTATTAATGAGTACTTCGTCACCGGGGGCGTCGGACTCCCGATATTTCTTTCACTGA
>Ga0315281_10009572_pt1 | contig 13436 bp, 10 predicted proteins | sample YL17G07_0_MG_FD_204540 | JGI IMG/M metagenome (GOLD analysis project Ga0315281, IMG submission 204540) | Sediment microbial communities from Yellowstone Lake, YNP, Wyoming, USA - YL17G07_0 | ecosystem: Environmental > Aquatic > Freshwater > Lake > Sediment | place: USA: Wyoming | collected...
TGACTTCATGCGGCGCACAGGCTATCCGCATGGGCGACCAGGGTACGTTGTGGACCATATCGTCCCGCTGGCCTGCGGCGGCGCCGACGACCCTTCCAACATGCAGTGGCAGACGAAGGCAGAAGCCAAGGCCAAGGACAAGGTGGAGCGCAGGGGTTGTAAGTGACCAGCGAGTGGCTAGTGGGGTCTTTGCGCTTGAAAGACCGCCTTCGACAGGTTCCAGGAAGGAGATTAGACCAATCCCCAGCATTTCGCTGCACCGCCTCCCCTTGGCGGGGGCGCTGAATGTGAGGCGACATGGACATTGGGAAAAGATTGCGTGAATTGCGCAAGGCGAAAGGGCTAAGCCAGCACGACATCGAAAAGCGTACTGGTATGCTTACCTGCTACCTCTCCCGCGTCGAGTGCGGGCACGCTCTCCCCGAAGTGGGGACTCTGGAGAGGTGGGCGAAGGCTCTCGACCTGGAGTTGTACCAGCTTTTCTACCAGGGCAAAGGCGAACCTATGGCCCCTGAACTTGCTGAACCAACACCTCGTAACACGAGGGAAGGCACCCTCCTGAACCTCTTTCGGCGAATGCCGGAACGAGATCGGGGTTTGTTTCTCGCTCTGGCACGCAAGGCGGTCAAACAGCGGGAAAAGCATAAGTAACCGAGACGAGCGAGCGTGAAAGTGGGGCCTGGGCGTGCGACTAATCTGCGGCTCCCCCGGCGGGAGTCGCCAAACGTTCCTGCCCGCCACGGCAGGCGGGTCGGAAAGGAGCACCCATGGACAGCTACACACCATCCTTGGCGGAGCTCGAGATCCGCCTGGGCCAGTTAGACACACAAACTGAATTGTGGAGGTCCCCAATGGGACTTTATGGTCGGACCCTAATTTGGGCCCTTGTACTCTCCCTCATGCAATTGACGGCGGCCACTGGCGTCGCGCAGACCACTTCCTCGCCGCAAACCCAGACTCCAGCTTCCCAGGCGCAACCCCCGACTCAGAAGACTCCCCTTGTTTTTGGGTTGGAGGATGGCACCCCGATTCGGCTCACCCTCCAGCGCACGATCTCTTCAGCCGATGCACACGTTGACGACACAGTGGACTTCGCGGTGGTTGAAGAGGTGAAGGTCAAGGACGTTGTGGTCATCCCCAAGGGAAGCGTTGCTTGGGGAACTGTCACTGAGGCTCAACCAAAGCGAAGGATGGGAAGGGGCGGCAAGCTCAACGTGAACATTGACGCTGTCCGCCTAGCCGACGGCACAAAGGTTCCGCTGCGGGCTGTGAAGGGTGGCGCCGGCGGTGGTCATGTCGGAGCGATGACAGGAGCCATCGTTGCGACTGGCCTTGTGTTCTTTCCTGCGGCGCCTTTTTTCCTGTTCATACACGGTAAGGACATCACAATCCCAAAGGGCACCCAAATCACCGCCTATATAAACGGCGATATGAACTTGGAACCAGCAAGATTCATGCCCAAGCCGCCCACGAGCGAGGTTCCCTCCACGGTGCAGACTCAGTCTCCAGGAGAACTTTCAACCGCCAATGTCAGATCTACGCCCGACGGGGCTGAAATTGTTGTGGACGGGAAGTACGTGGGCAGCACTCCCTCGACGATCCGCTTAGATGCAGGAGAGCACACAATTTCCATCGAGAAGTCAGGATTTAAATCTTGGCAGCGGACAGTAACGATGGGTTCCGGCGGCAGCATTACCCTCGACGCAATGCTCGACAAGGTTCCGTAGAACCCCGAAAAGGCGCCGTGGGAAGCCCCGAACTTGGCTCGTCCCGAACACCCTTTCCGTCAGGGATGCGCAAGGGTTCAAGGCGGTCCTCGGGGTTGCAGCCCTCGAAACCATCACGACAGGGGAAAAGCACACGACCAGCGCCGCCGCCGTGACTCTGTTCGGCAAGGACGGCAAGGTGATCTGGCGCGCGCCCTGAGGGTGGAGTGCATCCGGCGAACGCGGCGAGTCGGGCAACAAACAATTGATTTTGGGCCGTCCGACCCTGCCCTTTCCTCGCCCGCAGAATCAAGCGCTTACCGCGACGGACGCGGCAGGGTTTTTGGGCACCCCTTGCCGTGGTAAAATCTGCTCGCCGTGGTCGAGCGAGAGGAAACGAAGCGACCTTATCGTTTCGGGGTCATTTGGGCAATCCTGAGACCCGGGCGAATTCGTAACCCCATGGAAGCGACGTGACCCCATGAGTGCCCCGACACCCCATGAATTCTCAATCACCCCATGTGTGGTCCACGACCCGGTCTGGACGGCGAGCTATGCCTGAGAACAGGCAATAGAACAGCCTTTCGCGGAAACGCTTGACGGGGTAACTTGGGCCATGGAGGCGCTCCAGGTCATTGCCGAGGGCTTCGCCAAGCTCACGCAGGGCTAGTGGTGCAGTTTGAATTCGAGGGGGCTGAGTTTGGCATCAAAAATGCTAAGAGATACGGTGCTCGTCGGCTTTTTGAACGCATCTCGGGTGTGGTAGAATGCATCTTGATAATCAGGACATGGTGTGGTAGCTTCCCCGTCCAAGAGGGGAAGTGTCTAAAGAGGGGGAAAACATGATCCCTGAGAAAAGGCAGTTTAACCTTCCTGCCACCGTCACCTTTATCTTCTCCAAGGACGGGGAGAAAACCGTTGCACACGCATTGGACTTTGACTTGGTGTCAGTTGCGGACACGGAGGAAGAAGCAAAGCGGAAAATCAGGCTTGCCGTAGAGACCTACGTTGAGTACGGCCTCAGCAAAAACTGGGTTGACGAGATCCTCTTCCTCGCTCCCGATGAATACTGGGACAAGTTGGAGAACGCGACGATTCGTATTATGGAGCCTATTGAGGTCGCAGACCGCAGCATGAGAACCTATTTTGCAAGGCCCCACCATGAAGCGAATGCAGGTCGAGCAGTTGTTGTCCCGGCTTAAGAAACACAAGATAGAAGTAGAGGACAGAAAACTCCCCGACGGCACCCGGTTACTATTGTGCGTAACGCATCTCCCCCTGTTCCCCTTCGGGAGAAGAAATGTATGGCACGTTCTGCCGCTCTCTCCTGGACAAACCGATGTGGCGAAGCAGGAGGTAGGCTCTCTGCTCCGCCATCTGTGGCACGCCGAACTTGACTTCTTTGAGAAAGACAATCCATTTGAAGATGATGCCGAAGGGGAAGCTCCGCAGGCGTGATTCCCATCAGGCTTGTGCAATTTCCAGCATTTGTGCTGATGCATGGAAAAGGAAGGCAAAGATTCCAGACAAGGACTTCCGGCAAAAATACGACGAGATGTTTTAATATCGGTTGCCGATTCCAGCGGTTAGCAGTTCATTAACTGTCCAAACGTGATCTGCAAGCCCCGCCTCCATCGCGGGAGTCAGACGGAGGCTCTTGTGCACACGAACGAAGTTGTAGTGCACATAGTGAATAGCGACGGCGTAGGCGTGGTTCTCGGCATGGCCCCGTTATGGCATCCCAGCCGGGGGCGTCAAGGGCCAGAAAATTCAAACTACACCACTACCCAAATTTCTCTTGACAGGTGATTGTAAATAATTCTAATTCCCGTTGGCGCTCTTTGGCCTCTGCTTCTAGTAGCGGCAGCATTTCCGCTCGCCGTAATTGAGATAGTCGCCGATCCAGAATTGCACGGCGCCCTCGGCAACCTTGAGTATGTCACCCAGCCGCAACCAGTGGTCAAAAGGTAGGTCGCGTTTGAATTCGATGCCTAAAGGACCAACTTCTATCCCCTTCGGCACCGCAAGAATCACGTTCCGCGATTCACCCACACTCATGATTTCCCGCCGCTTCCGCCTTGTAGTCCCGCGCTTCCTTCAGCAGATGTCCGACAATCGGACATGGCTTGCTCTCAGCCGCGATGATGAACTGGCACGGGCGTTCCTCTCGCCGGCGGGATATTCAAAGCGGACCTGATTCAGGTATGTTAAGAGATGTTGAGTTTCGAGGGGATGGTGGATGTTAGGAAAAGTTAGGGTTGGAAGCTTGGCGAATCTTCGCCCGCCGTGGCGGAAAGGCGAATGCCCAAACCCTGCGGGCCGCCCGCCCAACGTGCCCCTGGCGAGAGCGTATCGGGTACTGCTCAGATCGTTCGAGCGGGGCGACCGGGCCGCCCGCGTGTACGTCCGCAGACTCGCCCAAGCCCTGCATGACGAGAACACCGAATCAATTAGCCGAGGGCGAGCAGGCCGTGCTGGCTGTCAAGGGTGCCGCTGGAAAGAGGCTCACCTACGGGGAACGATTAGGAAGGAAAGTCCCGGTAGTGGGCCAGTTTGAAGTCACTGAACGCGAATCTTTGCGGTCTGGGTGTGAATCTCAAACACACGCTGACCGCGCTGGTATTCTTGAACCTCGTCGAGCTTCAGCCAAATAAGTGCGTCATTCTCGCATTCTGGCTTGCCGCAGACCACTCCGCTGTTCATTGGGTAACCGACTGGTTTATACGGTTGGTCTGAGTATCCAGGCGGCTTCACGTTCTGTGTCGGCTTACCGCATTTTTCGCACCGTGCAATCGCTATCTTCTCACCTCACGCTGCTGCTTTGTTCCCTTGGGATTCCAATAATCCCACTAATTCCCCTAAGCTCCAAACGTGATCCGCTAGCCCCGCTTCCATTGCCGGCGCAACCCGCAACGTCTGGTGAATCCGGCAGTCTCTCTATCTTCGCCGTTATCCCCCGGCAGTCGAACCCCCAAGCAAACCGCGCACTTGTGATTTTCCTAGAGGTCAAATAGACCTTCCGACATGGGTCCGAAAACATTAGGCTGAGTTCGGACCTTCAACCGGACCATATTTCTGCCCCAAAGAGACGGCTCAATGTTTTCCGTCCAGTATGGTAATAACGTCCGTGGGCTGCCGGGCGATTGCGTAACCCCACTCGCCGTAAGTCCCTTCGGCATTGACTGCGGCGACCCATCTTTCCGCTGCGGCCCGCTTGACCTCTTCCAGCGGATCAAAGCCTTTAGTTTCCAGAATCAGGTGCGCGGGCGGATCGGTCTTCAGACGGATGATGAAGTCCGGCACATAATCGTGCATCTGACCGTTATGCAGATACGGAATGGCGAATCCAAGCCCCGCATTTTTGGCAAACGCTTCAACTGCCGGGTGCCGGTCAATGTAGTAGGCCGCAGACTGTTCCCACCGTAGCGTATCGGCAACCACATAGTTCAGGTGCGATTGGGTGACCTCACGCACGTCGCGGCTCGTCCAGAAATCCACCTCCGCCGTCGAGCCCGGTCCGCGACTTGATTCGTAGCGGGGAATCTCCGGGGCCTCTCCCTCAGACGTGTCCGGCCTGATAGCTTCTACCAACCGTTCCACCAGCCAACCGTAGTAAGGGGCAAGAAACAGGTCCTTGATGTCGGCGGGCGGTTCTACAATGAGTTTCTCTTTCAAATAGCGTTGAACAATGGCGACCATCTGGGGAAACAGCGCATGTGCAGGGGCTTCGCACGACGCCTGTGCATGGTAATCCCGAGTGAGCGCCCCAGCTAGTTCGAAGACCAGTTCTTGCAGTCGCCGCTTGGCTCTGTACTCAGCCAGCGAAGCATCGGTAATTCGCCCCGGCCCACTCAGTGACATCCTTCCCTGATTGTTAATGTTCAGCGACTTCATTTCCACTTCAGGCGGGATGCGCCCCGGCTGCAGTGCCATAGGTGCGACGCTGGACCAGTCAACGGTGACGCGGTTCCTGATCGCCTGCGTGAAGCCTTCGACGCGAGGAAAGCGAATCTCGTATTTACCTTTCGATGGAATGGCGTGTACGTGGTGCCGCTTCTCGGGCGGCGCGCCTGGTCCCTGTGGGCTCGCCTTGAACGGGATGACTTCGAACGGCACGCCGAAGACCTTGGCAACTTCCTCAGTGAACTTTCCCCCGTCGCCCACCGTGTAGCTTGCCCGTCGCAGCCCACGCCCTACCACTTGCTCGCAGAGCAACTGCGACATGAAGGGCCTCAGCCCAATGATGTGGGTAACCGTGCTACAGTCCCAACCCTCCGTTAGCATCCCTACGCTGACAATGCAGCGCACATCGCGTCCCGGCGGGTGAAGAGGACGGCCGAGTTTCTTTGCCAATTCCTCAAAGCCCTCGGGGTAGATTGGTCGGCCCTGCCTATCGGTCGGCCAATTGAGCTTTCCCACCGTGTCGAGTGTGAGTCGCATCCACCCGGATTCGTCACTCTTCGCTTCGCCCGTGTCGGTCTCATGGACAACCTTGGAGTCCACCCGGATGGTGGTCGCCATTCCATTTCGATTCCTGAATCCCTCAATGTTGGCCGGGGGGATGCCGAGAGGACCTTTCCCTTCCGCCAGCCATTCGTAGATGACTTTGGCGATTCTGGTATTTTTGCAGACCAAGATGAAAACAGGTGGGCGGGGGTCGGCCTCGTGCTTCCCCCATTCTTCGCGGAGGCTTTCCCACAAGCCCCCAAGCATGGCGATGGGATGGTGGGCATATTTCAAGATGGCTTCCGGCTTGGGGCTGCCTTTCTTGCCCCCACGCTCGGCGGGCGTCAGTTGGGGCATTATCCAGTGCCAGATGTTGAAGTAGCCGGGTATCTGCGCGCCCGTCGTGTCCCGTACTGCCAACTGCGGAATCTTGACCAATCCTGATTCGATAGCGTCGATCAATCCGAAGTCACTAACCACCCAAGGAAACGGCTTGTTGGTCTCCTGGCCGACTCTGCCCAGGAAGTAGGGAGTTGCCGAAAGGTCAACGCAGAAGTTTATTCCCCGCTGTTTGTGTATGCGGTCTAGCCCTTCAATCCAGACGGTTGCTTCCTGGAAGAATTCTTCGGCTTCCTCTTCCTCGCCAAACAGTTCTTCCTCTTCGGACTCCGGCTCTTCGCGTCTTATTCGGTAGGCGTGATGGCCCTCGTCATTGAACACCAGAATGTTCTGCTTTCCCCCGACTTCTCGACCTAGCACATCATTGATTATGGCCGTATCGCTCTTAACATAGCGAACGGACTCGACCTTCAGCCTCCTCAGGCTACCGTCTTTGTCCCTCTCCTCCTCCAGAACCTTGAGCATGCCCGCCGCGACTTGCCTCTCGAAGTCCGTCTGCGTCAGATACCGTGAGCCTCGCGCCGTCGTCGTCTTTGGGCCGATGTTGATGGTTTCCTTAACTCTGACCTTGACCCCGGCTTTCGAGACCTTCGCGCTGACACCTCCCGTCTGCACACTCTGCGGCTCGAATACATGCCAGTTCGTCACGATTACCTTGCCCTGGGTCAAAAGGGGCATCAAGTGCGGTGGTACAAGATCGCGAGTCCTGTAAATGCTTGCTTCTCCCAGGCTCGGGTCAAGTTCTCGCAGGCGGGTGCGAATTGTCACATTGGGACAGACCACCAGAACTACATCTGAAAACCGGCCATCGCTCCGGTCATTCATCTTGTTAAGGATGCTCCACGCGGCCAGCATCCCCATGACCGTGGTCTTGCCCCCGCCCGTTGCCACTTTGCAGGCGTAACGCTGGAAGCTGGTGTGGCCTTCCTTCTTTCGGTCATCGCTCGGCTCGTCACGCGGCACGGAGATGCCTTGGAGAAAGTCGGCGCGTGCCTCCGTCAGGAAGATAATGGTTTGTGCCGCCTCCAACTGAGCGTAGAAAAGCCGCTTCTCCCTGCCTTCCCGCGTCCAGTAACGCAGCAGCTCGTCCGTCGTGCGGGTGACTCCCGGATAGCCTGCTGTTTGCCACGCTTCGAGGCGGTCCCGAATCAGGGTTACCAGTGCCAACTCATAGCCTGCGGGGTATTCCTTCGACGGACGCAATATCTTCTCGTCAAGCGTCCACGGCTCTTTCTGGTCGCGCGGCGGAAAGATCACCGGCGGGCGTCGGCCTTCCCTGCGTTGTGGCTCTTCGCCCTCCTGGATATACCAGTAACAGTTCGGCTTCTCGTAAGGCGGGTTGATGATTGGCTCAGATACTTCGTAGCTGCTCATCCATTGGCCTCGCTTAGGGGCTTTACCACCAAGAGTTCATTCCCCCGGTCATCAATCACCTTCACGGCCACTTGCCCGTGCTGCCCGGCTTCAAACGGCGCGCTCACGGTGCCCGCCAGATGTTCCCACACGCTTTCTTCGTACTTGCCCTTCAGTGCCTTCTTCAGGCTGTCCCAGGCGCTGGTGCGGGGGAAGAACGCCTGCGAGACGTGGAAGCACAGGCCGTTGTAATCCGTATCCAGGAACCACGCGGGAACATCGTCACCCTTGCGGTGCTGGACTTCCATCGTCACCGGGTCAAACACGTCCAGGCCTAGCAGCTCGACCTCATAACACTGCGCTTCTGTCTTAGTCTTGGCCTTCACTCGCCGCACTTTCACTTCCGGCAAACCGCAAACGCTGAAAATTTGGCTGGAGCGCATGTTCTTCAGCAGGTCGCCCATCATGATGTCGGGGGTTGCCTGGACGTAGGTTGCCAGAATGCCCACGACTTCCAGGCATTTTTCCACCAGTTCACGGGCATGGGACTGGATTGCAAACCCAATGACGTAGAGGTGACTGTAGCCCTTGGCGTGGGCTTCGCGAGCGGCCTCGTAAACCAGCTTCTCGCTCACGGCGCCATTCTCCGGGCCGAAGACAAGCGCGACGGGTTTGGCGGATAGGGGCAGCGCCTTGCCGTTCTTTTCGGCAGCTTCCTTGACGGCATCCTGCAAGCTGGGAGTTTGGCCCGGTGCCGTGGCGTCAACCAATGCTTCCGCAGAAAGCGAAAGGGTTTTCGCCGGGGGACGAACGTTCCTGAGCGTTACCGTCCTATTCCCTTCCAATCGCAAGACGGGACTCTTGCGCAACACCTCCAGCATCCGGTCCACAAACGAGCCGCGCTCTTCAGCAGAGACCGTGCCCGAATCTTCCACGCCATCGCCTTCCCAATCCACGGGCGTGGGGATGGTGGCCTCAACGCAGAACGGCCCCGTCACGCGGGTGATCTTGTTATCGAGCTCCGGCCGGTCCACCAGCACTTCTTCTTTGGGTGGCTCGTTGTTGGCGATGGATTCGAGCGTGACGTGCGGCACAATGCCGCCCACATCTTCGCCCTTGTTGTTCTGCTTGCGCTTATAAACGAACCCGCCCACGGGGCCGCGAGCTTCGTCCTTGAGTTCATACCAGGGAAAGGTTGCAGTCAGCAGCCGCTGGCGCGCCAGCGCCAAGGGTACGCGGCTGGTGTCTATCGTGATCCAGCGCCGTCCCCATTGTTCGGCAACATAAGCCGTCGTGCCGCTGCCACAGGTCGGGTCTAGAACAAGGTCTCCGGGGTCTGTGGTCATAAGAACACAACGCTGCACGGCGAGAGTCGCGGTCTGGACAACGTAGATTTTCCCCTCCGTTCGACTTTGAATCCCACCAACATCTTCCCAAATGTTAGCAATCGGGAAGACGGGGAAGTCATCCAGGAATCGCACATACCGTATGGAGTTACCTTCCACAACGATTCTTCCCGCCTTCGCCAGCGCTTTGAGGCCCTCTACTGTGGTCTTCCAGTGCATTCCAGCCGGGGGGCGCCAAGTCTTATCGGCAAATTCAAAGCTCTGATCTGTTTCAATCGACCCCTGGGCGGTTAGCTGGTCCACAGTGGCGAGTCTCTCTGGTTCGAACCTACCGTGAGGAATTGAGCCGAGTTCGGACACAGGTCTGTACTTAGTTGCCCCTTCTTCTCCAGCTTGCTTCAGGCGGTGGAGCTGGCGATACTTGATACGCTCCCGATCCCGCGCATACCACAGTATGTAATCAGCAATCGAGGACAGCGTCTCGCCAGAGAATCCCGTTGTCTTGGCAAATGCAATGAGGCATACAAAGTGCTCGTCCCCGAAGACCTCGTCCATAACCTCACGGACATGGTGCAAATTCTCATCGCTGATCTGGACAAAGATGCTCCCGCTCGGCGCAAGCAAATCACGGGCGAGCAGCAGCCGGTCGCGCATATAGGTCAAATACGAATGCAGGCCCAGCTCCCACGTGTCGCGGTAAGCCTGCACCATCTCGGGTTCACGCGTCATGTCCTCATCGTCGCCGTGCGTCACGTCGCGCTTGCGGACGAAGGGCTGGAAATTGCTCCCGAACTTCACTCCGTATGGCGGGTCCATGTAAATCATCTGCACCTGCCCGCCCAGGCCCTCGTAATGCAGGAGCGAGTTCATCACCGCGAGCGAATCACCCAGCACCATCCGGTTCACCCACTTGTCACGGTGCTCGTAGGCGCGCAGCACCTGGTCAGTGACGGAATGCTGCGGGTCGCCGAAGAGCTCGAACATCGTCTGTTGCTTGTCGCGCTTGTGGCTTACCAGCGTATCGACAATCGCTTTGGTGGAAAGCCGCTCGTGAACAAACAGCGGCAACGTGGGGACATCGAACGAAAGCCGCTCCGCCTTTCCCGCCCAATTCAGAAACGGCTTGCTGAGTGCCTTGAACTGCGCAATCGCTTCCTGTAACCCGGCGACTGAGGCGACGACCTTGCCGCTGCTGTTCACGAACGTCTGCGGCTTCTCGAAGGTGTGGGGCGGCGGCAGAGCGGCAGCCTTATCAACCATGCTCAAGAGCCATTCGCCCAGTTCCCGCGCCGGATTCTGCCCATCCCAATCCAGCGCCGGGGAAAGCGAAGAGTCATAGCGGTAAGTGACCGGCGGCTTTTTCTTCTTGAACTGCGCCTGCGTCCCCACATCCGGGCGCATGGGGCTTTCCGATTCCGGGTGTCGGTAATTCTCCGCAGGCTTCGACTTTTGGGTTTTGATTGTGTTTCTCACGCGGGCCATCCTCATCGGCTCCTTAGTAATCTGCCTGGCCGGTCGTACCTGCCCTTGGTCTGTGTTCAACCTTGGGCGAAACTGATGTAAGCGAATACTATCTCTTTCGGTTGGGGGATTGTAGCAAATTCGCACTAGAATGAACCCTTATCGACAATTACCGCCTTCTCGTGGCTCTGGATTGAAGACGCGACAGAGGAAGACATTGCAAAGCTAAGCGCGGCACTCGGTACCACAAGTCCGCAGCTTCTACGAAGGCCGAGCCTAAATTCACTGGGGATTCAAATCTGTTCTCTCCAAAGCGTGGACATCTGCGAACCCGAAATCCAAAAATCCAGCGGATGGAGCCTCAGCGATCCCGGCACCCCACCCGGCCCGATGCGCCCAGCCGCCGCCCCTGCCCCTCCTGCTGCATCTCGGTGCACACTGCCCGGAGATCTCTAACTAAGTTCAGTTACTCGCCTTCCTTGTGCCTGTCGTGCTCGATACCCCGGCCACGCCCTCGAACAATCCGAGCGCGGGCAATCGGCGCTGGCTTTAGGCAGCTCAGCGCAACCGGGCCGCCACGCTTCGCCAGCGCAAGATTTCTCTGTCATGTGCGAATGTCGTACACCGCTCGCCCAAGCCCGAAGCGCCGTCCGACTCTCGCTTAGAATGCCCCGCCGTCGCGTTTGCTGCCACGTAGACGCACGCGGACGGGGCAACCCATACCAACTAGCACCCCGCGCGCGCGCCGGGCGGTGACGAAGCGGTGACTAAGGATGCGGAATTGCCGTCAAAAGCCGTCTATCGCTGTCACACCACACCCGCCATTCATGCGGCCAAACCCCTTGCCATGATATGAGTTTCATAACCTGTCTATCCCTGGCATTACCTACTTTCAGGACTTTCACGGCGGTAACGCGGGTTCAAATCCCGCCGGGGACGCCATCTGCTCAGCGTATTTGCTTCCTCCTGGGTGCGCACATCGCAAGCAGTCGCGATGTATCCGTCACGCACCCGCTCACCGGCACGTAACAGTACTGACACTCTAGGCCCGCCGCGGACGGAGCCACGAAAGCAGCGGCGGCACCGCGACGCCCACCCAGGTGAGCCAGTACCCCGCCAGCCAATGCGTTTCCAAGATGCCGCCTCCGGTCACGGCGGGATCGCTGGCTGCTTGCTCCCAGCACACGGCGAAGTAGGCTAAGCAGGCTGCGGCCACAGCCGACATCACCGCCGTTGGTGCTCGTGGCAGTCCGAAGAGGCAAAGCAGAGCGAGCACGAGACACGCGCCGGGAACCACCCACAGCCACACAATGGGTTGCGGTTCAGCTTCCACTGGTCGGCGCCCAACCGGCTCTCGGCGACGCTTCTCACTTTTACCCTGCTCGCGCTGTTGCTCCAGTCCCTGCCTGAACCGCTCCGAGAACTCCTCCATCCGCTGTGGCTGTACCTTCTCGTGCGCGTGTCCGCTGGCGAAGTCGTACCCGGAGAACCGCACCTGTATCGGGCCGCAGGAGACCTGCGCCCAGGGAAGGAAGAAGGCGACCACTCCGAGCAAGGCGGCAGGCAGCGACACAGCGCTGCTCCAGTGAGACCTTGGAGCCGGGGGCCGAGGTGCCACTGGCGGTCGGGGCTGCGGTATCGGGACTGGCGGCTGTGCTGTGGCGCGAGCAGGCCCGCACTTGGGACATTCGGGCGTAAGGATGGACAGTTCTGCTCTACAGGACGGGCAGACCCAACGAGTGAGCGACTTCATGGCGGATTGCTCCGGGCTGGATTGCGGTGCTTTGTGCCGTCAACAGGAACGTCGGGTGCTAGCTGCTTGAGGCGACAGGTCCACTGTACCGCATAGTGCTGGACCAGTCAAGGGCCATCAGGAGAGGTTCAAAAGGAGTATCGTGGGGACTGGGAGAACGTGCAGTTACACTGCGGGCCGCAAAGTTAACTGAGGGCAGCTCATCTGCTCGCGGCGCTCACAGCGTGCTTCCCAGGCGGCGAATGATTTCCAGGCAGGCGCGTGTCGCATGGTAGGGTCCGCTCCAGGGGCCGGCCTTGGCGGGGTCGATTTTCCCGTCGGGATCTATCGCCGTATACCATTCGCCGTACTCGTGATCCACAAAGTCATCCAAGACGAAGCGGGCCTCTTGTTCGAAGGCCTCCCGATACTTCGGATGGCCCGTCAATTGGTAAGCGTTCAGAAATCCCACCAGCGCCTCGGCTTGTTGCCACCATTCTTTGCGCTTCCGGTCGGCAGGGCCCGAAGCAGGCCCCTCCAGGTAAAGGCCGCCGTGCTCGGGGTCGAATCCGTCACGCAGCGCGTGATCCACCAAGGCCAGACACGCGCGCTGGACTTGCCGATCTTGGCGGCGCCCCAACAAGGCCGCGGCCTCCGTCATCAGCCAACTCATCTCCATATCAAGGCCGTAGACACATCGGCTCGAATCGCCGTCTCTGTCGGCGGGGTTCCAATCCTCCGAGAAGTACAACCGAGCATAACCCTGCTGCGTGTCCACAATCCTCGCAGCGAAAATCTCCAACAATTCCTCCAGGCGTCTGCGAACCTCGGCCTCCTCGGTCACGTCGTAGAGCGTGGCCAACGCCTCGAGGATGCCGAGGTGCCAATCCGAGGACTTTCGGCCGTGCGCGTCAGCCAGCACCGGGTGGATTTCCTCGTCTGGCCCGACGCAGGACGAGGCGGCGACTGCGCGGCCGCCTTGATAGTCCTGAA
>Ga0315281_10009573_pt1 | contig 13435 bp, 15 predicted proteins | sample YL17G07_0_MG_FD_204540 | JGI IMG/M metagenome (GOLD analysis project Ga0315281, IMG submission 204540) | Sediment microbial communities from Yellowstone Lake, YNP, Wyoming, USA - YL17G07_0 | ecosystem: Environmental > Aquatic > Freshwater > Lake > Sediment | place: USA: Wyoming | collected...
GGTGTTCGTCCATATCGATCACGTCGCGCGCATCGACCACGCGCAGGCCGTGGATCTCGGTGGTGCCGGCGAGTTCGCGGGCGATGACTTCGGATTGGCCGACGAGGATCAGTTCGACGCCGAGCCCGCCGGCGGCCATGAGGGCGCCGGCGACGATCTCCTGGGGAGCGTTATCGCCGCCCATGGCATCGACCACGATCCGCGCTGTCATCCGCCGGCCCTCCGTGCGACCACGATCATGCGCTCGCTGTAATTGGTCAGCGGGCCAAGGTCATAGTCTCCGTAGACATCGACCTGCGCCAGCCCGGCCATGGCGAGCAGGTATTCGCATTCGTAGCGGTAGAGGTAGCGAAGGCGGTGTTCGCTCTGCGTGCGGCGGACGAGCCCGTCAGCACCCGTGCGTTCGTAGGTGACGCGAAGCATCCGCGTCTGCTCGGCGAGGTCGTCTTCGTGCAGTTGCCAGGCGTCGAAGGGCTCGCCGTCCGGGGTGCCGCCGGAGAAGACGAGTTGCGGCTGGCCGTTGGTCGCCGGGTCGAGGCCCATAGCGGGGCCGGGCAGGTCCAGCGCGAGCAGGCCGTTGAAGTGGAGCGAGGCGGCCAGCGTGCGGAGGGTATCGAGTTGTTCCTCGCCGGTTTCGCAGTAGAGGAAGACATCGGCCGGGACGACGACGAGGCCGTATTCGCCCGGCTCGAGGGCGAGGTCGGTGACCTTCCCTTCGATGAAGGTGACATCGAAGGCGAGTTCTTCGGCCCGCTGGCGCGCCCGTTCGAGCATTGCGGCGGAAGGGTCGATGCCGACGACCGTATGGCCCGCGCGGGCGAGTTGAACGGCGATGCGGCCGGTGCCAGTACCAACTTCGAGGACGGGCCGATCGGTGCGGCCCGCGAACGACTGCCAGAGGCCAACGTCCGCATCGTGGCGGTCGTGGATCAGGTCGTAGTAGGCAGCATCGGCGGCGTAGGCGTCGGACATAGCGCCGATGCTACCAGAGGCTGCCCGAGGGGCGACTACGCGGCTCTCGCGGCTTCAGCAGCTGGCTCATCGCCCCCGGGCAACTGGAGCCGGGCAGTGAAGGTGACGATCGCAAGGAGGATCGAGAGGCCCATGAGCGGCGTGAACGCCTGCTTCGTGATGGTGAGGTTGGCAAGGAGACCAAGGAAGAACCCGGTGATGCCGATGTTCAGGCCCCAGAAAAGCACATCCTCCACCCATGGCCACATGGTTGATCGGCGACGCGAGGTGGCCCCGATGATCCCAACGATGGCGTTGGTCATGACGCCGATGAACATCGTGTGGTCGAGCGCAAGGATCGTATGGCGCGGGGCGGAATCGAAGTCGCCGGCGAAGCGCCCGAGGAGGTACACGAGGATCCCGAGGTTGATGACGATGTAGGCCATGCTCATGACGAAGTGGCGGCCGCCAAGGCGGTCGCTGAACGAGGTGGCGCGGATATTCGGCCACATGCGCTTGATGAAGATGCCGATGCCGACGATTTCGAAGGGGAGCGAAAGCATGAGGAGCGGGGTGATGTCCCACAGCGTACCGATCATGATCATGACGCCGCCGGTGAACGGGAGCCCGACCTGGAACTTGCCGGCGCGGGTTGCGGGGATGTCGCAGCGGCCTTTGAGCAGGCCCCATTCGGCGAGGCCCATGCCGACCGGGACGAGGAAGCCGACGACCATGGTCGCGGGATGCGCATCCTTGATGCCGGAAGGCATGAAATCGATGTCGCCCGCGAACTGCAGGCCGAGGAGGACGCCGAGGATCGCGCCGGTGAAGGACGTTGCGAGGGCGGCGAAGAGCGCGAGCCGGGGGACGCTGACAGTGACCTTCCTCATCCGTGACGCAGCCCAGACGAAGAACGCGGTGATGACGAGCAGAGCGAGGGTACCCATCGCGGGACGCATGGTGCCGAAGGTGAGGAAGAAGGTGAAAGCGTAGGCAGGAATCACGACCGCGGTGACGAGAGAGAGCGTCTTGACGAGCTTGCGCTCAGCAGCGGACATCGCACTGTCGCCCAGCATCCAGAGGGAGGACGCCATGACGCACATGGTGATCCAGCCGAGGGTGCCAACATGGACGTGGGTGAGGATCGCCTTGCGCGAGAACGTCACATGGTCGCTGCCGTTCATGATGCCGACGGTGACGGTGAAGACGAAGATGAGCAGGGCCACCTGGAAGAGCAGCTTCGTCTGGCCGGCGAATTCGTTTCGTGGTGCGTTGTCCATCGTGTCTGCCTATCGCTCCGGTAAAGATCAAGCGCACTCTAGCGAGGAGTGTTCGTTGGGGGAACCCGGTTGGCCCGCTGCGCGACCGGCTGGCATAGTTGAAACATGCCTTACGTGATTGCTGAGCCGTGCATCGGGGTGAAGGACGGCCGCTGCGCCGATGTCTGCCCGACGGATGCGATCCACACGACCGAAGACGCGGACCAGTTCTACGTGGATCCGGACCGGTGCATCGATTGCCGCGCGTGCGAGCTGATCTGCCCGGTGGACGCGATCTTCACGGCGGATTACGAACTGCCGCCGAAATGGGCGCAGTACGCGGCAATCAACGCCGATTTCTTCAAGAAGAAGTAGCGCCGCCCGGCTACCGCAGGTAGTACGACCAGTAGGGGAGCGGGTTCACGAAGCCGAGCTTGGTCGCGAGCGCCGCGGAGGGCGGGTTGTGCGCGTCCCAGCACGGCTCAAGCCCGTTATCGAGGCAGTGTTCGATCATCCGCGCGCCCGTAGCGGTCGCGAGATCGCGCTGGCGGAAGTCGGGGTGGGTGTCGATTTCGAACTCCAGCTTGCCTCCACCGATCGTGAACGAGGAGCACCCGGCGACGAAGCGGCCTTCGTGGAGGACGCCGAAGCCCACGCCATCGCGGAGGAAGACTTCGTGGGAGGGGAAGTTGTAGACGAGCGCGGCGTCGAGTTCACCGAAGGCGGCAACTGTTGGGGCATCGACCCGGACCATGCTGAAACCGGCGGGGAGCGCGGAGGCCTGGGCGCGGAGACGGGCGCGATCCCACGATGGCGCGGCCTCGAAGGCGACGCGTTCGTGGAGCTGAAGGCGATCGCCCCAGCACTCGCGCAAGAGCGGCTCCCAGCCGTGACCGCTGACGGCGATGCTAGCGGGCGGCGAAATCCGGGCCACCAATTCCCCGGCGGCATGAGCGGAGGCGTCGCCAGCGAGGAAGTAGAAGTCAAGGATGACGAGCGCGGCGGTTGGCCGGGCCGCATCATCAGCAACCGCCGAGCCGAAGTTTGCCGAGAGCGCGGCTTCCCACGTGCCGTGGAGTGCTTTGAAATCTTGAAAGAGCGGCCTGAGCGGCTCGCGCGCCCCGGCAGGGAGTTCAACCAGCATCGGGACATGATACGAGACCGGGGCACCGAGGCGGCCGAGGGCGGACTAGCTTTCGCGGGAGACGACCAGTTCGGTGAGTATGCCGCCAGCACTGGCGGGGCGGAAAAACGGGGTCGCGCTGCCGCGAAGGTCGCCCCGGCCGCCACTGGTGAGGTCGATCTGGACGAGGCCACGCGCGCGGAGGACGGCGGCATCGGCCTGGGGGTCATCGGAGCCGTAGCCGATGTGGTGGAGGCCGGCCCCGTACTTCTCCAGCCGCCGCCCGATCCCGCTCTGGTTGTTGCGGGGGATGAGCACTTCAATGCGCGTCTGGCCGATGCCGACCTTCACGAAGAAGATGTCGGTGTTTTCGGGGGCGAAGTAGTTGCCATCGGGCATGCTGGTGCGGTCGAGGTCCAGTTCAAGGGCCATTTTGGCGAGGAGCACCTCGCTTGCCTCGCCCCAGGAGTGGGCGATGATGCCGATGTGGTCGATCATGCGGAGCGCCATGGCGGCTAGCGTGGAGGGTTGGGCGGCTGGCGTCTAGGGCGGGGAGGCAGAGCCAAACTTACGAGTCCGCCAGACCGAGCCTCACGGCCAACTCATCGCGAAACTGCTCCCACTCACGGTCGCCGGGATCAGTAATCTTCTCCAGGTAGTAGAAACGGTTCGTAGTGGGCGTTTCGCGGGCAGCGACGGTTCGATCCACAGAAGCGCTGATGATCGTCCAGAACTCGGGAAATCCTTTCGCCTTCGCTTTCTGATGACTCTTCTCAGCCTCGCCGAGTCGATTGTGAATATTGCTGACGTCTGTGCCGCCTTTGATCTCAATCGCGACCTTGTTGATCACCGAGGTACCGGACACTTCGCTGATGGCGATGTCGGGGTCACTGGAAAAAGCTACCGTGACCCGGCGGCCGGCTGAGTTCGTCAGGACTATGCGGACGGCGGTTTCCTCAACCACCGATGCGTCTGGAATCGCCGCCCGGATTCGATTGAACACTTTGAGCGTGGCGGCCTGGCCGATCTCGTTGAGGCGCCCACCCCTGAGTTGGGGCCCGTAGGTTAGTAGCTGAAGGTCCCGGATCCGACTGAGCGACACGTCACTCAATCCCTCCAGTAGTTCCCAGGCTGTCTCACAGAGGTCGGCACAAAGTGCCTGAAGACCTGCGGCTGCGGCAGGTGTAACCGTTCCGGAAGTCTCCATTGACTTGAACCGCTGAAGCGAACGGTAGAATTCCTTCTGCGAGATCCCGAAAAGCAGCCGGTAGTATCCGAGCAACTGAGGTTTCGCCGTGAGAAGCAACGGGCAGGGGAAGAACGCCTCCCCACGGAGCCCGAACCCGGCTAGGCGGGCGAGCCTTTCATTGGGGACGAAGCTCGATAGCTCCGCATCGAGGCGTTGGATGTCGGCGTGGCGGACCGCGTCACCCAAAGCAGCCCCAAGATGTACGTGCTCAATGCGGGCCAGGCGTTCCGCAAACGCGATTTGCGCGTCGGGCCTAAATCGTGCCAAGGGTGTCGGCATTCCATGCCATCACTTCGGCCCCGGTCCGACGAGCAGCGATCGCCGCGTAGTCGGGACTGATCTCGATTCCGACAAAGCGACGCAGCAGCTGGTTACAGACGATGCCCGTTGTCCCTGACCCGAAAAACGGATCAAGCACCGTGTCTTCGGGATCGCTTCCGGCCAACACACATGGCTCGACGAGGCCAGGAGGGAAGGTTGCGAAATGCGCTTCGGGGTTTGGCTCCGTTGGGATGGCCCAGACAGTTCGACGATTGCGCCGCCCTTTGCCATCCGCGGCCGGTTCGAGAATAGCTGCGGCGTTGTACCGATATTTCAACGACTTCGTCAGGAGAAAGAGATACTCATGCGCTTGTGTGGGCCGATCCCTAACCGATTCGGGCTGGCAGTTCGGTTTGTACCAGACGATGTCAGACCGGAGATACCAGCCCGCCTCTTGCAGCGCGAACGCCAATCGCCAGGGAACGCCGATGAGGTCCTTCGGCTTTAGCCCCTCGGGCGTCGGCGGGCGGTACTCCATGCCGCGCGCCGGGTTCTTCTTGTCTGGTGCTCGCCACGTGCGGTTACCGGACGTGTAGGAGTCCCCCAAGTTCAACCACAGCGTCCCGTCGGGCTTGAGAACCCGCCGCACTTGGTCGAACACTCGAACCAGACGCCCGATGTAGTCGCTCAACTCCTCCTCGGCGCCGATCTGCTGATCCCGCGGAAGCTGGTAGTCGCGAAGGCCCCAGTACGGAGGACTCGTGACGCACATCCGCGCAGATTCGGCCGGTAGTGAACTCAGGACTGCTTCGGCGTCGCCGACCAGAACCCGTGACCCGTCCAGACCACGCCGGAGCGCCGCACCAACGTCAAGTCCTAGCGACGTTTGCTCACCCTCGTCCGGTGGGGGAATGAGGAGAGCCTGTGCCTCCGCTCGGCGGCGACGATCGCTAGCACGCATGTTCGAGGGAATTGTGGATCACCGCGTCCACTTTGGGCTAGTCCTTGCAAGCAGCAATCTTCATGGCTGGCTCTGTCACGGTCAGGGGCGGGGGAGCGGGAAGCCCACGAGGGCTTCGAGTTCGTCGATGGCGCTGAGGGTGTGGTCGACCTTGATCGTGGCCATGCCCAGTGCCTGCGCGCCCTTCAGGTTGACGCCCATGTCATCGAGGAAGACCGCCTGATGGGGAGGGACGGAGAGGGCGTCGCAGGCCATCTGGTAGATCGCCGGTTCGGGCTTGCGCAGGCCGACCTTCGCCGACTCGATGACGACTTCGAAGAGCCCGTGGACGTTGGCGCCGGAGACGCGCGTGGGGTCGGGGTTCTCGTTGGCGACGTTGTTGGTGATAGCGCCGAGACGGACCTTGCCCTGGAGCGCACGCACGACAGCGAACATCTCGGGGCGCTGTCCGAAGCCTTTGCCGAACCAGGCGAGGAACTGTTCGCCGGTCGCGTTACCGCCCTCCTCAGAGAGGATGACATCGAACTCCTTCGCGAAGCCGGCAGGGCTCAACTCGCTCCGTTCAAAGCGCGACCAGGCGCTGTCGTTGCCGGCGAAGATGCGGGTGCGGGAGGCATCGGCGATGCCGTGGTCGCGCGTGAAGGTGACGATGGCGGTCACCGGCGAATGCGTGAGGACACCGCCGATATCGAAGATTGCCGCGCGGATCTCCGTCACTACTGGTTGACGCCCAGTTCGTTGCGGATCAGTTCGCAGATTTCGAGGGTGACGCCCTCGCCCTGCATGGCGGCAGGTTGCATCTGGTTGAGGGTGACGGCGATCGAGAGACCAATCTCGGGGTCGGCGAAGGCGATGGAGCCGCCGGCACCAGCGTGGCCGAAGCTGCTCTCGCGGGGGCCCTGCGCGCCGTGAACCCCGTTCAACGTCTGCCCCAGGAAGAAGCCGATGCCTTTGCGGACGGGCATCATGATCACCTTGTCGGGCTGGTTGGTGCAGAGCCGCTGCATGGAGGCGATGCGCCCCGGCGAGACGAGGCGGACGCCATCGATCTCGCCACCGTTGGCGAGGGCGCCATACATGCGGGCGAGGGCGCGGGCGGAGAAGTGGCCGTTGGCCGATGGCAGGCAGGCCTTGCGCACGCGCATATCGTTGAAGTTGACCTCGGAGTTCGGGGGCATGGCCTTGAACATTTCGTGGTCGGCTGGGATCTGCGGCATGGCAGCGGGGCGGACGGCGCTGCCGGGGGTTGGAGCGGTCTTGAGGTAGGTGAGGCGGTCTTCGACGCCATCTGGGATGCCAACGTACATCTCGCCTTCGACCCCGAGGGGGCGGGCGATCTCTTCCTGGATCACGTCCTTGATGTGGCGGCCGGTCGCGCCCTGGACGATGCCGCCGACGACCCAGGCGTAGGTGAAGGCGTGATAGCCGGTCGCGGTGCCGGGTTCGTAGGCGGGCGTGCCGTTGGCGATCCAGTCGAGGCCGGCCTGCCAGTCGCTGACGAAGTCGACGGTGAAGGGGACGGGCACGCGGTGAAGGCCGGCCTGGTGACTCATGGCCTGGGCAACAGTGATTTTGCCCTTGCCGTTCGCGGCGAATTCAGGCCAGTACTTCGCGACGGGCGCGTCGTAGTCGATCTGGCCACGGTCGGCAAGGATGTGGAGGGCAGTGGCTGCGACGCCCTTGGTGGTAGAGAAGCTGCTGAAGAGCGAATCGGCCTGGACGGGTCGTGAATCCTGCGGGCCCATCTGGCCGGCGAAGGTCTCGACGATGGGCTTGCCCCAGCGATAGGCGGCAGCCTGGGTGCCAAGCTGGCGGCCAGCGGCTATCTGCTGTTCGAGCAGGTCGTGGACTTTGGAAGTGAGAGCGACATCGGTGGCGGTCACGGCGTTACCCCGGGAGATAGTGGCGGGAGTATACCGAACGCCCGGTCAACGCAGCGGTGTCAGGCGAAGGTGACTTCGACCGAGCCCATTGCGCCGAAGTCCGCCAAAACATGTTGACCGCCGGCGACATCGGGCGGGTCGATGAACGAACCGCAGATGATCCGGTCGCCGGCGCGCAGCGATTCGCCGTAGCGGCCGAGGGTGGAGGCGACGAGGACGACGATTTCGGCGAGGTCGGCCGGTACGCGGCCTTCGATGATCTCGCGGGTGACGGCGCCGTCGATGCTGAGTCTCGGGTAGCCAGCCGGCACCGACGCTGGGAAGGCGACTTCGTGGCCGAACACGGTGGCAGCGTGCAGGACGCCATCGGCGAGCATGGCGGCGAGGTCTGGCGAGGCTCGCGAGGCGTCGACGATCTCGATCGCGGGGGCAAGCGCGGAGATGGCGGCACGGGCTTCATCGAGCGAGGCGCCAGCGGCTACGTCGCGTCCGACGCGGACGGCGACCTCAGCCTCAACCCGTGCGCGGACGCCGGCGCCGAGCGTCCACGATCCGCCCGAAGTCAGGATGGCACGTCCATCGAGTGGGGCTACGAGTGACCGATCAAGGCCGAGGCGGGCGAGTACCGCCGGGTCATTGAAAGCGACCTTCCATCCTGCGCGCGGCATGCCACCGGCCAGGAACTCGTGGAGACGCGTCAACTGGCTGCGCATGCCGGAATCGACGGCGGCGGCGACTTCGGGCGAAACCATCGTCGCGGACTAGCCGAGGATCTCGTAGAGCTTGTGGGACTTCATGGCGGGGTTGTCCTTATAGCTCGCGTAGCTCTCGCCGCGATGGCCGCGGGTGAAGTTATCGGAGGTTATCCAGGCTTCGAACGACTTCTCATCGGTGAAGCGGGTAAGAACAACGTATTCGCCACGGTCGGGGAGGGCGACTAATTCGGTGCTGATGAAGCCGGGGAACGTATCGACGGCGCCGACGCGGCTCTTCCAGGTCTGCTCGAAGCCGGCGCGAGCTTCGGCGGGGAGCGAAATGGGGAAGTAGGAAAGGACAGGCATGCGAGGTCTCCGGTGGTGATGTGTTGCACAGCGTAGCGGGTGTTGGCGCAGGGGACAGCGAGGGGTTCAGGGCTGTTCACCGTTGATAGTCAGGTGCCTGGCACGCCGGCGTCACCAGGATCTGTATCATGCGAGGCCGGCGAAACACTACGACGTGAGGGAAGCAACGTGGACGGTATAGCAGGACTTCGACAACAAATGGCAACGATGCACGGCATCCTCGATGCAGCAGTGGCGGACTGCGCGCCGGCGGTGGTTGGGAAGCGCTTGCCCGGCGCCACGATCAACTCGATCGGGGCGATCTACGCCCACACGGTCTTTAGCGAGGACGGGCTGGTCAACGGGCTGATGCGGGGCACGACGCCGGTCTACCACGCGGGCGGCTGGGCCCAGAAGGTCGGCATCGACATGCCGCAGGGCGGCCTCGAACCCGACTGGGCCCCAAACATGGACCTCGGCATCTTCCGCCAGTACGCGGCCGCGGTAACCAGGTCGGTGGACGACTTCCTGGCCAGCGCGACCGAAGCCGACATGGCCAAGATGGTGGACGCGGGCTTTGCGCCGCCGATGCCCGCATCGGCGTTCTTCGGGAACATCCTGGTCTGGCACCTGGCCACCCACCAGGGCGAGATTTCAGCACTCAAGGGCGTACAGGGTCTGAACGGCCTGAATATGGCCCACTAAGGCTGCCACGACTGAGAGCTTCACATCCCGGATCGCTCGGGATGTGAAGACAACTTAGACGGCTGCCGCTTCCGGCTCCTCAGCCTTCGCCGCGAAGGTGTCGCATGCGCGCGCGGCGAAGGTGTAGACGCCGTCCGCGAAGTCGACCGTGACTAACTGGCCTTCCCCGAAGTCGCCAGCGAGCATGCGGCGGGCGAGTTCGTTTTCGATACGGCGCTGGACCGTGCGGCGCAGCGGCCGGGCGCCATAGGCGGGGTCGTAGCCTTCCCGAACGATTTCGTCCTTCGCCGCCTGCGTGAGTTCGAAGTCGACCTTGCGGTCCTCGAGACGTTCGCGGACCTCGTTCGCGAGGATTTCGACAATCTTCTCGAGCTCCGCCTTCGTGAGCGGTTCGAAGATGATGATCTCGTCGATGCGGTTGAGGAACTCGGGGCGGAAGTGTTCGCGAAGTGCCTTTTCGACCGATTCCTTGAGCTTGTCGTGTTCGACTTCGCCCTCGCTGCGGCGAGTGAAGCCGAGCGAGGCGCGTTCCTGGATCCCGGTGCCCAGGTTGCTGGTCATGATGATGACGGTGTTGCGGAAGTCGACGGTGCGGCCGTGGCCGTCGGTGAGGCGGCCGTCGTCGAGGATCTGCAGGAGCGTGTTGAAGACGTCCGGGTGGGCCTTTTCGATTTCGTCGAAGAGGATCACGCGGTAGGGGCGGCGGCGCACGGCTTCGGTGAGGCCGCCGGCTTCGTCGTAGCCGACGTAGCCCGGAGGCGCGCCGATGAGGCGGCTGACGGTGTGCCGCTCCTGGAACTCCGACATGTCCAGCCGGATCATCGCGTCCTCATCGTCGAAGAGGTACTCGGCGAGGGTCTTCGCCAGTTCGGTCTTCCCGACGCCCGTGGGCCCCAGGAAGATGAACGAGCCGATTGGGCGCTTCGGGTCCTTGAGCCCGGCGCGGGCGCGGCGGATCGCATCGGCGAGGGCGACGATCGCCTTGTCCTGGCCGATGACGCGCTCGTGGAGGTATTCCTCCATCTTCAGGAGCTTGTCATTTTCGGTTTCTTCGAGGCGCGAGACGGGGATACCCGTGATCTGGCCCACCAGCCCGGCGATGTCTTCAGCAGTGACGCGAAGGTCGATGTGGTGCTCATCGGCCCAGGCCTTGCGGTGGGTGGCGTACTCCTCCTGGAGCTGGAGCACCTCCTGGCGGATGCGCGCCGATGCTTCGAAGTCTTCCTTCTGGACGGCGGCTTCGGCCTGGAGGGCGAGTTCATCGAGACGCTTCTGGATGTCGCGGACGTTGTCCGGGAGTGACTGGGCATCGATGACGTGCTTGCTCGCGGCCTCGTCGATCAGGTCTAGGGCCTTGTCGGGCAGGTGCCGGTCGGCGATGTAGCGCGCGGAGAGGGTTGCCGCCGCATCGAGGGCATCGTCGGTGATCTCCACCTTGTGGTGCGCCTCGTACCTGGGGCGCAGGCCCTTGAGGATGAGGATCGTGTCTTCGATGGAGGGCTCTTCGACATAGACGGGGGCGAAGCGCCGTTCGAGGGCGGGGTCCTTTTCGATGCGGGTGCGGTACTCATCGAGGGTGGTGGCGCCGATGGCGTGGAGCTCGCCGCGGGCGAGGGCCGGCTTCATGAGGTTGCTGGCATCGATGGCGCCATCGGCGCCGCCCGCGCCCATGACGGTGTGGAGTTCGTCGATGAAGAGGATGACCTCTCCTTCGGACTGCTTGACCTCTTCCATGACGGCCTTGAGCCGCTCTTCGAATTCGCCGCGGAACTTGGAACCGGCAACGAGCGCGCCCATATCGAGGGCGAGGATGCGCTTGTCCTTCAGGTTTTCGGGCACATCGCCGGTGACGATTTTCTGGGCGAGGCCTTCGACGATGGCGGTCTTGCCGACACCGGCTTCGCCGATGATGACGGGGTTGTTCTTGCGCCGGCGGTTGAGCACCTGCATGACGCGGCGCACTTCGGCCTCGCGGCCGATGACCGGGTCGAGCTTGCCTTCGCGGGCGGACTGGGTTAGGTCGGTGGCGTACTTTTCGAGGCTCTGATAGCGGCTTTCGGCGGTCGGGCTGGTGACGCGCGCCTTGCCACGGATGTCCTGGAGGGCGCGGTAGATCGACTCCTTGGTGATGCCGAACTCGGCCAGGAGCTTCGTTGCGCCGCTCTCTTCGTTATCGGCGATGGCGATGAGCAGGTGCTCGACGCCCACGTACTCGTCCTTCAGCCGATCGGCTTCGGCATTCGCCATCTCCAACATCCGCACGACTTCGGGCGTGGTGTAGATCTGGACGACGTCGTAGCCGAGGCGGGGCATCTCCTTAAGCACCGCGCTGACGCGGTCCCGAAGGCGAGAGGCATCGACATCGAGCTTCTGGAGCACCTGCTGGGCCAGGCCGCCCTGCAACCCAACAAGGGCCGCGAGGACATGAGGCACGCCCCACTGGCTGTTCCGCTGCTGGCGGACGATGTCCTGGGATTGAGAGAGGACCTGCTGGGCCTGCTCGGTGAAGCGATCCTGTCGCATCATTTTCGGGTACCTCCGGGGTGATCTAGGACTGAGGAATGAGGACTGAGGACTGAGGACTGAGGACTGAGGACTGAGTTAGTGCTTTGCGCGAGCCTCATCTCCTTGGCGAGCTACGGCGGCGCGAAGGCCGCCGACAATGCGGCCCACCTCCTGGGCCTGAGCAGCTAAGCGGGCGAACGTGGGCTGGTCGATATATCCCTCGTCGAGCGCGACGTAGAGGAGTGAGCGGACTTCGGCGCACGAAGCCTTCGCCGTACAGAGGAACTGAGCGAACTCAGCCCGACCCCCGCGCTCGAAGCCCTCTGCGATGTTCGACATGATGGAAACGGCGGCTCGTTTGATCTGCGAGGTGAAGTCGAACTCACGACGTACTTTCGCGCCTCTCGCCATCTCGTAGACCTCGACGCGCAGCGTTCGAGCCTTCTGCCACGCAATCAGATCCTCGAAGTGTTCAACAGGGCTCATAGGGGCACTCTCAGTCCTCAGTCCTCGCGCCTCAGTCCTTCGGCCGGTAGGGCGCCGGGAGGCGGGTGCTGCGCAGCCTGTCCAGCTCCGAGCGGGTCACTTCTAGTTCGGCCTGCATGTGACGCAGCTGTTCGTTCATGCGGAGGATGATGTCGACGCCGGCGAGGTTGACGCCCAGTTCATCGATCAGGCGCTGGGCCTGGCGGATTCGCTGGATGTCGGTGTTGGAGTACATGCGGATGTTGCCGCCCGTACGTTTTGGTTCGAGGAAGCCGGCGCGCTCGTAGTAACGCAGGGTCTGCTGATGCATGCCGACCATGCGGGCGGCGATAGAGATGACGTAGCAGGGCTCATCATCCGGGAATTCGGGCTGCGGGTTGCGGTCTCGGGCCATGCGGCGTCACCTCCCTTCTATGACTGCACGCGGGCCACTTCACGAAGCGCCCGGAGCTGTTCGAAATGCTGCCGTTCATCGGCGGAAAGGTGTTCGGGGAGCAACACCCGTACGCGGACGTAGAGGTCCCCCTTTTCGGCCTTGCCGAGGACGGGCATACCCTTACCGCCGAGCCGGATCTGGCGCCCGTTCTGGGTCAGTTCGGGCACCCGAAGGACGACACGGCCGTCCATGGTCTGGACCTCCACCTCGCCGCCAAGCACGGCATCGGTGTAGGGAACGGTGACTTCGACTACGAGGTCGTCGCCTTTGCGTTCGAAGCGGGCGTGAGGGCGGACGGTGGTGACCAGGTAGAGGTCGCCGGCCGGACCGCTGCCAGTGCCGGGGCGGCCTTCGCCAGCGACACGGACGCGGGAGCCGGTCTTCACACCAGGCGGGACCTTGACTTCGAGGCGACGCTGGCGGCTGACCTGTCCCATGCCTTCGCAGGTGTGGCAGGTAGCGCCCGCGACTTCGCCGCTGCCGCCACAGGTTGGGCAGATGTTCTGGCCATCGAGTTGGATCGTGCGGCTGGTCCCGCGGAAGGCCTCTTCGAGGGTGACATCGACGGGCGTTTCA
>Ga0315281_10009574_pt1 | contig 13434 bp, 11 predicted proteins | sample YL17G07_0_MG_FD_204540 | JGI IMG/M metagenome (GOLD analysis project Ga0315281, IMG submission 204540) | Sediment microbial communities from Yellowstone Lake, YNP, Wyoming, USA - YL17G07_0 | ecosystem: Environmental > Aquatic > Freshwater > Lake > Sediment | place: USA: Wyoming | collected...
GCGGGAGGAAATGCAGGTCCCGAGCGAGGTGCTGGTGATCGACGGGATCGTCCTCTGGGATCTCGATTACATCGATCTCGGCCGCATCCGCTGGCCCTCGCAGACGGTGCCGGTCACGGTGAAGTCACTCGTGTTCGGCGACGATCCGCGTCATCCGGCCGATCCGCACCTGCATGGGGGCCACCACGATCACGGACATAGTCACGATCATGAGCATGACCATGGGCATGGGCACCACCACCACGGCAGCCATCATGTGCACAAGAAATGAGCAGCGACAGTGCGCGGTCTCATGTCGATGTCCGAATCGACGTTTCATTGACATCGACGGACCCGGTTGGTAAATTGATCCGGTATTGCTATATAGACCGGCGTTCCATATAAAAGAACAACGATCGCCGCACCGGCGACGGGCCGGGAGCGCGGCAGCGACGGTCGCGGAGCAATTGCGGCGCATGGAGAGGAAGGCCTGATGAGTGGTGTGGGGGAATGGTCGGCCGGGTCCGCGCCCAAGCCCGCGCTGTGGCAGCGCCTGGACCTGAAGTGGGCGGTGATCGGCGTTTCGGTTGCGATCGTTGCCTATCTCGCGCTGATTCCGCTCGCGTTCCTGCTGTGGCAGAGTTTTTTCACACCGCAGACCGCGAGCAAGGCAGCCGAGTTCACGCTCGGCAACTACGTCAACGCCTACTCGAGCCTGGAGACGCTGCGGCTGTTCTTCAATTCGATCAAGTTCGCCGCCGGAACCTCGCTGTTCTCGTTCTGCGTCGGCACGCTGCTCGCGTGGATGAACGAGCGCACCAACACACCGTTCAAGTCGCTGTTCTTCGCGCTGTCGATCATTCCGCTGATCATTCCGGGCATTCTGTTCACGGTGGCGTGGATACTGCTCGGCAGCCCCAAGATCGGCATCATCAACCTGCTGCTGCAGAACTGGTTCGGCACCGAGTATGTTTTTGTGAACGTCTATTCCCTGTGGGGGATGATCTGGGTGGACGGCCTGCATTATTCGCCGATGGCTTTCCTGCTGATGACCGCCGCCTTCCGCTCCATGGACCCGGCGCTGGAGGAATCCGCGATGATGAGCGGGGCCAACATTTTTCAGGTGGCATGGCGGATCACGCTCAAGCTGTCCTGGCCGGCGATTTTCGCCACCATCCTGATCCTGTTCGTGCGTTCCATCGAATCCTTCGAGGTGCCTGCGCTGCTCGGCTTGCCGGTGGGCATCCAGGTCTTCACTTCCTCGATCTACCAGGCCATCCACCAGTACCCGAGCCAGATCGGGTTGGCCTCGTCCTACGCCGTCACGCTGCTGCTCATCACCACCGTCGGCGTGTATTTCCAGTCGCGGCTGTCCAGCCAGGGAAGCAAGTATTCAACCATGACAGGCAAGGGCTTCCGTCCGCGTCTGATCGATCTCGGCCGGTGGCGCTACCTGGCGGCGGCGATCTTCGTCGCCTATTTCCTGCTGATCGTGGTGCTGCCCTTCCTGGTCCTGCTCTGGTCGTCGTTTCAGAAGTTCTACAGCGTTCCTTCGATGGCGGCACTGCAGAACCTGACGCTGGATGCTTACCGGTTCATTTTCAGCTACCCGACGCTGGTCAGGTCGGTGTGGAACAGCCTGCTGCTTTCGCTGGGCAGCGCCACCATCATCATGCTGGTCACGTCGGTGATTTGCTGGATCGTGGTCAAGACCAAGCTGCCGGGCCGCTGGATGCTGGACAACCTGGCTTCGCTGCCGATGGTCTTCCCGGGCCTGGTGCTCGGCCTGGCGATCATGATTTTCTACCTCAACGTCGATGTCGGTATTTACGGCACGATGTGGATCATGTACATCGCCTACATCACGCGCTTCCTGCCTTATGGCCTGCGCTACAACACGACCTCGATGCTGCAGATCCACAAGGAACTGGAGGAATCGGCGGCCATGAGCGGCGCGTCGTGGGGAACCACTTTCCGCCGCATCATCCTGCCGCTGCTGAAACCCGGATTGGTGGCCGGGTGGATTTACGTCGTCATCGTTTCCATCCGGGAACTGTCGACTTCGATCCTGCTCTACAGCCCGGGCACAGAAGTGGTCTCGATCGTGATCTGGGAATTGTGGGAGAACGGGCAATACGTGGAACTCTCCGCTCTGGGCGTGCTGTTCATTCTCGCGCTGTTCGCCCTCGTGCTGCTGGCGCAGTTCGTAGGAAAAAAATTCGGAATCAAAGAAGCATGACTGGAAAAGAGGCTGGAGAAAAAGCATGTTGAGCGTGAAGGCACTGTTTACCGAATACCCGAACGAGCGCGGCCAGATCGTCAAGGCGGCGCAGAACGTGAGCTTCGAGGTGCCCGAAGGCAAGCTGTTCACGCTGCTGGGGCCGAGCGGTTGCGGCAAGACGACGACGCTGCGGTCCATCGCCGGACTGGAAAGACCGCGGGCGGGGGAAATCGCCGTCGGCGGGCGTGTGGTGTATTCATCCGAGGGCAAAGTCTTCGTTGCTCCCAACAAGCGCAATTTCGGCATGGTGTTCCAGTCCTACGCGATCTGGCCGCACATGAATGTGTTCGAGAACGCGGCGTTCCCGCTCCAGGTTGGCAAGGCCAGGCTGAGCAAATCGGAGATCGAAGCGAAGGTGATGCGGGTGCTCGGCACCGTGGCGCTCGATCATCTGGCCGACCGGGAGGCCACCAAGCTCTCCGGGGGACAGCAGCAGCGCCTGGCGCTGGCGCGAGCGCTGGCGATGGAGCCGAAGCTGTTGCTGCTGGACGAGCCGCTGTCCAATCTCGATGCGAAGCTGCGCGAGCGCATGCGCTTTGAATTGAAGCGCCTGCAGCGGGAACTCAAGCTGACCACCGTCTATGTCACTCACGACCAGAGCGAGGCACTCGCGCTGTCGCACGAGATTGCGGTGATGAACGAGGGGCAGATCGTCCAGATCGGTTCGCCGCGCGACATCTACGAGCGGCCGCGCAACCGGTTCGTGGCCGATTTCGTCGGCTCGGCCAATTTTCTCGATGCCACCGTGGTGGGCCCGGAGGCGCAGGCGGATTTCTTCCGCGTGGAAACCGTGCTCGGTCAATTGCGCTGCTATGCGGTCGAGCCGCTGCGCGCCGGAGACAAGGTGGTGATTTCGCTGCGGCCGGAGGACGTGCATGTTTCGGCGGAGCGGCCGCAGGGGCAGAACGTCTTCGAGGCGGTGGTCGATGCCAAGATCTTCCTCGGCGATTACATCGAATATCAGGTGAAGCTCGGCGATGCGGTGCTGCTCGCGCGCGTGCACCCGTCGTTCTCGCCGCCGGTGGGCACGCGCATCCATGTCGCGATGACCCCGGAGAAGTGCATCGCGATCCCGGATGTTGACCTACGCAGGGCGGCCTGAGCCATGGCGAAGAAAAAGTCCGTTGTTCCAACCGCGCTGAAAACGCCGCCGGCTGTTGTACCCGCGAAGCAGCGCTGGGCCTCGGATGTCATCGTCGATCTGCTGCATCGCTACCGGCTGCCCTACGCCGCGCTCAATCCGGGCGCGAGCTACCGCGGCCTGCACGACTCGATCGTGAATTACGGCCAGAACTATCCCTGCATGATGCTCTGCCAGCATGAGGAGACGGCGGTGCAGGTCGCCCACGGCTACGCGAAAGCCAGCGGCCGCCCGATGGTTGCGATCGTGCATAACCTGGTCGGCCTGCTGCATTCCAATCTGGCCGTCTATTACGCCTATATCGATCGCGCGCCGGTGTTCATCGTCGGCGCGACCGGCCCGATGGACGAGAGCAAGCGCCGCCCCCGCATCGACTGGACGCACACTGCGCATGCGCAGGGGCAGGCCATACGCGATTACACCAAGTGGGATTACCAGCCCACGGTGATCGACGGCGTGCCCGAGTCCTTCGCGCGCGCCTACGGCGTCATGATGACCGAGCCGCAGGGGCCGATCTACATGTGCTACGACGCGTGGCTGCAGGAGCAGCCGCTCGACCACGAAGTGCCGCTGCCGCCGGCCGATGCGATGGCCGTGCCTGCGCCGATCGCAGCCGATCCGGCCGCGCTGGCGCAAGCCGCGGACCTGCTCACCAAGGCGAAGCGGCCGGTGATTCTGGCCGAATACGTCGGCCGCGATCCGCGCGGGTTCCATGCGCTGGTGCAACTGGCCGAGACGCTGGGCGCGCCGGTGTACGACGTCAACAGCCGCCTGAATTTTCCCAGCTGCCATCCGCTCAACCTGAGCATGGTGAAGGAGGTGTTCAGGGACGCCGACCTGATCCTGTGCCTGGACGTGCGCGACTGGGAAAAGCCGACGACCGAACTGGTCAGCACGACGCGCAGCGTCAAGAGCATCGTGCCCGAGGACTGCATCTGGATCGACATCGGCTTCGGCGATCTGGAACTCTCGAGCTGGGCCATGGACTACCAGCGCCTGATGCATGCCCGGCTGCGGGTGCTCGGCGACACCACACTCGCGATTCCCGCGCTGACCGAGCTTTGTCGTGCACGGATAGCGACCGATGCCGCGCTGGGCAAGCGCATCGCGGCGCGCAGCCGCAGCACGGGCGAGCGCCACCGCGAGGCGAGGGCGCAGTGGGCCCGCGAGGCGCGGAAAGATTGGGACGCGAGCCCGGTTTCGCTGCCGCGGCTCGCGAGCGAGGTATGGGAAGCGATCCGCAACGAGGACTGGGTCCTCACCGCGGGCACGCTGGAGGACTGGACGCGCAAGCTGTGGGATTTCGACCGGCCTTACCGCCATCCGGGCAAGTCGCTGGGCACGTCCACGCAGTTCGGCATTTCGCTCGGCGTGGCGCTGGCGCATCGCGATGCCGGCCGGCTGGTCGTGGACATGCAGCCCGACGGGGATCTGATGTTCGATGCCGGCGCCCTCTGGGTCGCGGCCAAGCACCGCATTCCGATGCTCGCGGTGATGTACAACAACCGCGCCTACTACAACGACTGGGAGCACCAGTTGCGCATGGCGCGCCAGCGCGGCACGCCCGAGGCGCGCGCGCACATCGGCATGGACCTGGACGACCCCGCGCCGGACTTCGCGGGGCTGGCACGCTCGATGGGATGGTACGCCGAGGGTCCGATCGATCGCGGCGAGGACATCGGAGCGGCGCTCAAGCGCGCGATCGCGCAGGTGAAGGCCGGGCAGCCGGCGCTCATCGATGTACTCACGCAGAAGCGTTGAAGCGGACGGGATCAATGACGCAGCAGACAGTCGGATTGATCGGTGCGGGGCGCATGGGTTTGCCCATCGTCGGGCACCTGACGCGCGCCGGTTTTGCGGTGCTGGTCCACGACATCGATCCGGCGAAGCGTGCAGCGGTGGAAGCCAAGGGCGCGCAGTGGGCGCCGTCGGCCGTGGAACTCGCGCAGCGCTGCGACTACGTGCTGATCTGCGTCGGCTATGACCGCGACGTGAAGGAACTGCTCGGCAGCGGCGGCGCGCTGGCGGGCGCACGGCCGGGTACGATCGTCGCCATATTGAGCACGATCCATCCCGGCACCGTGAAGGAACTGGCCGCGCAGCTCGAACCCCGCGGCGTACTGGTGGTCGATTCGACCGTGTGCCGCGGCGGCGAGGCGGCGGACGCCGGCACGCTGCTGTCCTTCGTCGGCGGCAGCGCGGAAGTCGTGGCGCGGCTGACGCCGGTGCTGCGGGCCTACTCCGCCGACGTGGTGCATACCGGCCCGGCCGGAACGGCGCAGGTCGCCAAGGCCGTCAACAATCTCATACTCTGGGCCTGTCTGGTGGCCGATCACGAGGGCCTGGCGCTCGCGCAGCGCTACGGCGTGGATATCGAGGCGCTGCGCCGCGCGCTGCTGATGAGCAGTTCCGCCAACACGGCGTTGGAGAATTGGGGTAAACAGACCATGGCGTGGGCGCAGGACGATATGGCCATCGTGGCCGAAATGGCGGACGATTGCGGCATCGCGCTGCCGCAGGCCGGCGTGGTGCGGGAAATCTGCCGCACGCTGAAAGCCCGCCGCTACCGGCTCGAGGAATACGGTAAGTAGAGAGACGATGGACGGCGGGCCCGGACGGCCGCCGAAGTATTGTAAGAGGCCGTTTCAGATTTACCGAAACGGCCTCTGATTCAGGGGCGCATGAGGGGATGTATCCCCTCATTTTGTAACGGACTCCAAATTTTGCAGCCAGGGAAAATCATGGGAACCGAGTCGCACTATCACAGCAAGAAGGACCGGACGTTCGTACGCGCCATCGCGGGGCCGTACAACCTGAAGGACGAACTCACCCGCTTGCGCGCCATGCCGCGCGTGCGCAAGGGCAGCGAGATCAAGTTCAACGACGGGCCGCAGGCGTTCAGCCGCCATTACGTGGAACCGAAGGATGGCATCACCCAAATGTTCCATCTGCACATCGAGGAATACGGTCCCGGCGGCAAGTCGCAGAAGCACGGCCACGTGAACGAGGCGGCGTTCTACATCCTCGACGGCGCGGGCTACGAAATCCACGACGGCGTGCGCTACGACTGGAAGGCGGGGGATATCGCGATCGTGCACAACAACTGCGTGCATCAGCATTTCAACGCCGATGCGGTGAAGCCGGCGCGCGCGCTGGTGATCAAGACCAAGCCGATGTTCATGTTCATGAACATGCTGTTCCAGCACCAGGTCGAGCCTCGCCCGATCGAACCGGCGCCGGGCGGCGAGGGTTTCCAGGCGCGCCACCTGGAAAAGAATTTCAACCACCCGGAGTAGGAGCGGGGACTGAAGCGACGAACGATGATTGCAGGGCATGGCCGGCCTGCGCGGGATAGACAGCGACGCGGACAACACGAAGGAGACACAAGATGGCATGGGGTGAATCGAAAGCATGGATGCGCGGCACGGCAAGCGGCAAGCTGTATCAGAATCTTCTGGACGACGCGCAGGCGGCGCCGGTGCGCAACGCCAAGCGCAAGAAACTGGTGCATCCGGAGGACATGCCCTGGGAGATGGCGCGCCAGGGCCTGCTCAAGCATCTGCTGAACGAGCAGATGAACACCCGCATGGAGACCGTGGATGCCTACATGCAGGTGATACCGCCGGGCAGCCGCTCAGGGCGCCACCGGCATCTGGCCGAGGAGTGCCTGTACGTGCTCGAGGGCAGGGGCTACGACCTGCACCAGGACTGCGACGTCGAGATCACCGATACCTACCACTGGAAGCCGCAGGACGAGGTGAAGCGCTACGAATGGGAGGCCGGGGATGTGATCTACATACCGCCCAACACCATCCATCAGCATTTCAATGCGGACCCGGAGCAGCCGGTGCGGCTGATCTCGGCGATCAACCGGATCTACAAGCAGTGCGGGCTGAACGATCTGGAGCAGTTGGAGGATGCGCCGGAATACGATTCAAGCGTCGTTCTCACCGCCGCGCTGGTGCAGCAGTTCCTGCAGCGCAAGGTCAAGATACCCGCATAGTCATAATAATCTGTCGCACACGAGCCAGGAGCATTTGATGGGCAAGAGGGATGCAATCGTTTCAGAAGAACTGGCGAGCAAATTCGCCACCGAAAAGGATTCGCCGTATACCCGCTGGGTGCGCGCCGAAGGCCTGGACATCATCAGCGCGCATTACGTTCCGGACCTGAACACGGCTGAGCTGAAGCCCTGGCCGCGGCGCGGCGGGCACGGCGTCTACATCAACCACGAGGCCTCGCGCACCTCGAACGACTGCTACGTCTGCGAAATCCCGGCCGGGCAGAAGCTTGCGCCGCAGCGCCAGTTGTTCGAGGAAATGATCTACGTGCTCGGCGGCCGCGGCTCGACTACGGTCTGGAACGACGCCGGCCAGCGCATCACCTTCGAATGGAAAGCCGGCGCGCTGTTCGCCATTCCGCTCAATACCTGGCATCAGCACTTCAACGGGTCCGGCAAGGATGCGGCCCGCTTCGTCGCGGTCACCAACGGGCCCTCCGTGATCAATCTGTACGAGGACGTGGAGTTCGTCTTCAACACCCGCTACGATTTCAAGACCCGTTTCTCCGGCGAGCCCGACTATTTCGCCAACAAGGGCGAGCAGAAGGGCCTGCTGCTGGAGACGAACTTCGTCGCCGACGCGGTGAACCTGCCGCTCATCAGCGCGAAGGAGCGCGGCGCCGGCGGCGGTCACATCCGCTTCAATCTGGCCAAGGGCTCGATGAACAGCCACATCTCCCAGTTCCCGGTGGCGACCTACAAGAAGGCACACTGCCACGGACCGGGGGCGCACGTGATCATACTCACCGGCGAGGGCTACAGCCTGATGTGGCCCGAAGGCGAGGAGCCGCGACGCTACGAGTGGAAGGTGGGTTCCATGATCGTGCCGCCGAATCTCTGGTTTCACCAGCATTTCAACACCGGCACCACGCCGGCCCGCTACCTGGCGTTCAAGCACGAGGTCGTGTCAATCCGCAACGCCCAGGGCGTGCCCAAAGCCTGGATCAGCAAGCGGCTGGGGGGGGACCAGATCGATTATGCCGACGAGAGTCCGGTGGTGCGGACCTTGTTCGCCGACGCGCTGGCCAAGCGGGGTCTGGAACCGAGCATGGACAAGGCGTATCAGTCCGAACTGGCCGATCTGCCGCCCAAGGTGGCGTAGCAGCAGTCCGGATTGCGGACCGGAACAGGACGGTTGCTTGACAGGATTGCCGCGAACTTGCTAGTCTCGCGCGAACTGTTCTTCGCTGAAGACTGTTGTTCCATATAGAAGAACTAGAAGAAAGAACGGCATCGGTATCACGGAGTGGCTGGGCGTGATGGCGGTGTACAAGCATCAACCATCGTAGAGGAGAGGGGAATGTTTCAGAAAAAAATGATCGTTGCGGCAGTGGCCGGCGCACTGGGTGCCGGAGCGGCAGGCGCGGCCTTCGCGCAGACCACGGTAGGCAACGTAGAGATCTACGGCAGGCTCTATCCCGAGATCACCGTGCTGAGCGGCAGCGGCGCGACCGCGGCCGGCACGACCGGACTGAGCACACTGGCCAGGACGCCGACCGGCAACAACTTGAAAAGCCGCAATTCGGTTGACGCATCCAACTCCCGCCTCGGCTTCCGTGGCACGGAAAGCCTGGGTAGCGGATTGAGCGCGATCTGGCAGATCGAAAGCACGGTCCCGATCGATGCGGGCGGCGGGGTTCTCGCGACGCGCGAATCCTTCGTCGGCTTGAAGGGCGGTTTCGGCACCGTCAGGCTGGGCTTCATGGACGCGGTGTACAAGGAACTGGGCGACCCGATCCGGTTCATGGGCGTTGCCAGCGGCAACCACGTGTCGGTCAGCAACATCATTTCCTCGCGTATGCCGTTCGGCGGCAGCGGCGGCAGTTTCCACCTGCGCCAGCCGAATGGACTCTGGTACGAGACGCCCAATATGAACGGGGTCACGCTGCTTGGGCAGTATTCGCCCGACACGCAGGAAAGCGCGCCGGCCAACGCGGCCACGAAGAAAGAGTTCTGGTCACTGGGTGCCAGGTATAAGAGCGGCCCGATCTATGTCGCGCTGGCGCACGAAATCCACAAGGACTTCTTCGGCGGATCGACGAGCGCCCCATCCGCTTTGGACAACAGGTCGAATACCAACGCGCATTCCAACGACACCTCGACCCGCCTCACGGGCATGTGGAATTTCTCCGCTGACGGCCGTGTCGCGCTGGATGTCGCCAAATTCAACTTCTCGGAATCGGGCGGCCTGGCAGGAAGGTTCGAGAACTACAAAAACAATCGCTGGGGCGTGACCTGGGAGCAGCGCTGGGGCGGACCGTGGCGCACCGCGGCGATGTACGCCAACTCCTCGGCCGGCAGCTGCGGGCTGTTCGGCGGAGCCGTTTGCAGCACCAGCGGTCTCAACGGCAACATGATGGCTTTGGGCGCGGAGTATTCCTTCTCCAAGCGCACCGCGCTGTTCGCGCTGTATTCGCGGCTGAACAACGGGCAGTCCGCGTCTTACCGGAATGCGGAAAACGTCAATCCGTATGATACGGGGGCCGACGTCACTCAGTACTCGCTCGGCATTCGGCACGACTACTGATAGCGTTCGGCATCGATGCGGCAGCGACAGGGTAACTGCGCTGCCGCATTTTTATTTCCGGTTGCGTTCGATCATACGGTTGGCCGGTAGGCGAATACCGCAGGAGCGATTGGTTTTGGATTGGCAGGGCGTATCGTGTTTGCTCGTTGCGGCCGCTCTGGCCTGTCCCATCGCGGCGCATGCACAGGGCAAGTCGAAGCCCGCAGAGATCTACCAGTACCAGGGGCCGGACCGCGATCGCCGCGTGCTCGACGGCGCTCGCAGGGAAGGTACGGTCGTCGTCTATACCTCGCTCAATCTCAAGGACTCGGTTCCGATCACCGAGGCGTTCGAGAAGAAACACCCCGGGGTCAAGGTGTCGCTGTGGCGCGCGAGCAGCGAAAAGGTCGTGCAGCGCGCGCTGACCGAGGCCCGCGCCAGGCGCTATTCGCCGGACGTGTTCGAGACCAACGGTCCGGAAATGGAAATCCTCTACCGGGAAAAGCTGCTCGAGCCGTTTCATAGCCCGGCATTCCCGGACCTGCCTGCCGAGGCGTTCCCGAAGCATCGCCACTGGGTCGCCGACCGGTTCAACTTTTTCGTGATCGGCTACAACACCAACCTGGTCAAGCCGGAAAATGTGCCCAATGCCTACAGCGATCTGCTGAAACCGTTCTGGGCGGGCAAGGTGGGTCTGGAGGCGGGCGACGTCGACTGGTTCGGTGCGCTGGTCAAAGGGATGGGCGAGAAAGAGGGACTCGCCTTTTTCCGCAGGCTGGCTGAATCCCGCCCGCAGCTGCGGACCGGGCATACGCTCATCGCCGAGTTGCTCGCATCGGGGGAAATTCCGCTCGCCATCTCTGTCTATAATCACAATGTGGAACGTCTCTCGCAAAAAGGGGCGCCCGTCAGGTGGAAGGCGCTCAGTCCAACCTTCGGCAGGCCGAACGGCATCGGCGTGGCGAAGAACGCACCGCATCCCTACGCCGCGCTGCTGTTCACCGACTTCATGCTGTCGCGCGAGGGCCAGGAGCTGCTCAAGCAGCGCAACCGCGTACCGTCGAGCAATGCCGTGGACAGCCCACTCAACAAGTTCAAGTACCAGATGATCGACCCGGCCATCGTGCTGGACGAATCCGAAAAATGGGAGAAACTTTGGTCGGCCCTGTTTTTGAAAGGTCAGGCGATCAGGAAGGAGACGGAATGAGACATGGGTACCGTATGCTGCCGGCGCTGGCCGGCGTCCTGTTGGCTTTTTCCGCGGCGGCGGCACTTGCGCAGGCGGACAGCGCCAAAATCGCCCAGCTGCAGGGGGCCGATCGCCAGCAGCGGCTGATCGAAGGCGCTAAGAAGGAAGGCGAACTCACTTTCTATACGTCGGCGCCGGTCGATGACGTCGCGGTGATCACCGGTGCGTTCGAGAAAAAATACGGCCTCAAGGTCCGAGTCTGGCGCGCCGGTTCGGAAAAGGTGCTGCAGCGGGCCGTGACCGAGGCGCGCTCTGGCCGTGTCGACGTCGACATCATCGATACCAACGGCCCGGAAATGGAAGCCCTGCATCGCGAGAAGCTGCTGCAGGAAGTGAAATCGCCCTATCTGGCGGACCTGATCCCGCAGGCGATCCTGCCGCATCGCGAATGGGTCGGCACGCGCCTGAACATTTTCACCGCCGCATACAACACCAAGCTGGTCAAGAAGGAGGACCTGCCCAAGTCCTATGAGGATCTGCTCAATCCCAAATGGAAGGGGCGCATCGGCATCGAGGCCGAAGATTTCGACTGGTTCTCCGGGGTCATCGGGGAACTGGGCGAAGCCAAGGGCCTGAAGCTGTTCCGCGACATCGTGGCAACCAACGGCATTTCGGTGCGCAAGGGACATACCCTGCTGACGAACCTGGTCGTATCCGGCGAAGTGGCGCTGGCGCTGACGGTCTACAACTACAAGGCCGAGCAACTCAAGAACAAGGGAGCGCCGATCGACTGGTTCGCCTTCCCGCCGGCGATCGCCCGGCCCAACGGCGTCGGCATGCTGCGGCGCGCGCCGCATCCCCATGCGGCCGTGCTGTATTTCGATTTCATGTTGTCGGATGCGCAGGATCTGCTGCTCAAGCGCGATTTCATTCCGACCAGCAGGAAGGTCAAGACGCCGCTGAACCAGATGCCGATCAAATTCATCGACTCCAAGGTAATTCTCGATGAAGAGGCGAAGTGGAGCAAGCTGTACCACGAAATCATCACCAAGCAATCCAAGTAACAGCGGTCATCACGCGAGGAAAGAGCATGGGCAAGGAATCGCACTACAGCAGCAAGAAGGACCGGACGTTCGTGCGCGCTATCGCGGGTCCGTACAATCTCAAGGACGAGCTCAACCGCCTGCGCGCGATGCCGCGTGTGGTCAAGGGCAAGGAGATGAAATTTCAGGACGGCCCGCAGTCCTTCAGCAAGCATTTCATCGAGCCGATCGATGGTCTGACGCAGACGCTGCATGTCCACCTCGAGGAGTATGCGCCCGGCGGACGCACGCAGAAGCACGGCCATGTCAACGAAGCGGCGTTCTACATCCTGGACGGCACGGGCTACGAAATCCACGACGGCGTTCGCTACGACTGGCAGGCGGGCGACGTGGCGATCGTGCACATGAACTGCGTGCACCAGCACTTCAACGCCGATCCGGTGAAGCCGGCACGCGCGCTGGTCATGAAGCCGAAGCCGATGATCATGTTCATGAACCTGCTGTTCCAGCAGTCGGTGATCCCGCGGCCGAAGGAACCGACGCCCGGCGGCGTGGGATTCGAGCCGCGCCACTATGAAGAGGATTACAACCACTAAGGTTGTAACCTGATTGGAGGCAGTATGCAGTGCCGTTTGATATGGAAGCGATGGATTTTCTCGCTGCTGATCGCCGCCCTGGCGGGAGGGGCCGCGGCCCAGCAAAAGGGCGCTCCCGATGTTTCTCTGCTGCAGTACCAGGGGCCGGATCGCGCCCAGCGCGTGCTCGCGGCGGCGAAGAAGGAAGGGGCGCTTACCTTTTACACGACCATCGCCGAAAAGGATCTGCCGACTATCGTCAGGCCGTTCGAGAAAAAATACGGCATCAAGATCAACATCTGGCGCGCGGGGACCGACAAGGTGCTGCAGCGCACACTGAGCGAAGCCGCGGCACGGCGTTACGACGTCGATGCGATTCATTTCGGTTCGCCGGAAATGGAGGCGCTGCACCGGGAGAAGATCCTGCAGCCGGTGGCCTCGCCCTACTTCAAGGAACTGATCGCGGGCGCGGTGCCGGCGCATCGCGAATGGGTCGCGACCATCCTGTCGGTGTGGGTGCAGGCGTACAACACCAACGCCGTCAAGAAGCAGGATCTGCCCAAGACCTACCTCGACCTGCTCGACCCGAAATGGAAGGGCAAGCTCGGCATCGAGGTGAAGAACCAGGAGTGGTTCTCCACGGTCGCCGAGCATCTGGGC
>Ga0315281_10009577_pt1 | contig 13432 bp, 18 predicted proteins | sample YL17G07_0_MG_FD_204540 | JGI IMG/M metagenome (GOLD analysis project Ga0315281, IMG submission 204540) | Sediment microbial communities from Yellowstone Lake, YNP, Wyoming, USA - YL17G07_0 | ecosystem: Environmental > Aquatic > Freshwater > Lake > Sediment | place: USA: Wyoming | collected...
ATGATGAACATGACCAGTAGGCACCCGAGGAGGAGGGGGGCCATGGGGCTCGGCTTCCTGTTGAATAGGGAGAACGGGAGGGTGAAGGCTCCTGCGAGGCACACAGCGACGATAGGGAAGCCGAGGAGTGGGAAAGTAGGAGCGCCGACGTTGGGAAGTAGCGCGCCGACGGCCGTGAACATACCGACGTCGCCGCCCCCGAGCTGTTTGAGGATCCACACGGCATAACCGAAGCCGAATAACACCGCCGCGCCGAGCACGCCGGATATTGCGGTGAGAAAGTTGCCGTCGAGGATTCCGATGACGGCGTTCAACACGATACCGATGCCGACCGCCGGATACGTGACTCTGTTCGAGATGGTCCCGTGCTTCAGGTCGGTGTAGCTTGCGATTGACAGGGCGATTACGGCTACGGTCAGCGCGATGTATTCGAGCATATCGATTGTTTCCATGAGGGTGAACCCGGGGCCGTCGAGGAGTATGATGGCCCGATCGTGGCCCCGGGTGTCGTGCCTTCACTGAGGCCTGGCATGACCGCTATCACGCCACCTTCCTGTATCTGAGCGTGCTCCCGGGCATTATCGTCGTCGTACTACTGGCCGCCTCCATCGCAAAGTTGACCGCGAAAGTCCCGGCATTCGTCGTCACCAACACGCAGTGCAAGGCCGCCAAGTTACCAGCTGTAAAGGACGAGGTTAGAGTCGCAACCGCCACATTATCGGCGTTAAAAGAGGAACTGACGGGCGTGCCACCGCCAGCCGCCGAGTCTGTTGTATAAAGACCCGCCATCACGGTCGGACTGGTTGGCCCACGCGCACTTAGTTTTATCCCGTTCGCCGTGGCGTTCGAATTCCAGACGATATAGCCCTCGATGATGTATGTCGAGTTCGCATCGGCCGAAAAGGACAACCCGGTCGCGTCCTTGAGGGTGGTCGTACTGTTGACCGTGTTCTCCGTCGCCACCACGACATACTCGTTCTCGCCACCAGAGAGTCCGTTTATAGCCGCCCATATCGCCGTGTTGTCGCCAGTTATCGCCGTCCATATCCTCGTGTTCTCGGACTTGAAGTTGTCGCAGATGGCTCGGAGGTTGTCGATGTGAGTCTGATAGTTGTCGACGCGGGTCTTCAGGTTGTCCGCCGCACCCCGAAGGTTATCGACCACCGTCCTCACGTTGTCCACGTTCGTCCGCAGGTTGTCGACGTGGGTCTGGCAGTTGTCGACGCGAGTCTTGAGGTTGTCTGCGACCGCGCGAAGGTTATCGATTTGCCCCCGATAGTTGTCCAGGTCGCCGCCGTAGTTGTCGCAGACGTCTATCAGGTTGTCGATGCGGATTATCTGGTTGTCGAGGACATCGCGGAGGTTCTCTATGTCGGCCGTGTAGTCGCCACCAGTTCCACCGCCCCCGCCACTAATCTCCATCTCATACCAATAGTTTAAGCCCTGACCGCCGTACTCACCCCAAACAGCATAAAAATAATTTGGGGGAACGATTAATTGTATCGCACCAGTTATATAAAACGCATCGTGGGCCACCATAATTGTAGGGGGGCTTGATGCTTCGATGTAACCCTCCACAACCCCTGCATCACCTGTAAATCCGACAACACAAATCCTCAAATTATCCCCGTTCTGATAGGGTGTGCCGTCAATCGCACGGTTCGCCGTCTGGTCGGTCGTCGTCACCACCAGCGAGCCGTTCTCGGCGGCCAGCTCGTAGAGCTGCTTGAGCGCGCCCTCCACATTGTCAGAAGTGTAATAGTTGTTTTCGTCGGCGAGGGTGATGTTGTCGGCGGGCAGAGTCGTCGTCGAGCCACCGCCTCCACCTCCTCCGCCGAGCGGCAGTACGAGCCCCATGACTGCCACCATGAGGGCCATCGCGCCGACGGCACCGTATCTCGCCACTGACACCTGTCCTATCATCCTCATTTTGCCCGCTTCTCCTTCCTCTTTATCTCGCGCTCCCATCCGCACTTGCGGCAGTACTGCAGGCCGTCGCGCCTGCTGAACCTCAAGTCACCGCCACCGCGGCCCGCGCTCTCGCACCGCGGGCATGAGGACACGGCATCCTTTATCGGCGGCCCGCTCATCGGCACCTTGTACGACATCTCGGGCCTCTCGGACAGCATGGTCGGAGTTATCAGCTCCCCCGTGTCGTAGAGGGAGTAAATCTTGTCCGCATGGAGCCAACGCTCGTAATAGCGCCTCGGATCGCGGACCGGGTAGCGCTTGTCCAGCACCTCCCACTTCACCATGTCCTCGTCGCCGACCCGCATGTGGTCCGTGTAGATATGGACGACGGCCAGGTCCCAGAGGCGTATCTCCACCCAGATGAGGCGGGGCGCGGAGAAAAACAGATAGCGGTTCATCTTGCGGTTACCCTGCGCCACGTTCGAGACGAGTATGTTAAGCGGGTCGCCCGAGCGCCTGGACTCCCAGCCAGGAAGATTGTTGGCGTCATCTATCGAGAACACGGCGTTTTTGGCGTGCACCAGCTGCTCTGTGTCGTTGTACAGGTCCCAGAAGTTCTTATGCGGGAACTTCAGCTCGTGATTGGCGTAGACCGTGAAGCCCTGCCTGTACATCGCGTAGTCGAGCAGCGCGAGCGTCCCGGTCTTGAAGGTCCCAAGGGTGGAGCCAGTCACGCCCACGATGTAGGGCTTTTTGGTCGTCTGGACGAGGGGATACATTTATCTCCTCGCCTTCCGAGGTTCCCGCTCCCATCCTTTCGTAGCGTGGTATGCCCGTCGCTGCTTTCCCTTGTATCTGCACGGCAATTGTCTCTACCTCCGCTCTTGCTCTACCATCCTCTGTTGTATCAGCTTGATCTTCTCACGCTCTTCGAGCCGCACCATCTCCGCGGTCAATACCGTCACGTCGTCCTGCCTGCCAGCCCCGCGCTTGTCGCTGCTTATGCGGACACGCTCCGCTATGTCGGCGAGGATCCCGAACACGCCGACGCCGTTCGCCTCGGCCTGGAACCTGCACCAGTAGATGGCGCGCTCATCCTTATCGCCTGGCGTGAACGAGCGCTCGTCGAGAGGACCGTCGAACAGATGCTCCTTCGTTTTCCTCGCCACGTCGCCGGCGACATCCATGCCCATGGCTGGAGCGAACACGCCGACCAGCGGGTCGTCTGCGAGCGCCTTCCCGTTGCCATTATCGCTTGGCATAGGCTTTTTCTTGATAGGGCTCTTGGTCATTTCAACCACCGATCACTCCCGCGTACTTCGCTATCCCGTATATCACCACTACGACGATCACAGCTACGATTATCCACTTCATCTGGTCCCAGGTAATCTTCGGCCCTCCGCTCGTCAGATCCTTCGCTATATGCGGAATCACAGCGGCGTCGAAAGTGATGCCGTCGTAGAACTTGACGTCCACTATGCGTCCCGACTTGTCCCGAGTTATCCCCGGTAACAGATGGGCCGGACTCGTATCAGTTTTCACCGGCTTCGGCTGGCCCTCGTAGTAGAGGCTGTACGTCTCTTTGAACGTATGCTCCGCGCTCCTGAGCGCGAAGGCAGCAAACAGGTTGAAGACACCGAATATAAACATCTGGGGTACTGCGAGCCCGAACATGCAGAACATCGCGCCGCAGTACAGCAGCCACGTCTTGCCCGCGAGTAAAAAGTCCGGCGTCTTGGTCTTCACGGCGTTGCCGTCGAAGATGTACCTGTTGCCCTTGAACGCAAAGTCCGTGCCCGTGTCGCCGGGCTTTATCTTTATCTCGTACCTGCCGGACGGGCTCTCGATGACCGCCTTCTTGGGCCTGCTACCGGACACGCGGACCTGCGATGTGTAGTCCTCGGCGGTCGGTTTAGAAATCGGTTTGGGAGCTCCTTTTTTGCGCTTCGAAAGTATATCCTTAAGTTTCGTGTTCCTCACCTCCTCAAAGGTCTGTACTCGCTTATCGTGATGAGCGACATGACGGCAGATACCATGCCGATGCCGAGATACATGAAGCCGAACCAGTAGTTGCCGGAAGCCGCGCTGGCGAGGTACGGGAACGCGACGCCGAGTAATGCCGACACCGCGGCTAATAAGTACATGGCCACCGCGAGCCTGGCGTCCGAAGCGCTGGCCACGACCAAAAACAGGAACGGCAGTATCAGAAAGAATATGTCGGGGACGTCCATCATAACTCCTCATAGTAGGTTCATCGTGTACTTATTTAAACGTTACCACTCCAGTTTTCCGAGGTTTTTGTGTGAACAAAAAGCTCACCATCGGGCCTTCCGCCTGTCCTTATGCTTTCCCCAAAGGACTTCCCTGAATGAGACCTTTCGTGAGCTCTTGCGCTCGCGCTCCGACTTCTCGCGCTCCCTCTGCAGCTTGACTTCCTGGAACCTCTGCTTCCACGGCTTGCGCTTGCCTTTCCTGCGCCCTCCGTATCTCTTGCCCGCACGTATCGACTGGCGGTAGCGCTTCGACGGCTTCCCCTTGCGCCACGGCTCGCGCTTCTGGGGCCTCCGCTTCCTTCCCATCTCCTTCGGTTCTTTCTTCTTCTCCTCGCCCAGCGTCGCGCCCTTCTCGTACTCGGGCTTCGACTCGTACGCCAACGGCTCCTCTGGTTTTGTCTCCTCTGGCTCCCGTTCCTCTTTTTCTCCGACGAACTTCTCGCGGCGCTCCTCCTTCGCTTCGACGACTCTGGGTTCATCCTGCGGTTCCTCATCCTTGTCAGGCATATCTATCGCCTCCGTATGACCGAGACCTGAGCTGGCACGTCCGAGCTGGCACCTGTGTTATCCCTTGCCCCCGCAAAGCGGGGTGCGGGATTTGGGGACGCACCAGACTCAGGTTTTCCGTCACGCTCGTTAAAGCTGTGACCATGATTACGCCATCCTCACGAGTAGCAGCCCCACCCCGAGCGGTAGCCCGAGCATCCACCACATCACCGCGCCGTAGAGGTTGCCGCCGCGGACCGACACGAACCCCATCAGCGGGCTCGCCACTATCAGGAACACGCCTGTCAGGAAGAATATGGGACCAAAGGATGGCCCGCTGCCTCCCGTATCCGCAGATATCAACGGCGCCACCACTATTATCACGATGGCTATCAATGCAGCTCCGGCTGCAACAAAAGCATTTTCAAACGCAAGCTTCCTCATCCCATACTACCTCCCCCGACTGTCGGTATGAAGCTCCTGACGACGATTAAGATGACGTATGCCGTCATGAACACGAGCGGAGCAGCGATCATCAGCCTTATCTCCGGAGGTACACCGGGGAAGTCGAACGTGAGCAGTTTGCCTATCATCCCTATGAAAGCCGTAGGAGAGCTCCCGAACGCGACGGTCGCTACAAACGTGCCGAGCGATGCGATGCCGATCATCGTCAGGAATGCATTGCCCATGGCGAGACCAGCTATCGTGCCCACCACCCCGACTATGGCAGTGCCGACGTCCATGAAGAAGCTCTTTATCCTGTCCCATAAGCTCTCGTTCGCTCCCGTGCTTGTCTCTATACGCGCCTCCGCATACACCGCCGCGTTGTCCGTCGTCAAAATCGGCCTGTTTATGGAGAAGTCCATATTTTGTCCGCTCGACCAAGCGACGATGATAAGCTGAATCCTATCCCACATTATCGTGATGCGGTACCAGCCGGTCGATTGCTGGGCTTCATATGGGAAAGCCACATCGGGTATGTAATGCGGCCATACGAACTCCTTCCCCCCTCCGTTGTCCCCGTAGACTATAAAATGGAAGTCAAACTCGTAATCGTCCTGGTAGTCGTAGTGTACCGCATAGGCGTCCACCGCCACTCCTCCGACTCCAAGACGCGTGTAGATAGGCGCATTGTCGTTGCGAGTGATGCGCAGAGTCCCACTCGCCCCTCCCGGAAGCTGCACCTGATCGATGGCGATTGCTCCGACGTCCGCGCCAGAATACAACGACATGAATAACCCAAAAACAGTGACGAACGCAGTCAAAAACATCAAATACTTTATCGTCGTCAGCATCTATATCCCCGCGAACATCCTCGCCAGTATCAACGAGAACCCGATCCCGATGACGAGGGCGATCCACCCGGGCATCCAGCCTATCACCGTCGTGAAGCCGACCATTATTATCATCATGCCGATGACGCCGAGCGGAGGCATCCCGAAGTACACGAGCGGCAGCATCACCATCAGCATCATAATCATCGAGAGGAATATACCGCCGGACGCGCGCGCGCTGCTCTCGCCGTTCGCCATCGTCACCCCGCCGAAGAGGGCGTTCCCCACGGCGTCCGCCCACGAACCTATGTTGATGCCGACAGTTGAAGGTGGCACGATTATGCCCTGCACATTTGGTGTCGTGAAGGACTTCCACTCGCCGTATATATTCTCTACAGAAAATCCATATCCGCTCCAAATGGTCGCAACCGCGCGATAGTAATACGTCGTACTAGCGGCAAGGCTCGACATATAACCAGATTTCGGATAAGATTGTCCAGCCACAAACGTAAAAGTTGATGCCGATATGTAATCAACACCGACAGAAAGACCATCAAACGAAAGCTGGAAAAATGTCTTCGCGTATCCGTCTGTGATGCCCATGAAGAGCAAGCTCGTCTGCACAGTAGTATTGTCTATTAACTGAACACCTCCCGTTATAATCGCCGCATCTACGGGAATATAGATAACATTCTCCTCGACAAAGTTTAACCAACTACCATACACCGTGGCATTCGTATCAACAACACGCACCCATGCTCGATAACTATACGTAGTCGTCGGACTCAGCCCAACTATACCATAGGTAAAGCCCCAAGTATCGTATCCGGCGTAGTAATGAACGGTAGCCGCGTAAAATATGTTCTCGACAGTTGTTCCGCCATCCGTCGAAAAATCGAAATACGCGTCAATGTCGCTACGCTCCATATTAAAAGATACCTGCCCTTGCAACCCAGCAATTACTCCGCCGTGAGCAGGAACATTCTCAATTATAACAGGAAGCGTCATCACCGTAGCTGTAGTCTCAGCCCCCTCTTCGATCAGTACGAGCGGATAATGGTCGACATTGCTACCGCCACTAATGGACCTCGCGGCATCCACTATCCCGTTGTAGTCCGCATCGGGAGTCTGCCAATCGTCCCAGTAGTTGCCGTATCCGTTGTTGTCCCAGTAGTTCGTGCCGTCTGCATCCATGGCGTTATTCGCCGTACTGTTGAGCAGATAGTTGAAGTTGAGTATGTTGTAACTCGAAGACATCAGATACATACCGACGTCGGTGCTGCCCTCGCAGACATTGCCGACTATGTTGTCATAGGACGAAGAAACCACCCAGATACCCTCCTCGTTGTTTTCGCATGTGTTGATGGAGATAACGTTGTAGTCCGAAAGATTGAGCCAGACACCGTAATTGACGTTGTTCGAACAGCTGTTGTTAACCACGTCGCTATGGTCCGTGTAAAGCAAATAGACGCCGGTGTCGCCGTTGCCCGAACAGTAGTTGCCGTCCACATCACCATAATCCGCATAAACCAAGAAAATCCCTGTCACATCGTTGTTCGAACAACTGTTGTTTATCACGTCGATATGGAGCGAGGAATCCGAATAGATGCCGAAAGAGCCGTTGCCCTCGCAGACATTGCCGCTTACGACGTCCCATTCGTCACCGATCAGAGACACGCCCGCTTCTTGGTTGTATTCGCATACGTTATTACCCGCACGGAGATGATCCGAATCGGTGAAACTGATGCCGCTGGTAAAGCTCCACGTACAGACGTTGTTCAGAAGATTGTCATAGCTCGAATCGTGCACGATAATCCCGGTGTTGTTGTTTGTAGACACGCAACCGCTGACGACGCCGTTGACGACGTTGTCAAGGTAAATCCCATTGCCAGAATCCACGCCGTTCTCGACCAAGCAGTTGCGGACGATGAAATATGCGGTCGTGTTCTTGACGGTGATGCCCTCTTCGTCCGATGCATCTATCGCATAGTCCTCGATGATGTACGGGTCGACTGCCGTGCCGGAGCCGTCGGACACCCCGTTGTCCGCGTTGAACATGCCGTTCCCGTTTATATAGATCCTGCCGCTCGGAGTCGACGGCGGCGTCACAAGAAGCGGCGTATATATGACCTCAAGATACGGCACAAGACTACCATGCTCTTTTGAATATGCTTGAACCGTTCCATTTACGGATGCTTCTAAAACAATGGAAACCTTGTTATCGCCGCTTTTACTTGATCGCGCTGCTGCTGTAATATTCCAAGCTCTATATCCAGCCGTTGTTCCAACGAGTTTAACATCTTGAACACTGCCGATAACATCTGGCCGGTTGTTCCAGGTAACAGTGTTTTCGTTCCAAGCACTTGAACATTGCGACGCATCTATATAAAGTGGGCTAGGGACAGCTGCTGACCACAGATTTAACGATGCCATCGTTATTGTTGCTCCAGATGGTATAGATGAAAGGTCGAAACAAACATAAGTATTAAATTTTAAACCGGCATTTCCAGTTATCTGGAGATAAGACGAAGTCCCATAGTTCCAATCTGGAAGAATCTGATTAGCGAGCGTGTCTCCCAGATTCTTGTTCGACCCCAGGTTCTCGAACGCATAGGTCTCCATGCTTATTTCTGGAGAATATTTCCTGTACCCGACCGCCGATACACAGGCCATGCCGATCGAGACCAGCATGAAAACCGTGAGAACTAAAAGGGCGGCCATTGTGGCGTTCGGCCGCCCGATCCCGTCGAGCCCATTCGCGGAGCCCTTATGATTGCCAGCTCGGAACATTCCGATCACCGGAGCCTGGTCGCCTACACGTACCCGAACATCTTCAGCAGCACGACGGCGATTATGCCTATCGGCAACATCGCCCACAGCACGCCGCCCGACAACTTGATAAGGCTGCTGCCGCTGTTACCCGGCAGGTAGTTGTCCATGTTGTCAGCAGCTTGCTTGGCCGATTGCGCTACTGTCGGTGTAAGAGCCGTGCAAATCACGTACACGATCATGCCCAATAGGACGAGACCGAGTATGGCGCCCATCTCTCCCCGATGGTCTTCCCCTAGACTTCTCCTTGGTAGTATTTTTCGCATGGGGTACACCGTATTATTATGGACATCCCCCCGTATTTAAATTTATTCCTTATAGTTATTTTGTCTGTAAGCAGTTATAACTGCAAATTGGCATTTAAACGCGAAAAGGTTTAAATAGGGATGGGGCTATGGGTATATGTGGCGACTATGACACGAATAACCCCTGAGCTCATGAAGCTGTTCGAAGAGACGAAGCGGGCTGTCGCCGAAGAGCGCACGCGACTTTTCGAGCAGAGGCGCGGAAAGTTCAAGTCGAACGCATCCCGGAAGCGATACTACGACAACCAGCTCAAGCAGATCACGGTGATTAAGATAGGGGGGACGAAGAGATGACCTGCCTATCCTGTCTCTCGTTCGGCTACCGCAACTATCTCGCCTATCCAACCAAGCCGTCATGCTCACGTGAGGAAATCGGCTCCGGTGCGCCTTTGGATTCTCCTCTCAAGTCTATCCTTTGTCTGCGCTGGGGCCGCTCTGCTTTTTCCGTCAACGCTTTTTCCAAAAGGGTTGCTGCTCGCCCGCCCTCGGTTCGTCACTTGCCCCTAACGCGGGCGAGAGACCCCCGGCCCGACTATGCCAAACGGTTCACATCCAGCGGCAGGGGTCGGGGGTTGCGCTTTTTTGTTCACACAAAAAACCGCGGAAAAACGACGGAGGGATGAATGATGAATGAGTTTCACCGCAAGATGTGGGCATGGTGGTTCGGCGGGAAAAAGCGGGGTGGTGAGGTAGATGGCTGACGGGAAAATCAAACGTAACATTTGCGGAAGGCGAGAAATGCCCCGTATAAAATGCAAGTGCGGAAGATCGGCGATGTATGGTTTTGATGTTTGTTCTAAGTGTTTCGTACTACGGAGACGAAGATGATGACCGCTGTCCATGAGGATGCCCCGAAGGGCAAAAAAACCGAGCAGCAAGGAAAGAAACACGATAGATTTACTTTCGCAGCGCTGGTGGCCCTTTTTGCCATGGTAATCGTTGGCGTTGCAATTCGTTGTGAGATTCCTAATCTGGTCGGGGGTTGGTTCGGTGTTAGTGTAGTGTTGAGTGTATTCGGCATTATCGTGTGGCAGATACGGACAAGTCGATGTAAGGTGCATAAAAGATGACCGAGCAGATAAAAAGTTTGGCGGGGCTGAAGAAGTGGGCTGAAGAAGCGAAATATGCCCTACATAAAAAAGAAGGAAACGAGGATGACCCCGACTGGTATGTTATAGATGCCGACCAAGTTCTCGAAAAAATCAACGAGCTTGAGAAGAACGTGAAGGAACTACAAAAAGACGCCTTGAAGTGTATCGCCAAAAATGTCTACTCTGATTCAAAACTTCACGTCGGATTCGATTGCAAGGACTGTTCGCTCGGTAAGGCGGAAATCTGTTTAAACGTCTCGGATGTTTTCAAAGTGATTCTAGGGGATGATAAAAGTGGCTGAGATAAAAAGTTTTGAGGATGCGGAAAAGGCGATTGAAAAATTGAGACTTGTTAGTGGTTCTTCTCAAAACTTGATGTATAACACTGGACTGCAACAGGCTCTCGACATACTCCGAGAACTGGAGGCGGGCGTGAGAGAACGGATAGAGCTTTTTTCTCACGAAAAAACCTCGGAAGAAATGTGTACGCTCATCGACTGTGAGCATTTGTTGCCCATAAAAGACGATGTTCCCCTTTGCGACAAGTCGGGCGATGACTGTAATCCCTTTGTGTGCAAGCTTTTTCATCAACATTTTTGTGAAAAAAGGTTGGGAGAACTCCGCAGACTTTTGTCCGTGAGGACTCCCTTGAGGGTGGAGGGAGAGAAGGGATGAGCATGCCTTATTTGAGATGCGACGCTTGCCTGATGCTGTTCAACGGCGAGAACTTCATCGACCACCATCATGAAGAAATCGCATCGTTCACGATAGAATTCGCGCTCGACCAGTCCGGAACAGAAAACAAGGAGGTAGATAGCATGGGGATGCAAGAGTGGGCGCAGGAACGCGCCAAGAAGGAAGCGGAGGAGCGGAAGGCCCGATCCGCCGAGAAGGGGTACGAGGAGTTCCTGAAGCTGCCGAACGGCACCTCGACCCTGGAGTTCGTGGAGGGCGAGGAGCCCCGCGAGCTGACGGGAGCTTACGGGCCCCAGACCGTATTCAAGGTGAGGTATCAGCCGAAGGGCGGCAACCTCAAGGTGTACGACTGGGCCGTGAGCAACCGGAGCTATAGTCTCCTGCAAGCCGTGGTCGGGTTGCTCGCGCAGGGCGTCACGCAGATAAACGTGACGCGCATAGGCTCGGGCATGGACACCAGGTACGAGGTGACCGAGGCCTGAATAAGCTGTGCAACCGTATGTCCCCTCCCCCCATGTGAGGGGGGGGGTCATACCCTTGCACAGATGCGATAAACCCCATCTACAAGGCGATTGGAGCGTGTACCTATTTCGAAGCATCTCAGAACCACTGCAAAAGAGCTCTCTTTCCTCACGAACACGGCTCTGGCATCCTCGAAGATACACTCGCTCACGGTGGAGGAGAAGATGAAGGAATACCGCATGAGGCCGTCCTTCCACGTCATAGTGAGGGCCCCTGTCGGCCAGGTGAAGTCCACCATCATGGAAGAGATCGCGGGAAAAGTGAACCGAGAGGTGATAACCGAGATAACCCGAGCCGGTCTGGTGGGCGCCATCGACCAGAAGACCATGCAGTTCATCCCCGGGGCCGCCTGGGAGTGCCGCAATTCACTGTTATTGTTGGACGAGTTCACGTTCGGGCGCAAGAAGGAGGGATGGGAGGTGTTTTTGCAGCTGCTGGAGAACCAGCGGTGGGGGAAGCGGATCGGCCTGTTCTCGGCGGACAGCTGCGACACGGACGGCGACCTGTACGCGAGGGTGGGGAAGGGACGGATAGACCTGAAGACGAGGTTCGCCTGCATCGTGACCACCATGCGCAAGCTCGAATATCAAAGGGGACAGGCGTTCCGCGCGTTCGTCACCCGTTGCGTCCCCTACTACTTCGACCTGGACGAGAGCGACCTGCGGGAGATAGCGGAGGGCGCGTCCCTCTACACCTACGATCCCCCGGAACCGCGTGCGGACGTGACGATCCCACGCAAGACGTACTCGAGGCTGCTGTCCACGGCGGACAAAGAGCTGAAGAGGTGCGACAGGTCCGACATCAGGAAGGAGCTCTACATGCGCTCGGTGGGCGACCTCTGCCGCGCCTACGCCGTCTGGGACAGGAACGATATAAGCACCATGCGCGACATAGTCAAATGGAAGGTCGAGGCCCAGTCGGCCATCGGCTCCATGTACAGGTGATACGAGATGCCGCGAAAAAGGGCTCGGGAGCACACGGTCAGCGTGTACGGCGAGGTCGAAGCGCGGAAGGTCCAGCGCGTCAAGAGCTACACGAGGAAGTCGGGTATAAAGGTCCGGAGCTACAGGCGCACAACCACGGTCCGCGAGCAACGCCGCTGGGACCTCCGGGGCACGGGACACGAGCTGTACAAAGCGGTCAAGAAGATAAAAGAGAGGAGGTACGCGCCCAAGGTCAGGCGCAAACGCATACGCGCCAGGACCTTCCTCAGGCACCCCGAGAAGTGGTCGGACATATACGACCTGGACGCCCCAAAAGCGGACTCGCCCCACTGCCCGATATGCGGCAGGAAGCTACGCTGGAGCCGAGGCCGAGGGATATGCCCAGTGCACGGGGTGGTCTATTGAAGATCTCCAGATCTTTGATCCGAAGATCGAAGAAACGCAAGCTTTATGGGCCAGTCGTCGGTTTCACCAGCGACCGAGTCGTGATGGTCGACTTGGACAGGATGGACGAGACGGAAGCCGTCACCATCTGCCAGTACGCCGTCAAGGTCCGCAAGCTCGGAGGCTACCTGCTCCTCCGCTCCTCAAGAGGAAACTACCAAGCGGTGTTCGACAGGTACGTGAAGTGGAAGGAGGTCATGCGCATCCTGTTCGGCATGGTATGGAAGCACCGCGAGCTGCCGAAGCTGCGCGGCTGGTGCATCATGCAAGCGGTGAAGGGCTCCTGCACGCTGAGGATAAGCAACAAGGGACGAAAGGCCCCGCCCGTCGTGATCGCCCGGGTGGGGACACAGGACCGCGCGATAAAAGAGTACCTGGAGGTCAAAAAAATATTCGAGAGGCGCAAACGATGATAGACGAGCGCTCCAAGAGGTTCCTCTCCCTCTCGCTGCTCCTGATCTTCACGTTCCTGTTCGCGGTGGGGCTCTGGAAGACGGACGTGGCCTCCTCCGCCCTTGAAAGGGGCACCCCCGTGCTCGGCATAAGCGGCTACTTGGACGCCAACTTCTCCTACCACCTCGGCATCGGCATCGCCATGTCCTCCTTCCTGGCCGTAGCGATCCTCGCGCTGTACGCCACCCTCCGAAACTAATTTTT
>Ga0315281_10009578_pt1 | contig 13431 bp, 15 predicted proteins | sample YL17G07_0_MG_FD_204540 | JGI IMG/M metagenome (GOLD analysis project Ga0315281, IMG submission 204540) | Sediment microbial communities from Yellowstone Lake, YNP, Wyoming, USA - YL17G07_0 | ecosystem: Environmental > Aquatic > Freshwater > Lake > Sediment | place: USA: Wyoming | collected...
CCACCGCTTTCCGACGCAATTGCTCCTGGCCTGCCGGCGGGAGCGATCTGAAGTCTTGGGTTTTCATGCGTGCAGTATAACATACTTAGGCGCTTATGTCAAGTATATAATGCTCGGAGTAGTAAGACATCATGTTCCGCCGGCAGCTATGTCCAGTACGACCTTATCGAGTCCGGGTGACTTCGATGTCCGCGAGCACCGCAAAGTGATCCGACACCCTGTCCGGCAGGACCTCGTACCGCTTCACCCGCAGTTGCGGAGAAACCAGGATCCAATCCAGGCGCCACTTCTTCCTGCCGAAGTGGTACGTGGCCAGATCGCTGGATTCGGGCGTTTGAGGTTGCAGGTTCAGTTCACAGGCAAGCCGTCTGAGCGAGTCGTCTTCGCCATCCCACTGACAGTTCAAATCGCCCAGGACGACCAGCGGCGCTTTTCTCCCGCCGAGGTGCTCCACCATTGCGGCGACCTGTTTTTGGCGCGCCTTCCGCCGCAGAAACGCAAGATGGACCGAAACGATGTCCACTTCCAAATGCGGAGCGCCCGTCGGCGAGATCGTGGCCATAACAAAGCCCTTGGTGAGGTTCGAATATCGGTGGTCGAATGTCACGGATTTCAGATTCTTGAGCGGGAGCCTGGAGAGAATCGCCGTGCCGTAGGCGATGCGCCGCATCTTTCCGATGGACACGTGCTCACCCAGGAAATAGTGCGCATAGTCGCCCAGGCCGGCGAGCCGCTCGACGTGGTCAAAATTTCCGCTCAGACATGAGTTCCCGTCCACTTCCTGAAGCCCTACCACGTCCGGCTGTTCCCGCTTGAGCACGGCGTTGATCGCAGAGAGATGCTTCTCGACGGTCCGGCGTCTGAAACACGGGTACCTCCTTAGTTTGAGCCCGTGAGCGACATTGAGGGTGATGACTCGAAACGATGGCAAGCCCGTTCCGTGCGCTTCGCGCTTCATCATATGCGGATTTCTAACCCGGGATTTCCCAGATGACCGGCGGTTCACGACCCTCGTTAACCTTCATGCCGGCATTGTACTTTCCACAGACGCAAAAGCAAGCGAAATGGTCGCCCCAACCGACCGACCCTGCCTTCTGGTGGCGGCGATCTGACGTTTTCGAGGCCCTTGTGTGCATTTTGCCGCGCTGGGGGCAGAGTTCGTCCGTCGCTCTTGAGTTAGACCGAAAAAATCATCGGATGGGAAACGATTGTCGAGGAGAACTCCCGACCGTCAGGCGCGCTTACGCGCCCTCAACCGGGCCAGTGCCGGAGAGGAACCGAAACCCGTGGTCGCGCAACGGGTGTTCGCATCGCCAGATGAGGCCGTAAAAGCCTTGCAGGCGGCCGTCGCAGCCAACGATAAAGCGGCCTTGCGTGAAATTTACGGTCCGGAGATTGATGAACTTTTAACCGGCGACAAAGTGCAGGACGCGAACAACGCGAAAAGGTTCGCCACCATCATGGCGCAGGGCTGCAAGCAGGTGAAAGAGGGCGACGACAAAGTCACTCTGGAGGCGGGTCCGAACTCTTGGCCGATGCCGATTCCGCTGGTGAAAGCGGACGGGCAATGGCATTTCGACACGGCGGTGGGCAAGGAGGAGATCATCAACCGGCACATCGGCAAGGACGAACTCCACGCCATCGGCGTTTGCCGGGCTTACGTCGTCGCGCAACGACAGTATGCCGGCGCGAACCCGGACGCGGCCAAGTACGCGCAGAAATTCAAGAGCGCGCCCGGAATGAAGAATGGCCTCTACTGGCCGGCGGCGGGGGAAGAACCGGCCAGCCCATTCGGGCCATCGGTGGCGGCAGCTCATGCCGAGGGTTTTGGCCCGAAGATGGGCACCGGTGTGAAGCCGTTTCACGGTTATTATTTCAGAATTCTGACCTGCCAGGGCAAGGACGCGCCCGGCGGGGAAATGAATTACATGAGCGATGGCAAGTTGACGGGAGGATTCGCGCTGGTGGCTTATCCGGAGCACTGGGACCAGTCGGGCATCATGACATTTATCGTTAATCAGGACGGCAAAGTTTATCAGCGCAATTTGGGCGAAAAGACTTCCCAGATCGCGGGGGCAATGAAGGAATACAATCCGGACAGCGAATGGACGCTGGTGCCGGATGAGGGAGTCTTGAGCGCGGCGTCCGAGAAATGACGCCGGCTGCCAGGCGTCAAGTCTCATCGCCGTGAGGCTGCCGGAAGTCCTCCTTGCGCAGGCCGAACTGTTTCATTTTTTCGTAGAGCGAGCGCTCCTGAAGCCCGGAGCGTTTGGCGGCATCTCCGATTCGGCCGCCCGTGGCGCGCAGCAAACCCTCGACATACTGCCGTTCCAGGTCGGAAAAGAATTCTTCGCGCACTTCGTGCAGCGGCTTGGCGAGCCATTGCGCCGGAAGCCGGATGTGGTGCGCCGAATCCGGCTCAGGAGCAGCGCCCGGTGATGCCGCCACGGTTTCCGCGATGGACTCCGGCAGGTCGTCCAGGGTGATCTCCGTATCGTCGCACAGCAGGATGGCGCGCTCGAGCACGTTGTTGAGTTCCCGCACGTTGCCGGGCCATGGATACCGGCACAGGGCCTGCAGGGCTTGCGGGTTGATCCCCGTCACGCGCCGGCCAATTTCCTTGGCGATGTAGTGGATATGTCTTTCAACCAGGACGGGAATGTCCTCCGCGCGCTCGCGTAGCGGCGGGACGGTGACCGTCACGACGCTGAGCCGATGATACAGGTCTCTTCGGAAGTGGCCTGATTCGACATCGGGTTCGAGGGGCCGGTTGCTGGCCGCGATGACGCGAACGTCCACGCCGAAGGACTTCTCGCTGCCGACCGGCTGGATTTCGTGCTCCTGGAGAACGCGCAGCAGTTTCACCTGGACGTGGATGGGAATCTCGCCGACTTCATCGAGGAACAGCGTGCCGCGATGGGCGATTTCGAACCATCCGCGGCGCGCCGCGGTGGCGCCGGTGAACGCGCCTCGCACGTGGCCGAAGAGTTCGCTTTCCAGCAGGTGTTCCGGCAGCGCGCCGCAGTTCAGCGCGACGAAGCGTGCTGTGGACCGCGGACCTTCCGCGTGGATGGCGGACGCCAGACGTTCCTTGCCGACGCCGGTTTCTCCCTCGATGAGCAACGCGCTGTCGCTTCGCACCAGGCGCGGCACCAAGTTCATGAAGACCGCCATGCCGGGGCTCTTCGAAACGAAATCCGCCAGTCGCGGCTCCGCCAGCGGCTGAGGGGTGAAGAAGCGTTTCTGCGCCAGGCGCTGGCGCTTTTTCAGCAGCGTCTCGATCACGGCGCGCACCTGCTCGACCGCAAGACCCGCAAACAAGACAGCGTCGCAACCTTCTGCAAGGAGCAGCGCATGCACCTTGGGATCGGCGCTTTCCGACAGCAGAACCGCCGCGGGCGAATCGGGATGGTCCTGCAACTGGCGCATCTTGTCCTTCAGCGGATTCGGCAGAAAGGACTGGCTGATGATCATCACATCGGCCGGCTCCTGAACGATGCGTTCCCAGAGATCCTTCCGCGCTCGTGGCACTTGGACCAGGATGTCCGGCCGTGCCAGAACGTCCTGGAGCTGTCGGCGTAACACGGCGTCATGAACCGCAAGGGTAATTCGAATGAGCATGAACCCGCGTCCGGAAGAAACCAGATCGGACCGTAACCTCCTGAACCGCATTATGTTTCCGATTCCATCGGATGTCAAGGCCCGAATTTCAGATCCCCATTTCCAAAGCGATTTATCGGAGGACCGGTGTAACTACCCGATGCCTATGGCGATATGGACAAGTTATGAGTCCATCGACTCAGCGGCACGAGGCTTGCGATAGGCATCTCGCGCACGGGACGAGTTCGGCAGCGTGCGAGCTGGGCCAGGGCAAGAAGAGGGGAAGGAGGAATTTCCTATGAACAAGGCAATCTCGCTGGCGGTACTTGCCGGAGGGGTGTTGCTGCTGATCTTCGGGATCAGCGCATCGAAGTCGCTGGGTTCGGACCTCTCGCGGTTTTTCACCGGATCGCCTACCGACAAGGCGATATGGATGTTGATCGGCGGCGTGGTGCTGTCCATCATCGGATCGACAGGGTTGTTGCGCGGGGCAAAGTCAACCTGAGGAAGGGAGTGGGCTGATGCTGTATTACGCAGTGATCTTTCTCATCGTGGCCATCGTCGCCGCCATCCTCGGGTTCGGCGGGATCGCGGGCGAGGCGGCCTGGATCGCAAAAGTTCTCTTCATCGTATTTCTGGTGCTGTTCGTGATTTCACTGCTGCGCGGCAGACGGCCGCGCGGTGATTAGTTCGTTGAAATGGCCCTTTACTTCAAGAGTGGGAGAAAACGCATGAGCAAGAAATTGATCGCGTTCGCAGCAGTGCTGGCCATGGGGTTCGGAATGACGGCGTGCGAGAAGGAAACGCCGTCCGGGAAGGCATCGGACACGACGAAGTCGGCCGGGCAGACCGCCAGTGATGCCGCGAATGCCGCAGGCAAGGCTGTGGGTGATGCCGCGAAGGCCACGGGCAATGCCGTTGGCAACGCCGCACAGGCCACGGGCGACTGGTTGACCGGGTCGAAGGACACAGTGGTCAAGACCGCGCAGGAGAAGGTCGCCGCTCTCGAGGCGAAGTGGCAGGCGCTGCAGGACAAGGCCGCGCCGACCACCGACGAGGCCAAGGCTGACTGGCAGAAGGCCAAGGACCTGATGGCTCAGACCCTCGCCGACGCCAAGGCAAAGCTCATCCAGGCCAAGGACGCCACCGACGACGTCTGGCAGAAGGACATCAAGCCCGCGCTCGCCGCCGCCCTGGATAAGGCGCAGAAGCTCTATGACGACGTAGCCGCCAAGTTCGGCAGTAAGTAGGCGGGGTGACGCCGCCATCTTCAACCCTTTCAGAAGGAAGCGTCAGATGAAAACGCTCAGCAGCACAGGAATGATGAGATCGTTGCGGAACAGTCGCGGCTGGACGATTCCCGCCTTGCTCGTTGCGATGCTGCCCTTCCTCTTTGGAGGGTGCTACGGCGCTTTTCCCTTGACGAACAAGATTTACAAGTTCAACGGCGATATCTCGCACCACAAGATCATCCAGACCGTGGTGTTCTGGGTATTCGTCATCGTGCCGGTCTATGAAATTGGAATGCTCGGGGACGCGATCATCTGCAACCTGATCGAGTTCTGGACTGGCGAGCAGATTCTGTCCGTCGGCCCCACAACGGATTCGAAGGGGAATACCGTCTGCCTGACGCCATCGCCTGACGGCAAGCAGGCGGTCCTGACGGTGTCGCGCGAAGGGAAGGTGCTGGCTCAGGAGTTCTTCGTGAAGGTGTCCAGCACGACTATCGAGGTGCGGGACGCCCAGGGGAAATTACACGGCAAAGTGCTGAAATCATCGGACGGCACGATCAGTTTGACGGACCGAAACGGCGCCGTGATTCGCAAACTGCCGGGGGACGCTTTGGCCGCAATGTGACGGTGGGCTGAATGGAATTCTTTAACTGGAAAATGGTGAAGAACATGGCAAAACATTCGAAGTGCTGCGCGACCGAAAAGATGTGCTCGTTGACTTGCTGCGCGTGCGCTATTGACCTGAAGGCGATCAAGCCGCTGGTCAACGCGCCTAAGTTCATCTGCCAGGCGTGTGGGCGCGTGGCGAACAAGAAGACGAATCTCTGCAAGCCGGTGCTCCTCTCGTAGAGGAGACGCTTGCCCCGAAAAGGAGATGCGCGATGAACTGGAGGAGAAGAGGCTTGCTGGTCCCGATGGTTGTGGCCACCTTGATCGCCCTCAGTGGATGCTTCATCGGATGGCGCGACGATGGCGGAGACCGTGACCGTGGCGGCAACGACCATCACGGCGATCACCATGAGGGCGGCGGCCGTGGTGGAGAACACGGAGACCGGTAAGACATTCACAGTGTCCGCCTTTACAAAAGGAAGAAGAGATGAAGATTGCGATTGTGATTGTAATGACGCTGACTCTGGCGGTCCTCTCTGGCTGTCAGACAAGCCCGCGAGGCGGGAGCATGATGACGGACGAAGGGTTCAGGATCACCGTCTCGACGTTCGAGTCAAGCGTCAAACAGGGCGAAATCCAAACCGTTGCCGTCTCACTGCTCAGGGACTCGCTCTTCAAACAGGACGTCAAGCTGCACGTTACGGCCAAGGGCATCAGCATCGAGCCGGCGAACTTTACGATCAAGGCGAGCGACAAGCCGGATGTGCAACTCCAGATTGCAGCGCCCAAGGATGCAGCCCTCGGTGACTATCCTGTCGTTGTGAAGGGAACGCCGGAGACTGGTAAGCCGACCTCCGTGGGATTCACGGTGAAGGTGGTCGCTCCGTAGATTCCGGGCAGTGTCTTCGCAGTGCCGCCCGCGTTAGCGGGCGGCACTGCACTCATTGTCGCACGGACTTTCGCGTGGGTCGTCAACCCGTATTTCTGACACTTCGCGTGAGAAATCCGGACCAAGGAAGGCCAAAATGGCAAAGTACGTTGTGCTTTGGACCAGCCAGAAACAAGCCATCATCGTCTCGACCACGGACGGCGTGGAAGAAATCCTGCACGTCGAATCGAAAGCCAAGGGGGGCGTGGAAGGGAAATGGCGGCAACATCGGGGTGAGTTTTACCGGAAAGTGATCCGCGCGATCCAAGACGCACAGGAGATATTCATCTTCGGCCCCGCGCAGGCCAAGATGGAGTTAAAGATCGAAATCCTCAAATCGGAACCGCTTTCACACAGAGTCGTGGGGACTGAAACGGCGGATACGATGACCGAAAACGAGCTTGTCGAACGGGCCAGAGAAATGTGCAGGTTGCGGACTGTTTAGCAGGGTTAAGGAAAAGAGCATGGCAGAATATTGCGGTCATCGTCGGCCTAGCACTGCTGGTGCGCCGACCGAAGGCAGATCGAATGAACGACTCACGCCCATGATTCCTCGGGGATGGAACTTCCTCCTTGTGACCATCGTTGCCGGGATCCTTGGGTTCGCCGGCAGCGGCTGCGCGACAGTGGAAATCTCGGAGCCCGTCGAGCCGGGGACTTTCACCGTGCCCGGCGATCAGGCATGGACTTCCACGGGCATCACCCTCGAACTCAAGCAGAAGCTGCTCATCGAGGAGGTCGAGCGCCCGCCGCAGGTCCTCGTCAAGGGTAACAAGAGGCAGACGGTCAGCGCGCGCGGGACGTATCTTTTCGACGTCGAGACCGGCGCCTACCCGCTGGAACCCGACCGGGTCCACGGCGACACGCGCTATCCCGGCTACTGTCTCATCGGCCGTATCGGCGAGGACGGCGTTCCCTTCTTTGTGGGATCGCACTTCCAGGGTCTGGCGCCGCAGGCCGGCGTGTTATGGCTGAGCATCAACGATCCTACACCCCAGCGAAACCTCGGCGACTTCCGTTGCCGCATATCACTGGACTATCCCGAGCCGCCGCTGCCCAAGCCGACCGCCACGGAGGCGGAAACGCGCACCGAGGCGAAGGATAATCCCGCCGCGCCCAAGCCCGCGCCCGAGGCGGTCAAGCCGTTGGAGCAGCCGAAACCGGTTGCCGATGCCAACGTGGTCATCATCTTCGTGGATGGCCTGCGCCCCGACGTCGTGACGGAGATGGCGCAGTGGGGGCATATGCCGAACTTCAGCAAACTCTTCCTGGAGAACGGCGCGTGGTTGCGCAATTCGTTCACCGTGGAACCCTCGCTGACGCTGACGAGCTTCTCATCCATGATCACCGGCCTCTACTCCAACCGCCACGGCGTCAAGATGCAGTCCTACTACGACCGTGAGGCCGACGAATACATCAACGGACTGGATGTCCGTTACTTCGGGCGCTTTGCCGACGAGGTGAGAGCGCGCGGGGTGAAGGCGATCTGGGACTATTTCCCGGACAGTTTCGGCTGCGCGGCGATGCCCTACCAACCGTCCCGGCCAGACGTGCTGGAGATGAATCTGGCCGAGTGGTTCCACCGCGCCATCAACACGGCCAACTACAGCAGCAACATCAGGGACAAGATGGACGAGGTGCAGACGCGCTTTGCGGTGGACCTGGCTTCTTCACCGAAAGTCAAGGTGATGCTGGTCTGGCTGCCGAGCAATGACGTTGTCAGCGAGCAGACCCCGCACGGGCAGTTTGGCGGCGCGCGCCCGACCATCGCCCGCATGGATGGAGACCTCGGCCGGATCGTGGAGCGGCTCAAGAACCGGCACCGGTTCGAGAACACCTACTTCATCCTGCTCTCGGACCACGGCCACTCCGGCGGGCATGAGATTGTCAACCAGCGCTATGACGTGAAGCGCGAGGTCTTCCACTCCTACTTGCAGATGAACGTGGTCGGCGCCTGGCATCGGTTCAACTATCCCGGCGCGCCGAGGGACCGCTTGGGCGCAGTGGCCGACTCCGATGGCGCAGTGGGCATTTTCCTGCCGCGGGGAAATGTGGACTCGGGCGACCTTTCAACCCCCAACACCTACGAACAAATGGCCCATTACGGCTTGGCAGACGGTACGCAGGCGAACGCGGTGGAGCTGTTCGCCGAGTACAGTTCAACGGGTCACTGGCCGCTGAAGGACACCACGAAGCGGCCTGTGGATTTCGCCGTGGCGAAGGTGGACGCGGATACCGTGCTGCTCTACAAGACCATGGACCGCCAGGCGCTGATCCGCGCGCGCCTCAATGCCGACGGCGTCTTTGAGTTCAAGTATGAACCGGTGCGCCACTACGCGCTCGGCCAGCCGCTGGAGCCTATCAACAGCGGCGATCCGCTGGGCTATCTGGATAGCGAGGACTTCCGCAAAGAAGTCAAGGACGTGCCGCGCTGGATGCAGAACTACCACACCGGCACGGAGTGGCTGCAGGCCACCTATAGAACGAATTATCCCGGATGCGTGAATACCCTGAACCTTTACTTTCGCTGGGATGGCCCGGTGACCAAGGATTCGCCCGTGCCCTCTCAGCCGGGCATCCTGCTGTTCGCGAGCAGGGGCTGGGTATTCGAGCCGAAGATCAACCTGGCCAACCGGCATGAGGACACCCTCGGCAGCCGGCACGGCATGGCCTTCCGCGAAGCCACGAACAACTCTCTCTTTATTTCCGGGCCGGGAATCCGCAAAGGCGTGATTATTGAAACGCCGCACCGGATGGTGGACATCATGCCGACCGTCTTTCAGATGATGGGCAAAGACCCGACCAGCGCCGCGATGGACGGCTACCCGATCCGAGAGATATGGGAGGGCCTCCAATGAACCATAGGAACCTGTCAACCTGGGCTTGGACGATGGCCGCGACGCTGCTTCTGTTGAACGGTGCCGGATGCGCCTACAAGGTCGTGCGTCCGCCGCCGCTCGTCGTTGGGTCGGCCTACGGCGGCGAAGTGCGCGTGGTGAAGTATCCGGCTTATGTCCTGGTCCACGATTCCGAGTCCTTCTGGGACGCGCACCAGATCAAGGACAACCTCATCGGGCTCACGGAAGGCGAAGTCGTACACTGGGTTGACCTGGCGCTGGACGGCATGACGCCGGGCCCCAAGCATCGCCCCTTGCAGAACGGTATCGAGTGGATCAAGGACAGCTATGCGCAACTGCCGGACTGCGCGCCGGTGCGCATCGTGGGCAGCTTGTTCTCCGCGCTGGAGCTCGAGAAGACCACCCTGCTGACCGGCGCCACCAAGATCGTCTGGGCTCCGACCGATCCCATATCGTATGTGGCGTTCCTGCGAGTGGTTTACTTGACCGCCTGGGTGCATGAAACCCTGGGCGAGGTGAACGCCGCCGCCGGCCATCTGGCGCCATGGCCCGGCACGTTTATCCCCCAGTCCGCGACGGCGCCGGTGAACCGCGGCGTGTACTGGGCGCAGAAGGGCACGATCTCGCTCTATGTCAATGTAATCCACAAAGTGGACGTCGGCTTGGATCGTACTATTGACTGCTTCCAGGCGGCGTACGGCGGCGTGATTGGGATCTTTGTGCGACGCTAGCTGTGCAGGCTGTAGCGAAGGACGCGAAAGGCCTCCGAAGATATGACGAGGAAGTAACGGTGAGGTCTCGATCGGCTCAACTGGCGAAGAGAGCAAGTCCAACCATGAAATTGGGCTTCAGCATGGCGTCCGTTACGCTCATTCTCACTGCCACGCTGCTGGCGTCAGGTTGTCAATCGCCCCCAGTTGAAGAACGGCAAGTTCCCCTTCCTAATGTCACGCAGGCGGCGCCTTGTCGTGTCTGGGCGGTTCGGATCGAAAAACCAGGCCTGCCGAATCTCTATCGCGTCTCGGGTGACCTCTATCGCGGCGCGCAGCCGACGGCGGAAGGGTTCCGTCAGCTCAAGGCGATGGGCGTGAAGACGATCATCAATCTCCGCGCGTTCTACGATGACCGGGAGGAGATCGCCGGCACGGGCCTCGCCTACGAAGAGATTCCGATGAACCCCTGGCACGCAGAAGATGAGGACGCCATCCGCTTCCTGAACCTCGTCGCAGACAGGAGCCGCGCACCGTTCTTCGTCCACTGTTACTACGGCGCGGACCGAACCGGCATGCTGTGCGCGGTCTACCGCATCGTCATCCAAGGCTGGACGAAGGACGAAGCCATCGCGGAAATGACCCAGGGCGGGTTCGGCTTCCACGCAATCTGGGAGAACCTCGTTGATTACCTCCGGAAGCTCGACGTGGAGAAGCTGAAACGACAGGCATTCCACTCGCGCGCACAGGAGAAGGCCGCCCGTCAGGCCGTCAAAGACTCGCCGAAGAAGGCCGGGCCGGTCAAGGTTTGAACAAGAGATGAGGGACTAACGTGTTCGAAGATATTGTGGAAACAGCCCGCGAACCCCTTCTGGTGCTGGATTCAGACCTGAGGGTTCTTAAAGCCAACCGTAGTTTCTATGATTCATTCAAGGTCACACCGGAGGAAACGATAGGGAAGCTTATCTATGATCTCGGAAACCGGCAATGGGATATTCCCAAGCTCCGGACGTTGCTTGAAGAGATTCTTCCGAAAGACAACAAGTTCGATAACTATGAAGTTGAACACGACTTTTCAGGCATCGGGCACAAAATAATGCTGCTCAATGCCCGCCGGATCAGTCAGGAAGAAACCGGTTCTCAGATGATTCTTCTGGCCATCGAGGACATCACCGAGCGCAGGGAGATAGAAGATGGGCTGGAAAAAGCCCGAAAAGAACTGGCAGCGACTAAAATATCCGAAGATGCAGCCCACGAATACTCAGAGAGCATCATCAACACCGTGCGTGAACCCTTAATCTCCCTAGACCAGGATTTAAGGGTAGTCTCCGCCAGCCGCTCCTTCTATGAAGTCTTCAAGGTAAAACCTGAAGAGACCGTGGGACAGCTTATTTATGACCTGGGCAATAAACAGTGGGATATTCCCAAGCTGCGGGAACTACTGGAAACCATCCTTCCCCAAGAAGCAACCTTTGATAACTATGAGGTTGAACACAATTTTGCGACCATTGGCAGGCGCATAATGCTTCTGAATGCCCGGCAAATTCAAAGAGTGCTGGGAAAGGAAAGGATCATTCTCCTGGCCATCGAGGACATTACCGAGCAAGTGAGACTGCAAAGAGAATTGGCAGAACGAACACGAGAAGCCGAAGCCGCCAACCGCGCCAAGAGCGCCTTTCTGGCGAACATGTCGCATGAAATCCGCACGCCGATGACCGCGATTCTCGGGTTCTCTCAACTGATGCAGCGCGATCCGGCAGCGAGCCCGCAGCAGCGGAAGCATCTGGATGTCATCAATCGCAGTGGCGAGCACCTGCTGACGATCATCAATGACATCCTCGAGATCTCGAAGATTGAGGCCGGGCGCGTGATCTTGAACCCGACGACCTTCGATCTGCATGCGCTCGTCAATGACCTGGAGACGATGTTCCGCGTCCACACCGACGCGAAGAAACTGCGCCTGGTTGTGGAGGGCGTCGGCGGGTTGCCCCGCTACGTCGTGGCCGACGAAGCCAAGGTGCGGCAGGTGCTCAGCAACCTGCTGGGCAATGCGGTGAAGTTCACGGAGGCAGGCGGCATCGCACTGCGGGTCCGCACAAGCCGCGTCGAGGGCGCCGGGTTGCGTCTGGTGGCCGAAGTGGAGGATACCGGCCAGGGCATTTCGGAAAAGGACATCGCCGGGCTGTTCCAGCGGTTTGAACAGACCGAGAGCGGACAGAAGACCCGAACGGGAACGGGGCTTGGCCTGGCCATCAGTCGTGGATTTGCGCGTCTGATGGGAGGGGACATCACCGTCAGCAGCCGGGAAGGCAAAGGCAGCATCTTCCGTGTCGAGATCGGCCTGGGCGCCGGGGACGTTGCCGGCGTGGAGAAGACGGCCGCTGACTCCCGCCGCGTAGTGGGGATCGCTCCCGGGCAGCCGAAGTACCGGGTGCTGATTGTGGACGACAACAAAGAGAACCGCGACCTGCTCACCCAGGCGCTTGGTCCCCTCGGGTTCGAACTCCGCCAGGCGACCGACGGCGCGGAGGCCATCCGAGAGTTTCAGGCGTGGCAACCGCACCTTATTCTGATGGACCTGCGCATGCCTGTGATGGACGGTCGCGAGGCGACGCGGCGCATCAAGTCTACTCCCAAGGGCAAAGAGACAGCGATTATTGTCCTGACGGCCAGCTCTTTCGAGGACGGCCGGAAGGACATGGCCTCCATCGGCGTGGACGGATACATCCGGAAGCCATTCCGGGAGTCGGAGCTGTTTGAAAACCTCGCTCGCTGCCTCAGCATCAAATACGTTTACGCCGAAGAGGCCGCCGGCTCATTGCCGCAGCAATCGGCGGCAACAGTCATCCCGTCTGCTGAGGCGTTGTCTCGCTTGCCGAAGAGCCTGGTTCAAGCTCTCCGCGCCGCCGCCTCCGGGGCAAACCTGAAGTCACTCCTCACGCTGATTAGTCAAGTGGAGACTCATGACGCACAGGCCGCCGAGGGATTGCGGGAATTGGCTGCGCGCTACGATTACGAGGCCATCCTAGGAGTTCTTCCAGGAGCCTCAACATGAGCGGCGATGCCAGAATCGGACGCAAACCCGCGAACATTCTCATCGTGGATGACGTGGCGGCAAACCTGCAGGTGCTCAGCGGGATGCTCGAGGACCGGGGTTATGTAACCCGGCCCGTCACCAGCGGGAAAATGGCACTCCAGGCTGCGCAGAATGACCCGCCCGACCTAGTCCTGCTCGATATCACCATGCCGGGCATGGATGGGTACGAGGTCTGCGCGCGCCTGAAGGCGGACGAGAAACTGAAGGATATCCCCGTGATCTTCATCAGCGCCCTCCATGAAACGCTGGACAAGGTCAAGGGCTTTGGCGTCGGGGCGGCGGACTATGTGACCAAGCCCTTCCAATTCGAGGAAGTCCAGGCGCGCGTCGAGACACACTTGAAGCTGCGGCGTCTTCAGGTCGAGCTTGAGCGACACGACCATCACTTGCAGGAGTT
>Ga0315281_10009579_pt1 | contig 13431 bp, 14 predicted proteins | sample YL17G07_0_MG_FD_204540 | JGI IMG/M metagenome (GOLD analysis project Ga0315281, IMG submission 204540) | Sediment microbial communities from Yellowstone Lake, YNP, Wyoming, USA - YL17G07_0 | ecosystem: Environmental > Aquatic > Freshwater > Lake > Sediment | place: USA: Wyoming | collected...
GTGTTGAAGTTGAAAGCCGACGTGCCGACGTTCGCCGGGATGAACGCAAGCGTCGCGAGGCGGCCGCTGCCCGTGGGCCCGGCCGGCGTCAGGCCGAACGTCGCGCAGGCGAACCGTACGGTACCGAGCAGGTTGTCGACCGTGGCCGGGAAGCACGATACCGTCCGCCCCGTGCTCGACAGGAACGGGCCGACGGCGACCCCAAAATACGTGATGACCGCCGGGTTGTACTGGATCTGGAAGTCGAAGGTGCCGATCGGGATGACGACGTTCGACGCGAGAATGTCGACGCCGAACGGCGCCGCGCTCTGCTGCACCTGCTGCGTCGCCGGGAAGACAACGATGCCGCCGGGGCCCGCGGCCGACGCCCGATCGCTATGCGACGAGAAGCCGACCGCGGCGCCGAGCGCCACCGCCCCGAGGAGCAAGATCGCCGCGAAAACGAACGCCAGCCGTCTACGGCCAGACGCCCTTCGCGGCGCGCGGTTCAGCGAGGTTTCGTCCACGCAACGTACCCTTCACCCCTTGACAACGTCGCACGCACGCCCCGCATATCGATGTCCCCGCATACGGCGGACAACAAATGAGGGAGCACCCGCCCCTATCCGGGCTGCGCGCTCCCCCTCCGGCGCGCCGACAGGCGCACCACTCGTGTGTTCCGCTATCCGTGCGGCGGTTTCAGCCTCCTGCCTTGAGTGTGAGGGACGGGGCGCAGCGCGGCGCGCGGGCTGCCTGTCGGCCGTTCTGGCGAGCCCTCGCGAGTGACCCCGGATCGGACGGTTCTGCTCGCTGGAACGAAGGGGATCATACGGTTGTTTCGAACATTCTGTCAATGAAAACGGGGTGAACTGGAGGTTAAAGAACTGCTGCTAACTTGACACCTGAAGCCGCCACGCGCCGTCGACTGGCCCAACCGGCGAGGCCACGGAGCGCCGTGCAGCTCAACCCCGCCAGGCGAGCACGCGGGGGCGCCGCTGACGGCGCCGCGCTTGACTTGGCGATCGCCGGCAGATCAACTCCTGTGCTATCGTTGCGACCGGCGCGGCCCGAGGCCAGGAGCCGGGCCGACGACGGCTCGCCGCGGCCGCCGGCACGGAGGAGTCATGGACGACGAGCTGCTCGCCGCCCGCGCGCGCGGGGGCGATCTTGACAGCTTCGGCCAGCTGTACGACCGCTACTTCCATCGCGTGTACGACTTCGCGTGGCGCGTGCTGCGCGATGCAGACGCCGCCGCGGCGGTGTCGCAGGATGTGTTCACGCACGCCGCATCCGGCCTGACCTCCATCCCCCGGTCGATGAGCTTCAAGTCGTGGCTGTTCGCCATCGCGCACCGCGCCGTCGCCGCGCGCGCCGGACGCGCCGGAGACGCGGCGGCAACATCGCCCGCGTTGTACGAGGAAGCGTTTGGCTCGTTCGACGTGCCCGACCCCTGCCGTATCGATCAACCCGGGCTGATCGGGCAGGACCACGAGCTGGCGGCGCTGGTCTGGGAAGCAGCGGCATCGCTGAGCGCGCGCGACTACGCGCTGCTGGACCTGCACCTGCGCCAGGGGCTCGACAGCGCGGAGCTGGCGCCGATCCTCGGCGCGTCGAAGGGGAACGCAGCCACCATGGTCAGCCGCATGCGGGCCGCCGCCGGCGACGTGATGAAGAGCTACATCGTGGCGCGGCGCGGAAGCCGCGACTGCCCCGCGTTGCAGCAGGTGCTGGCGTCGTTCGATTTCCCTCCCTACACCGACGCGATCCGGGTTGCGGTTGATGCGCACATCAAGGAATGCGGCGCGTGCCAGCAGGCGCGCAAGCGGATCGTGCCCCCGCTCGACATATTCGGCGCGTTCGCGGCGGTGCCGGCGCCGATGGCGCTGAAGGGCGACACGTGGCGCACACTGTCGAGCGAGTGGAGCGCGACTGCAACGCTGCCGGGCGCGGCCGTAGAGCCGGGCGGGCTGCGCATGATGCCCTCCCCGTACGAGACGGGCGCGGCAGCCGCGGGAGCCGGCGGCATCGGGCTGATCGGCGGCGGCGGTTTCGGCGGCGATCGATGGGGCGGCAGCGGCTCGGGGGAGTGGGACCGCAACCGGATCCTGCTCTTCGCTGGCGCCGCGGCCGGTCTGCTCGCGGTCGCGTTCATCGCCGCTGCGCTGGTGTACGGCGCGCTGGGCGGCGGCGGCGGCGGCGGCGGCTCCGGCCTGGAGGCGGGCGCCACGCGCACCGCTTCGGCCTCGCGCACCGCCACCACATCCGGGACGCCGCCGGCGCCCGTCATCGCGACCTCGACGGCAGATCTCACTCCCTCGGTCACGCCGCGCGCTTCCGAGACGCCCACGCGCGAGGCGGACACGCCGACACCCGTCCCGGCGACTGCCACGCCCGCGAAGCGCACGCCCACCGCGGCCGCCACGAAGCCCGCGGGAGCGACCGCGACGCCGAAGCCCGGCACGCCGGCCGCGACCGCCACCAAGTGCCCCATCGCGGGCTGTCCGACGCCTACCGCCGCCCACTAGTCTCTCTGCACAGACGTCTTGATCGGTTGGTTGCACCGCGGAGGCGCAGAGGACGCCGAGATCCAAGGCGGGCAGGCGGGAAACGCATCGTGAACACTGTTTCCCGTAGACTCTGCGCCCTCCGCGCCTCTGCGGTGAAATTCTCCAACGCCCCCGCGTACCAGATGCGCCCGCAGCGTCCGATGATGATCGGAGAGGGGCGCCGCATGGTCATGTGCGGCGAGTGGGTCAATGCGCCTGGACCAGAAGGCCCAGCACGTCAGCACGAGCCGCCTGGGGTGGCTCTTCGACATGCCCCCGCACAACGAGCGCACGCTGCGCATGGAGTCGCTGATCGCCCGGCTGCGGCTGGTGATCCTCGTGCTCGACACGGCGCTGCTGGCGTGGCTCCTCGACACCAGTCGCATGCACATGCAGGCGACGTGGTGGATCATGGGGCTCTCGTACCTGTACGCCATCCCGTGGGTGTTCCTGCAGCCGTACCGCCGCTGGCCGCTGCTGGGCACCAGCATGTTCTCGACGATCCTCGACTCGCTGGCGATCGCCGGGTTCATCGCCGTGACCGGTGCGGCGCAAAGCCCGTTCTTCCCGCTGTACTACCTGTCGGTCGCGGCCGTGGCGATGCGGTTCGAGATGCGCCAGGCCGTGGTCGCGTGCTTCTTCTACGCGTTCACGTACGCGCTGGTGTACTTCGGCACCTGGGGCTCGAGCGCGGACGAGCTGGGCGTCCTGATTATGCGCGCGGCGTACATGATCCTCATCTCAGTGGGCGTGGGACACCTGGCGCGCGAGGAGAACAGCCGGGCGCGCGAGGTCGAAGTGATCGAGCGGCTCAATGCGGAGAACGCGAAGCTGGTCAGCAAGAACGAACGCGCTGCGCGGTATGACAAGCTCACGGGGCTGCTGAACCGCGCCTACCTGGAGAAGGACGCGCAGCGCGAGGTGCGGAAGGCGCGCACGGCGGGCGGCTACCTCAGCGTGCTGTTCTGCGACATGGACAAGCTCAAGCGCATCAACGATGACCTCGGCCACGACGCCGGCGACAAGGTGCTGCGGCAGGTCGGCGCCGCTCTGCGTTCGAAATTGCGCCAGCAGGACCTCATCGGCCGCTACGGCGGCGATGAGTTCGTGGTGGTGCTGCCGAACCTCACGCGCGAAACGGCGTACGATCGCGCCGAGCAGTTCATCGACGCCGTGCGCCAGGTGAACACCGGCCTGCCGGAGAACATGCAGGTCGGACTCAGCATCGGCGTGACGACGTACCCCTTCGATGCCCAGGACTATCCGACGCTGGTGAAGGTCGCCGACCAGGCGATGTACCTCGCCAAGCGCGAGGGCGGCAACCGCGTGCGCACGGCCAACGACCTGCGCCTCTTCTGGGAAGAGATGCCGCGCCTGGCCTGACGCGGCCGGCCTACTCCGCGTCCTTCAGCAGGTCCAGGAACTGCTTGAGGATCCGCGCCGTCGCGCCCCAGATCAGGTGGTCGCCCCAGTGGTAGCTCCAGGCGATGATCTCGCGCCCCTGGTAGATCCGCGGCTCCGCCTCCACGTTGGCGTCGTCGCGCAGGTGCCGCAGCGGCACCTCCAGGATTTCCGCGACTTCCACCTCGGCCGGGACGAAGGGGTACGGGCCGGCCTGCGTGATGCGGCCCACGAACGGCCGCACGAGGAAGTTAGAGATCGTGATCATCTCGTCGAGCTGGCCGATGATCTCCACATGGTCCGCCGCGACGCCGATCTCCTCCCACGTCTCGCGCACCGCCGTGAAGGCGAGGTCCGGGTCCTCCGGGTCGTAGGCGCCGCCCGGGAACGAGATCTGCCCCTTGTGATGCTCCACCAGCTCCGACCGGCGCGTGAACAGCACGTGCATCTCGCCGCTCGCCTCGTACAGCGGCAGCAGCACGGCAGCGCGCGCCAGCGGCACGTCTTCGATCAGCTGCGGCTTGTACGCCGCGATGCGTGTGCGGATGTGCTCGATCATCCCTGCATTGTAGTGCGATGGCGCGCGCGGGCCAGCGTCAGCCGGCGGTGAGGATCGGCACCATGCGCCTGCGCGCGTCGGCCGACAGGTGCGCGAAGATGGCGGCCCGCGACGGCCGCAGCGCGGCGAGCTCCGGGTCGTCGCCCGCGGCCTCGATCAGCGGCGCGATCTGCGACACGAGGGCGCGCAGCGCCTCGTTCTCCCCGCGCAGCGCCGAGAGGTGCAGGCTGCTCGCGCTCGGCGGCAGCACCGCGAGCGCGGCGTGCGCGTCCGCCGCGTCATCCCGCGCGATGCCGGCGAGCGCGGCTGCGGCGTCGGTCAGCAGCGCGCGCAGGGTTGTGTTGGCGTCGACGAGATCGGGCACCGCGCTGTCGTAGTCGCGCGTGGCCACGCCGAACAGGATCATCGCAAACGCGAACTGCGCCTTGCTGTAGTTCGATGTCAGCTCCGGCGCGAAGTGCGAGACAACGCCGGTCTGGATCGCGCGCAGGACCTCTTCCGGGTAGGGCCTCATGTCATCAGCTCCAGCAGTTCCACTTCGAGACCGGGGTTGACGAATGCGGTGAGCGCCAGCAGCAGGTCCGGCGTCTTCCCCTGCACGATCGACTTCGTGCCGGTGATGAAGATGATGGCGAACTTCACGTTGCTGAAGATCTCCCAGAACTTCAGCGTCGCCGCCTCCACCTTCCCACCGCCCGCGGCCTCGTACATGCGGATGAACTCCTCGCGCGTGCAGACGCCGCCGACGCGCTCGTCGCCCGCCCAGCGCCACGACTTGATCGCCAGCCAGCCGATGTCCTCGATCGGGTCGCCCGCGTGCGCCATCTCCCAGTCCAGGACGCCGGTGATGCCGCTCTGGTCGTAGAGGAAGTTGCCGGTGCGATAGTCGCCGTGCACCAGCGCCAGGCGCTCGGGCGGCGGCGGCAGGTGTCGCTTCAGCCACGCGAAGGCGATCTCCAGCGTCGGCTGCGGCTCCAGCATGTCCGCGCGCATCGTGCGCTCCCAGCGCTCCACTTCGTGCATCGCGCTGGCGGCGGCCGAGGGCGGGCGCGCGAGCGCGGGCAGCGCCGCGATGTCGAACCCGTGGATCTTCGCCAGGATCGATGCCTTCTGCTGCGCGACCAGCGGCAGCACGCCGGCGAACTCCGGCGACGTCACCAGCGTGCGCGCGTCCGTCGCGCCGGGGAGCCGCTCCATGATGAAGAACGGCCGCTCGATCCACGTGCCGTCGCGCTCGATCCAGTGGACGGGCGGCACCGGGATGCCGCTGCCGGCCAGCGCGGTGTAGAGGTCGAACTCCAGGTCGTTGTTGCTGTCCAGCAGGCTGGCCGTCGGGTCGCGGCGGGCGATGAAGGCGCGCTCCACCAGCCCGGCGCCGTCCTCGGACCAGCGGGCATCGAACGACCACGTCTCCCGCGACGCGCCGCCGGGGATGCGCGCGACGTTCGCCACGGCGATGCCCTGCACGTCCGGCATCCGATGCCGCAGGTAGGCGACGAGCTGCTCTTCGTTCATCCGCCTCAGGGTGTCGCGCCCGCTGCGATGGGTCAAGACCCAATGGCACTGATTCGCGCCGGGCCGTTGGGACTGATGCGGGCAGCGCCGCGTGGTAGAATTTCGTGCCGCGCGGAGGGGTCGCATAGTGGCCTAGTGCGGGCGCCTGCTAAGCGCTTATTCTGGGAAACCGGAATCGAGGGTTCGAATCCCTCCCCCTCCGCCACACTTTGACCGTTGAACCACAGATTTCACCGATTTCACAGATGGGTCGGCACGAAGTCCCTGCAGCATGAGCACTGCAAGAGTCGACGCCCGCCCCATCGTCCCGGATAATCTGTGTCTTCTGTGGAATCTGTGGTTCAACCGTGTGAATCTATGTACAGCGCAGCCACATGAGCATCATCTCCCGGCTCGTCGATCGGATCACCGGGCGCGACCCCGACGCACCGCTGCGCCTCCCCTCGCCCGACGCCCTCGTGCTGCTCACGCGCCCGCAGGGCGAGCCGGAGGCGGAGATGCTCAAGGGCATCCTCGAACAGGAGGGCATCCGCTCCATGGTGAAGAACCGCGACGCCCAGAGCGCCCGCGCCGGCGGCATGGGCCCCCCGTGGGCCTACGAGCTGTGGGTGCTGCGCAAGGACCTCGCCCGCGCGCGAGAGATCATCGACGCCGACCCCGACCAGAGCTGAGCGGGGGGAGAGCAGAAAGCAGAAAGCAGAAAGCAGAGAGCAGAGTGACGCAGCTCGTAGACGCACCCGTAGTGGAGGAGCTTTAGCTCCGGTCCGACCGCATAACCTAACCCCCGGCCCCTTCCCTGGGAGGGAAGGGGAGCAGCGTCACGAAGATGGTCGCGGACAAATGGCAGGCAGCCAGGGAACGCAGCTCGTAGGGACGCAGCTTTAGCTACGTCGCGTCAGCCATAACGAGCCGTAGCGCGGGCCTTCAGCCCGCGCGGTGCAGCTTTCAAGAAGTCGGCCACCGTATCAAGAAGGAGACACACATCATGAACATCCGCCGCGTCGTCACCGGGCAGCGCGCCGACGGCAAGTCCGTCTTCGTCAGCGATGAGCAGGTCGAGCCGATCACCGTCAGCCTGCTGCCGGGCGCCGCGTTCCACCAGCTCTGGGCCTCCGACGCGACGGTCCAGCTCCCCACCGACGGCGCCGCGCCCGTGGCGCCCGGCTACTTCCCGCCCGCCGCGGGCTTCCGCTTCGGCGTCTTCACGCTCGGCCCCGACACCGTCACGACGCCCGAGGGCATGGACTTCGGCGCCGCGCTCGCCGAGGTCGCGCAGAAGCTCCCCGGCCTGGCCGAGGCGATGGAGCCCGCCGCGCCCGGCATGCACACGACCGACACCGTCGACTACGACTTCGTGCTCTCCGGCGAAGTGTGGCTGGAGCTCGATGACGGCGCCCAGCTGCAACTCCGCGCCGGCGACTGCGTGATCCAGAACGGCACCCGCCACGCCTGGCGCAACAAGTCGTCCGGCCCCTGCGTGATCGCCGTAGCCCTCATCGGCGCGCGGCGGGCGGGGTAGCGCGCGGCCGTACCCGTGTCGCCGCGCGCGGCGACAACGGTAAGCATCTATGGTGCCATCACTCGATCCGTCGGGGCTATCGGATGCCGTGATTGCGAACCTTGTCATCGGCCCGGCGAGCGAGCGCGACCCACTGATCAGTGTCGAGTCCTGTGAAACCGAATCCCGCGTTGACCACGTAGAGCAGCGAATGTTCATGACGAATGAAGACGAAATCGGCCTCGAAGCCGGGGCCTGACCTTGTCGGGGCTGACGTCAAGCGAAATGCGATCGATTCGTCACCGAGTGTCGGAAACGACGCCTCCTCTAAGCTGTACGCAACTGTAGTATCGCCGCCAGTATTGATGGGCTCGGTCACCTGCTTGCACGACTTCATGGCCTCCCGGAACGTGCTCAAGCCCTTGGCGGCATCCGAACCGGGGAACGTCGAAATCCCTTCGCCGAAGAACGGTCCGAGTCTGCCACCTTTCGTGAACGACCGCGAAGCCTTCTCAGTTACGTTACTTGCCGTGAATAGATCAAGTTCGAGGTTGCACAGCTTTGAGTTACCCGAAGCGGGGCTCACCCCATCAGGCATCTCACTCCATCCGGCGGGAAGTTCGCCGGTCGTTAGCAGGGCGTCCACCAGCTGTCCGCCGTCAGATCCGGCAGAACCGGTCGGTGTGTCGGTGCCTTCGGCAATCGCGGTTGGCGTGGTAACCACAACCACGTTACTTGCAGAGTTGCCCCCGCGGCACGCAAATGCGGGAGCGATGGACATGACGCATAGCACGACGAACAGTTTCATTGTCACGCCTTCGGTTTCGTCCGCCGCTTTCGCTGCTAGTCCGAGATCGTCGATGCAGGTATCGCCGCATCGGCGTCCCGCGCAGACTGGTGCCACGCCGGATGCTTGCCAACTCCATAAGCATCCGCGGCCCTACGCCGGCAGCAGCGCCGCTGCGTCTGCGTCCGCGATCGCCGTGCCGGTGCGCTCGAGCCAGGCGTCGAATAGCGCCACGCCGCGCTCGTTGCCGAAGTCCAGCGTGCCGATGCCGATGACGTTGTAGACCAGGCAGAACAGCACCGACATCCGGTAGTCGCGCATGAAGTCGTCGTACCCGTAATCGCGCACGCCGCCCGCGACCAGCGTGTCGTGGTACGTCCGCAGCAGCCCCTTCTCCGACGCGCGCCGGGTGGCCGTCGTCACATTGCCGGAGAGGAAGTAGGCGACGTCGAACGCGCCCGGCCCGCGGTTGGCGATCTGCCAGTCGATGACGGCCAGCGGCGGCCCGCCCTGCGGCGACGCGAAGAACAGGTTGTCCAGCCGGTAGTCGCCGTGGATGAGCGTCCTGGGACGCTCCGCCAGGCCGTACATGATCTGCGTGATCCGCGTGCCGAGTTGCTCGCCCGTGCGACGCAGGTGGTCCGGCAGCGCCCCGCCGACGTGCTCCAGGAAGACCGGCCACGCCTGCTGGTACGAGTCCTCGGCCGAAAGGTTGACCGGGTCGTCGATGTCCGGGATCCAGCCCAGCTCGTCGAGCGCGGGCTGCTGCCACCAGCCCGCGTGGAACGCCGCGATGTCGTGCACCGCCAGCAGCGCCTGCTCCGGGCTGCACGACTCGAGCTGGTCGCCCACGCACGCCGGCGCCATGTCTTCGAGCAGCAGCACGAAATCGCCCGTCGCCGTGTCGATGTCGGCGTAGTACGGCTTCGGGATGCGCAGCGACACGCGGTCGGCGATCTGCTCGTAGAAGCGCACCTCGCGCTCGTAGAAGCGGAAGAGCATCGCCACCTCGCGCGCCGCGGCATCGAGCGTGGGGAACTTCGCGATGAGCGTGCGCGGCGCCCCGGGCGGCGGCGTGCCGGCGTAGCGCGGCGTCATCTTCGCCAGCTTCCCCAGGAACCCCACGCCCACGCCGATGATCTCGCTGTCGAACGAGGCCACGGTCGCATCGATGCCCGCGCCGCCGGAGTGGAGCGCCGCGCTCAGCCAGTCGGCCGTCACGTCCTCGGGGCTCGCGGGGATCTTCAGCGCGACCATGCACGCCCTCCTGTGTCTGGAATTGCCCGGATTCTGATTCGCGTACGATCTCATCTCCCGCAGCAGATGTCAATCCGCGGCGGCCGGGCCCGGGCGAATGGCGTGATCGAGGTATCATTCTCCGCGATGCTTGGGACCAGCACGCAGACGATGCGCACGGTGGCGGTAGCCACGCTCCTCGCGCTTGGCGCAGCCGCCTGTAGCGGCTCAACGCCCCGGCACGCGCCGACCACGACGCCGGGCGCGCGGCTCGACGACCGCATCGAAGGCCCCACGGCCACGGCCGCTGCTGGCGCGTCCCACTTCAATGGCGAGATCCTGGACCTGTACATCGCCCCCTCCGCCGACGACTGGCCCCAGGCTCTGCGCGACGAGCGCCAGCGCACGATTCAGGACGGCTGCGTCAACGAACCCACGGGCCAGAGCGAGCTGGACTTCATGCAGCCGCTCACCCTGCCGCCCGGGTTCGAGCCGGCGGGCTACCTGCAGTCCACCGGCAAGCCCGAGGTCGTCGCCTGTGGCGGCCGCGCTACCGGTCTGAACTTCGAGTACCGCAAGACAAACAAGGATGGCACGCCGGCCACGGTGACGCTGAGCCGCTCCGTCGCGCGCGCTGAGACGTTCGACGCGGCGGCCAGCGACGTCCGCGCGTCGACGATCGGAGCGCGGCAGGCGGTCGTCATCGCGCGGGCCGCCTCCGATGCTCCAGCGCAGCGCTCGATGGTGCTGTTCCGGGAGGACTTCGGCGCCACGATCATCTACGCCTTCAACCTGCCGCAGGACGACCTGCTGGCGTTCGCGTCGTCGGTTGCTGAAGCGTCCGCTCCGTACTGGGAGCAGAATCCGGCGGGCTTCCGCGCGGATCGGATCGCGCGCACCTGCGCGGAGATTCCGGCGGAAGCGACATCGGACCACGCGGCACTCGAACTCACGTCAGATGACCGCAGCCTCCGTGCGATCTACAGCTACATTGACGCCTCATCCAACCGTGCCTTCGCGCTCGTGCTGTACGCCGGCGACGCGCTCGACGGCTGCCCTGAACAGATCAAGGCATCTCTCGCGTTCGGACGGGATTCGGCACTCTTTGACGAGGCGCGTACGTGGCTCGCGACCCAGCGCGGCGAGCTGGCGGGCGAGTGCGCGACCCGCCCGCTGATTTCCGGCCGCGACCCCGCGCTGGCCGCCTGGTGCTACTACCGCCCGCGGCGGCAAGGCACCGACATCGTGCTGAGCGTAGGAAGGCCGCAAACCGACTACGTCGTAGACCTCGTCATGCGTCCGCTGGACGGCGGCCGCTACGATCTGCGCGACGTCGCCACGCCCGCGCTCGACAACATGCGTCTCTGGTACTTCCAGGATGAGCGTGCCTTCCGCTGGACCACATACGACGGCGCGGCGGCCTACCGGCTCAAGGGGCACCTCGTGGCGGTCCGCGAGCACGCGCCCGATCCCTGCGCCGCGCCACCGCTCGCGGAGGAGACGCGAGCGATCACGCTCGACGAGACCGTCCGGCCGGAGGCCCAATGGTACTTCCTCGATGGTCGATCGAAGTCGGGCGCGCGGCCGAGCGGCCTCCCCGAGCTACCACCCGAGGACGCCTGGTACGTCGCCATCGACGGCGCCAACGGCGAGGGGACGGTCGGGATCGAGGCACTGGGACCGAATGGGGAAGTGATCGCGGCGACCAGTACGAACTGGGTCCGCGATCTGATCTGCGTAAAGCCGCACCGGTAGATCTGCGAACCGCCTTCCGGCCTCACCGGCGCCTCTCCCTACGTGCCGCCGCCGGTTCCCCGCCGGGTTCGGCTACGGTCTGGGCGGTCGCTGACCCTCGCGCGGTACGGCGCGGGCGCTCGGTCGCGGGGGCGGAATCCCTTCAGTCGAGCCTGTTCCTTAGGGATTTAGGGGTAATCCCCTACGGTTTCTCAGGGGAAACCCTTATGGGCAGGCCGGCCCCCGCGGCAGCATACTCCTCACGTTCGGAGGAGATGAACTGATGGCGGACATACGGACACAGAACTGCGTGCACCACTGGGTGCTGGCCCACCCGGAGGCCGATGTCATCCGGGGCCGCTGCAAGCGCTGCAACGCCACGCGGGACTACCCGGCGAGCGTGGAGGGCGTGAGCCGCCAGGGCGTCTACGACGAGGCCGCTTCGCTGAACCGGACCGTCTCGCTGCTGCCGGACGGCGGAAACGACCGATTGCCGGGCAAGGATCACGCATGGTAACGTAGTTCCCCTAGGGGTTTCCCCTAAGGGTTTGCGCCCGACAGGGCAAGGAATGCGACCAGAAGCCCCGCACGGGGCCGAGTATTCAGGGAGGAAGACCACCATGACCAACCAGACGACGCCCCGACAGCACGCAGGCCGCATCAAGGTCCTGATCGTCGATGACCACTCCGTCCTGCGACAGGCGCTCCGGATGCTGCTCGAGAACCAGGCCGCAGTCGAAGTCGTCGGCGACGCCAGCAACGGCCGCGAGGCGCTGGACGCCACCGAGAAGCTCCACCCCGACGTCGTCCTCATGGACATGGTGATGCCGGGCCTCAACGGCCTCGAGGCGACGCGCCAGATCCGCAAGCGCTCCCCCAAGGCGAAGATCCTCATCCTCACCGGCTACATGGAGGACGAGCAGATCCTCGCGGCGCTGCGTGCCGGCGCCAGCGGCTACGTCGTCAAGAAGTCCGACGTGCAGGAGCTGCTGCTGGGCATCCAGACGGTGCACCGCGGCAACACCTACTTCAGCTCCGCCATCAGCGAGGGCGACGCCGTGCAGGACTACCTCTGGCAGGCGAAGAAGCCCGAGTCGAAGACCGGCTACGACCTGCTGACCAGCCGCGAGCGCGAAGTGCTCCAGCTCATCGCCGAGGGCTACTCCAACCAGAAGATCGCCGGCGAGCTGTTCATCAGCGTCAAGACCGTCGAGGCGCACAAGGCGCACATCATGTCGAAGCTGCACGCGCAGAACCGCACCGACCTCATCCGCTACGCCATCCGCAAGGGCATCGTCGGGCTGGACAGCGGCCCGGACCTGGGCAGCAGCAGCGAAGAACAGGCAGTGGGCTAAATGGCAAACGCACGCGCATCACGAGAGAAGCGTCCCCTCGAGGAGCTGAGCGCGGAGATCGAGGAGATCGCCCACGCCCAGCCGGACCAGCTCCGCGACGGCTACCTCAGCCGGCTGCGCCGCCTGCTCCGCCTGCGCCGTGACCACTTCGAGGAGCTGAACGAGCAGGGGCTGCGCCTGCTGGACCGGTCGATCTTTGCCGCCTACTGCGACTGCATCGACATCGGCCACGGCGAGGCCGCGAAGAACGTGCTGAAGGACGTGCGGCTGACGCTCTCCCTCTCACACGCGCGGAAGGGGTAGGCATACGGAGCCGCAGCGCACGATCCTGATCGTCGATGATGAGCCCGCCGTCCGGGCGCTCCTGCGGGATGCGCTCGAGCCGGCGGGCTTGCGGCTCGCCGAGGCCGCCGACGGCAGCGAGGCGCTGGAGACGGCGTGGCTGGAGCAGCCCGACATCGTGCTGCTGGACGTCGGCCTGCCGAAGCTCAGCGGCACCGAAGTGTGCCGCGCCCTGAAGACGAACCCCCGCGCGCCGCGCGTCATCCTGATGAGCGGCAACACCAGCGAGGTCGATGCCGCGGCATGTGGCGCCGACGGCGTCATCGCCAAGCCCTTCCGCCTCCCCGAGCTTGTAGAGCTGGTCTGCGCCACCACAGCCGAGGCCCCTCCCGCCGCGTAGCAGGGCCGGTCCGGGGGAGAAGCAAGCCGCGTTTCACGCATCGCCGCCGACGCCGATACGGCGGTGTCCGCTCGCGCGTACCGCGCACTAGAGAAGAAGAAGAGAATCCGGGGGACACCCCCGGACCCCCGGCAGAGAG
>Ga0315281_10009581_pt1 | contig 13430 bp, 17 predicted proteins | sample YL17G07_0_MG_FD_204540 | JGI IMG/M metagenome (GOLD analysis project Ga0315281, IMG submission 204540) | Sediment microbial communities from Yellowstone Lake, YNP, Wyoming, USA - YL17G07_0 | ecosystem: Environmental > Aquatic > Freshwater > Lake > Sediment | place: USA: Wyoming | collected...
CATTCTTTTATTAAATCTAAAATTTCTTCTGTTCTGTAATAAGGCTTAAACACTTGGATAGCCATGTAACGAATCTCCTGTTTAAAAATCATTAGTCTCAATCAATATAATTATAAAGATATTATTGTATTATATAAAAAAGATGGTGCCGAAAATACTCTCAAAAAATAGGTGAGAACTAGTGTGCTAGAAAAAATATTTATATAAACTTTATCATTTCCATTAGATCTTAATTTGACAAACTTACACTTAATTCAAACAAAATCTTACATGTGTAGCTAACCCCGAATAATGCCCTAATTTTTTTGTAAGGTAAGAATATTAACTGTGAAATAAGGCTTTTTAGTGAATATTAGACTAACGAAATCAAAAAACATTTTATTAATTTCTGTAATTCTTACATCTACGAACAGCTCAATTAACAGTTATGGGGGACCTTATGAATCAAGTAATTCTAATTATTGTAACATCGCTAGTATTATCAATCTCACAATCTTTCGGTTGTGACATTCACGGAAAAAGTGGATTTGCTCCTAAAAATGATTTGTACATTTCACAATTTGATAAAGCCACTAATGGTATGACTGAGGAAAAATTTCTAGCAACTGTAAAAAAAGTATCTGATATTTATGAGTCCGTAGTAAAAGAAAGAGGAGCTACTCTTAGCATGGTGAATGCGTGGGAAGATGGTACAGTCAATGCTTATGCTAATCAAGAAGGTTCAGTTTGGGAAGTTCACATGTTTGGTGGTTTAGCTAGACATCCCCTAATCACTGACGATGGGTTTATGGGAGTTGTTTGTCATGAGCTTGGTCACCATTTAGGTGGAGCACCAAAGTACGGTGGTGGTAATGACTGGGCATCAAATGAAGGGCAGTCAGACTACTGGGCTACTTTAAAATGTCTTAGACGAGTTCTAGTAGATGACGACAATATTGCAATCGTTTCTAAAATGGTTGTAGATGCAGAAGCAAAAACAAAATGTGAATTAGTTTACAAGTCAGAAAGTGAAGTTGCTCTTTGTGAGAGAATTTCAATGGCTGGTAAATCACTAGCTATGCTTTTAGGTGATCTTGGTGGTAACTCAAAAGTAAATTTTAATACTCCTGATCCAAAAGTAGTTAAGAAAACTGTGGATTCACATCCAGCAGCACAATGCCGTCTTGATACATACTTTCAAGGTATGCTTTGTGATAAATCTTTTTCTGATGATGTTTCTGATAAAGATCCTATCATAGGAGCATGTATTAAAAAAGACGGATACAAAGTAGGAGTTAGACCTTTTTGTTGGTATAAACCTGGATTAAAAGAATTAGAGTAAAATATTAAAATGGGGACTTAGGTCCCCTTTTACTTTTATACTTATTTTTTATTGTTACTAAGGATTATACGACAAAGCGACACTATCTATTGCACAATCTCCAATAACACTTGCAGTTGCAGTATACTTGAATCTTACGGAAATAATTTGTGTTTTATCAATAGCTGGAGAAGCAATCACCCCATCATAGTTAGATAGATATACCGCAATATTTTTGAAATTATTTAATTGATATTTTTTAGCTCCACCATAACCAGTGTTTGCATAACCCTGTTGTTGCCCAGTTCTTGTCCAAAGTGTATACCAAGTAGCACCTATTTTTACATCGAGATTCAGAGTACCTATTCCAGAACCAAACATGTGATAGTAAAAACTAATACATGCTAATTCCTTTGATAACGATATACTTTTTTCTAAACTAAATGTCTGATTAACAAAACCATCTACTTCTGTGTAAACATAAAAAGATCCTGTGACTGCAGCTAAAGGTCCTGTCTCTAATGTTGGGGAGTTTCCTGACAGCCTTGTCCAAGTAGCTCCACCAGAACTTCCTTCTCCAGAAGAAGTCCATCCACTAAAATCAGTATCAAATAAATAGTAATCTGTGAGACCATTTGCATCTGTTTGGTCTGTGATTGCTGGAAAAGCTGCGGGGTTTGTTCTCCACACATCTATACCGCTATCAATGCTGGTTAAATGAAGGGTACCTGGAGTGACATCTATTGTATATTTGTACTGGGAAGGGAGAGCTTCTGCTGCTGTAGTAGTAGATCCCATTTTTTGTATTTGTGCTGTTGAAGGCATATTATATTCCCCGACTAGAATAAGTAATCTTTGTTATATAGTTATTCTTTTTCGGAAGTCTAGAATCTAATTAGTCTAAGTCTTTATCTTTCTTTAATCCTTTTAATTAATAAATTATTTATTAATTAAAATCAAAATAAATTCACCTTTAAATGAGTTTTCTGAAGATCTTTGAAAATGATTTTTACTATTCTTACCTACAGGAATTTCTTCTAAAAACAAGAGTCCTTCTTCCTCACAGATTCTTCTCATGTCCTCTTTGTACTTATTATTAATAACAAATGAGAAATATTTTGGTTTTCGTACTAGACTATTTTGTACAACCCTTCTCCACCACACGTTTAACCAAGAAGCATAAGAAGAATACTTAGATGAGGATGTACCTTCTCCTTCATAGATCTCAGTGTCGAAATATGGCGGGCAAGTGAACACAGCATCATATGATTCTTCTGGAATAAATTCCTCTGCAGGATGATTATATAAAGTCTTATTTTCCATTTGAAAATATTCTGAGATATTTTTGTTTCCTTGATAAGTTTCTGGACAGATGTCATTACCGATATATGTTATGTCACAGGCTCCTAGTAGCCTGTGACCCCAACCCATACATGGATCATATATTGATTTGACATTATATTTCTCAATGAAAGCTTTTATCCAGAGAGGGCTAAAGAAGGAGTATCCTATATGGGCACCAGAAATCTTAAAACCAGCAAGTAACTCTTGATTTGTCAATTCTTCTTTAGGTTTAAATTTATATTTTTCTCTATTCTCAACCAACTTCTCACGTATTCTAGGATTGTTCCAAAGTTCTCTTTCCTTTCTATAGAAGTGAGGTTGAAATTTCTTTATGATTCTATTTTGATTTGGGTTTCTAGTAAAGTCTCCATCTAGATCAGATATATTTCTAAATTCTGTTTGAATTATTTCTTTAGTAAAAATTAAAGGCAATCCTTGTTTTGTTAATAAAAACTCAACCCAGTCCCATCCTTTTCTTATATCACTTTTCCAAATTTCTAAAAAATTAAGATTAAACAGAGAGGCATACACTCTTTTAATTGGATCTGATTCTGTGTATGTCTTGACAGCACCTTGGTAGTATTTTGAAGTTTTAGCTTTAATACACCATGTTTCAGGTTCATTATAACCATTATACGGCTCTTCTCCATGAGTCCAATTTCCTTGAAGTTCAATAAAACAATCTGAATTTTCTAAATAAAAATCACAATTAAAAGGATATCTAATATCTTCATTGTATTGTCTTTTCGATTCTTCCTTAAGAATAAAATTTAAATCTTCTTCTATTTGAGATGTAGAGCAGTTACCTCTTTCTTTTTTTGTTTTAAAAACTTTTGAAAGTATATCTAGATGCTTTAGAGGAGATGTGACACCAAAATTCTTTAGGCACGTCTCTTCTTTTTTATTCTTTATAATATTATTCTGACTTGGGTTTGGTACACCATATTTTTCTAGATTAGTACCTTTTATTTTTTCTTTAAATTCTTCAACTTGAAAAGTATTATTTACACCATAACGCTCTAAATTAGTTTTAACGATTTTATCCTGAATTATTTCTAAATTTTCACCATATCTGTTTTTCTTAGTGTCACTACACTCTGATATTCTAATACTTTGATCTCTGTGTATTCCTAATCTCAAAGCCTTATTTAATATAGACGACCAAGATCTTTTTGGAAGAGATTCTAATATAATTTCTTGTGTGGCATTTGAATAAAGATTTTTTAGAATGTTTTCCTCTTCGGAACTCCAAGAATCAAAACCTTCATCTTTGTGGAGGTCTAGTCTACTTGCTCTTTTACTAATGGAGGAATAACTTCTTTTAAAAATATCCTCAAGTTCTTCTTTGGACTTTTCTTTGAAAGTTTCTTTTAAAAGTAATATTTCTTGAGTTGTCCAAGTTTTCATATAAGTATGCTATTATATTCATAGACATATGTAAAATTATATTATCCAAACATACCCTTACTAGATCCAATATAATTTCTTCTATTCTGTACGCCCATTCTAGAATAAGGACCCAATGCAGATGTTACACCAACTTGATACCTAGGTTGTCTAACACCTACAATATAACGAACGCCGTACTCTTTGTGTTCTGTTACTTGTGAATTATAACTAGCTTCAAAATTTTCTTTTATTGCAAGATATTTAGAAGACTTTTCGATGGTTAGTCCAACACCAGAAATATCTCCACCCCATTCTTCGTGTGCCCAGTTAATAGCTAATGCTCGTAAAGCAGTAGCGGCTGCTAAACTTAAAACCATAGAGAATAGTCTATCGGGTAGAGAACTTATGTCCCAACTTTCTCTAGGAGGTCTGTTATTTAAATCTGATATTGCAAAGTCCACATACTCGTAAAGTTCTTCATCTTCCCAGACATACCCAAATTTTTGAGTAAATCCTTGAATAACTTCTTCTTGAGCTGGAGGCATAAAGTGATAATTTCTATCTGGATTATTATCTCTTAATATAAATCTTAATTTTCTAATTAAAGATTTCTCAGTATCGTTGTATGGGCTAGATACTATTACTCCCCCATCTACAACAGCGAATTCTTGAGTAGCATAATTTTCACCACTGCTAGAATTTTCTTCAAACGTCCAACGAATATAGTAATCACCCGCTAGAGAATCGCTTGGAATCAAATAATTTGCAAAGTAATGACCAACACCTAATCTTAATGGTTGCTGATTTTGTGGGCTTATTAGGATGTTCATACCCTGTATACGCTGATATATTTCGTAGGAAACAGAGTAAGGATCAGATTGATTACCTAAATGATTTCTAACAATAATATATAGGTCTTTTTCTGTTAAAGTTTGACCAGGATAGTATACTACACCACCTATTGTAGGTGTGAAGGATTGTGTGCTTTCTAGCTTAACTACTCCAAATTTTTGTTCAATCATTTGAAGATTGCTTCCTGGTAAATCTTTTACATACCATTTAGCAAGATAAGTTCCAACAGTTAACTCTTGTGGGATCTTAACATTTGCCCAAAACCAACCAATAGAAGCTTTTTCTGGAGCTATAACAGGAGTTGAGGCATATACTAGATTGCCATCCATGTCTTCTAGAGCTACGTAAATTTCGGTAGGGTCAAACATCTGATTATTAGTATCTTTTATAAAGATATTTAAATCATTTTTTGTCAGTTGTTGCCCAGGTTCAAAAACTACTGCCATACATAATACTCCTTGTCCTATGAAAATATTAGTAGATAACAAACTAATAAAAAACTGTATTATAAAAACAGCAAGTATTGCTCAGGAGGTATTTTTGAAGCTTAAAGATTTTGACAAAATTTTCGTACTGGACACCAACGTTCTTCTGCATGACGCTCAATCTATCTATAAGTTTCAAGATAATTTGGTTGTTATCCCAATGTGCGTTTTAGAAGAATTAGACAAGTTCAAGAAAGGTCATGATGAGACAGCTAGAAACTCAAGACAATTTTCAAGATACATGGATGAGTTAAGAGGCAAGGGAGATCTAAAGGAAGGTGTACTCTTAAAGAGTGGTGGATTTCTAAAAGTAAGAACAGAAGATGATATACAGGTAGAGGGTTTGATTAATAACCCAGATAATCGAATCATTACTACAGCATTAAAAGAAAAAGAAGAAAATCCAGATAAGAAAGTTATTGTTGTTTCAAAAGACATTAACCTAAGAGTTAAAGCAGATATACTTGGTATGACTGCTGATGACTTTAGTAACGACAAAGTTAATTTTGAAGAGATGTACACAGGTGTACTTGTACATGAGTTAGGTTTTCCTGTTGTTCCTGATCTTTATTCTTTTAGAGATATTGAACTATCAGAATTACCAGGTCTTCCTAAGATGTACCCTAACCAATATTTAGTTATAAAATATGGTAAGCAAAAAGGATTAGCTAGATTCGATGCAAAGAAAAATAAACTTGTTAGTTTATTAGGTTCTGGTAAGAAAGGTGTCTGGGGAATACACCCTAAGAACTTAGAACAAACTCTAGCTTTAGATATGCTACTGAATGATGATATTAAGCTAGTAACACTAGTTGGAAAAGCTGGAACAGGTAAGACACTCCTATCAGTAGCCGCAGGATTTCACAAATCTTTAGATGAAGAGGTCTATAAAAAAATTGTGATATCTAGACCAATTGTTCCTATGGGTAAAGATTTAGGATATCTTCCTGGGACAATCGAAGAGAAGATGGGACCTTGGATGAAACCTATTTTTGATAATGTTGATTATTTATTAAATGGGCATAATACTACTGGTAAAGGTTTTTGTGTAAGTGGTAAAGAACTTCTTGAACAAAACATGATGGAAGTAGAACCATTAACATATATCAGAGGTAGATCAATTCCAAATCAATATCTATTAATTGATGAGGCTCAAAACTTAACTCCTCATGAAATAAAAACAATAATTACCCGTGCAGGTGTGGGTACTAAAATTATCTTAACTGGAGATTGCCATCAAATAGATAATCCTTTTCTAGATGCTTCTAGTAATGGTTTATCTTATGTTGTTGAGAAATTTAAAGGTGAGAGTATCGCAGCACATATAACACTATTGAAAGGTGAGAGATCAGAATTAGCAGAGATTGCTTCAAACATTTTATAAATAAAAAGAGGAGGCTTTAAGCCTCCTCTTTTTATTCTTCTTTTTCATTTTCTTTTTCTTCGTACACAACAAAAACATCGGCTTTATTAAGTCGATATATATTTGCTGTATTACCCTCGTTATCTACTAGATTGTCGCCGTCTAAAACTAAATATCTCCCACTTCCCTGTTGCCGTAACTTTTCGAGTTTTCTACCAGCAAGTAATGCCTGTAAAACCTCTTTGTCCGTCATTAACTTCCTTATTTACTACTTTCTACTTTTTTCTTTTTCCAAAGATTTTTAACCTGGCTAAAAAAGTTTTTTTGCTCTTCTTTATCCTTTATTTGCATAGGTGATTTATAATTATCTTTTGGATAATTTTGTTTTAATTGATCTTGAACGAATTGAAAGTATTCATTTACCTTTTTAGCAATTCTACTTTTTTCAATATCTAAAGAAGATTCTTTTTTACTCTTCCACACTGTATCCATATGTTTAAAAAATTTAGTCTTATCTTCTTTTGAAAGTTGCATTGGACTTTTAAATTTTCCGTCAAACATTTTTTTTAGTTCTTTCATCATAAATACTGTGTAATCACTAGCTTCTTTTTTTAAATTTTCCATGTCTATTTTTCCTTGTTTATTTTAAGAATGAGAATGTTAATCCTGAACTTCCTGATTTAGCTACAACCGTAAAATCTTCTTGAGAAATTTCAGGTCTTAATGTGATAGGTTCTACACCCCTAAACATTATATAATATCTTTCACCAACTTTAAAAGGAGGATCTGATAAATTTAAACTTGGGTACATATATCTACCTGTAGATATCCAATTCATAGTTGTGAAAGGTAAGTCGAATACTAATGAGAGATTATTTCCATAATACTCATCTCCTTCAAATATACCTAGTGTACTATTAATTGTTCCGTTTCCTACTTGAAGAGTCCAACCAGAACCTGAAAAGCTTCCTGTTAAAACAAGAAAACCATTCACGTCAGAAGCACTATAACCGCTTGCATCTAAGTTGATAAGTCCAGCTAATTCACATGCAGATAGTGAGTATACTTTTCTACCGTCTACAATAGCAACTTTAGTAGATGTTCCACAAACAACATAGTCATTTGGAGGACAACCTAAACCAGAGAGATTATTATTTATCACATTGAGATCCAATGTGATGTGTTTATCCACAATATATCCAGAAGCACTATTTATCGATGCGATATTTATAGTGTCGTTTATTCCTTCAGTTATTTTATAAGGTTGAGATATAGGAGATACTATCTTTGGAGCTTGTGCATCCAAATAATGGTACACTTCTACAGTGACATTATTCATGTCCTTGGGTAGTCGAGACACTAAATCAACCCAGATAATTTCAAGGTCTCTATATGTTCCTAACACTGATGTTGTTGAAGACACGGCTTTTTACCCCATATTTATAAGAGTTTTTAAAGCTCTTATGTTATCAATGAGATCTTTTGCAGAAACCTTAGCTACTCCATTCACAAAATCAGTCTGAGTTTTATAGGCTAGTCCACTAGGATCTTCAAATACAAAATACTTTTTTTTACCATCACTTTCTAAAGGAGCCAGGGTAAACCCTGCCGTCTTTAAAAAAGCTGCATAATACAAATCACTTGTTTTAAGTGTGTTCTGATTTAGTTTCATATCTATCCCATGTCACAGTCTAAAAAGAGGGAGACAAAATCTCCCTCTCTATTACTTAATTAAAGAAATGTAACTGTTAGTGTACCATTATTCGAGAAAGTTTTTAACATCCCCCTGTCAATACTCAATAAAACTTGGCTTGTTGCCACAAGTTGAATAGTCTCACCAGGATTGATGTATCGATCTTGTCCGTATCCGTAGATGGAAGCTCCACCGCCTAAGCTGTTTCTTCTTCCTACATCTGCCAAATAAAGTTGACCTACACCAGTAGAACCTGTATGTACGATACTTACTTTTTGTACTGCCATTGAAAACCTCCTAATTATTATATTCTAAAAAATTAATTACCTATTAACCGACTTTCGTAAAATTCTTATTATGGAATCCTAAAGTTTTATTAGCATTACCATTATTAATAGTGATAATAGAATTACATACTAGAGCGATGAACCCATCAACGATACCCGCTGTTCTTTGTCCATAACCTGTTCCTAGTAATCCATCAACTTCACCATTTACAACATTATCTTGGTTAGATGCTCTGAAAAAAGTTACAACTTCAGCTTCAAATCCAGAAGCAGTGACAGTACTGTTTATTGCCGAAACAATATCAGCGGCTGTTTTCACACCTGCTGGTAGAGTTACTGATTGAGCACCCAATCCAGTTAATGTGAAAAGAAAAGTGTCATTCACACCAGTTACAATAGTGAAAGTAGTGTGTCCTTCACTAACCATACTATGACGAGTATCTATCCAAGTAGCAGTCTTATACTTTTTAATTTGTCCTAGTTCTGCACTAAGCATAACCTCTTCAGTATCTAGTACGTCAATGAATCCTCCTGCCGCTATACCATTGCTGGCTTTAGCATTCCAGATTTCATAAATTCCTCTGGACTCACCTACATCGCCTCTGTCGAAATCAGTAAATGTTAATTTACCTGTTGTTGAGTTTATAATCCTCATTTTAGTCCTCCTTAAATCTTATATTAAATACCTTTTTGTTTTTTAAATTCTTCTAATCTTTTTTTATCTTTAAAAAAGAATTCCCATTTGTTTTGACCCATCTTTTTATCTAAATCTTCCATAAAGAAAAATCTTTGTAAAAAAGAGTTAGGTAATACACCAATTCCTTTAGTCTCTCCTAAAAACTCTCCAATCTCTCCAACAAGTCCTGTTGGCAATTTAAACGGATCCGAATTCTTAAATATATCAGTTATGATTCTATGAAAGTCTTGCTTACTCATTTTTAAAACTTTAGCAGCTACATAAAAATCTTCAGTATTCTCAATCTCAGGAAGTTCTTTAGATTCTTTTCCACTTGCTATATCAACAAGTTTTTTAATACCATTAATCTCTTCCTTAGTTGCAGATTCTTTAGAAGTACTACCCTCTATATGAATCATAGCTATTTTAAATACTTTATCTTTCATTTATCCATCACCCCTGAGCAATTTCTTCTTTTTTTCATCTAGTTTCTTTTGCTGAGTTGTTATTCCTTGTACTTGTTTTTCATACATAAGAGAATCTACTCCATCGTCTTTAGCTAATTTCTTAGCCTCATCCCAATTAGAACAAACCTCTCCCTTATAGTTGGGATATATTGATGGAATATTATGGGACTCAGCCATTTTTTTTCCCATTTCTTTTCTTCTTCCCATTCTATAACTTTTTTCTTTAGCATTTTTACCTGACCAATTGTCTCCCTTTAGTACAAAGTTTAAGATTTTTGGTATCATCTTATTAATACCTTTTTTACCACATTCCCTGCATTCTATTTCTGGGGTCTCATTCATGCCATGCTTTTCTTCTTGCTCATTTCCACACTCAAAACATCTATAGTCATACATAGCCATGCATTTCTCCTTCGCTTAAATCTCGTTTATATACATCTCTAAAACTCTTTCTACGGAAGCATTTCTATTTGATCCTTTAGTTACTTTAAAAAACTTAGATAAGAATGCAAGAATTTGTTCTAACCATCCCTTATCTTTAGTCTCAATATTATCTTCAAGACTACCTAAAATACTTGCTCTCATTCTTTCTTTTCTATATTCATTCTCTTCTTTTTCGTATCTATCTATAAGCGGTTGTATCTCTTTCTGTTCTGATCTTTCCATTTTTTCAACAATAGCCTTAACACCAGCCATTTCTTTTTCAGGAGAATCCGCTTTTTCTTGTTTTTCTAATTCTTGAAATATTCCGTCAACCTGCTTGTATGTATCTAGGTTATGTTTTGCTGCATACTTCTGAAAGATCTTTCCAACAGCAGCAACATGTTTACATATAAAATTATGTCTACCTGGATCTCTAATCTTTGGAGCAGGAGAAACACCTTTATCTATTATGGAGGGTCCTAGTCTATAAGGATCTAATCCCCTACCGCCGTTACCTGAGTTAAAATCAGGTCCCCAAAATTTCCAAAAGTTACAATCACAATTAACTTTAACTTTCATTTCACGAAAGTCTTTCATGCCTTCTTGTTTTTCTAAAACAATATTAACAACGTGTCCTGATGGATCACTCCATTTCTCTCTTCCCTTAGCTCTATAAGTCCACGTCATATTTTCTGGATCCGCTTTAATAATAGATACAGAAGTATTAGGTGCTCTCTTTCTAGAAAACGAACTAGTATAATGCATAAGCTTAGCTAGTGTTGGGGATCTTCCTGATAATGTTTCAGGCTTATTCGTATCATAAGGTTTAATAACTTTTTTCTTAGGTGTAGCAGATTCTTTTAGGTGAGCCTCTACAACTCTAAAAGCACTACCCTGTTTGTCTGATCTCTCATAAGGGTTTATCAAAGGATTCCTTTGTTTATCCCAATTATGTGGATTATGATTATATCTATCTAAACTGTTCTCTTGATACTTAATGGAATCATCCATATCATAATCTCGAAAATAGGGATCCCCTTGAGAAGGACTCTCCCCCTTATCTCTATTATCAAAATCAAATACTTCAGGACGTGTTTGTAGAAACACATCCTGTGTATAATCATTTTCTGTTAAAGCGTCGCTGGGCATCGCAATTCCTTGCGAGTACTCAACATCATAGATAGACTCACCAGCCATTTTCTAATCCTAAAGTTCTTGCAACCTCATTTCAATTCTATCTATTATCTTTGCAGAACTCTCAATCGTTTTTAGCTGAGCAAGAAAATCCTTGCCAGCAGTCTTAATCACATCTGCTTTTTTAGTCCAGTGAAGTTGACCCCACGTTTCTATTGTTTGATTCTTATTATTATCAACATACTTTCCTACATTAACCATACCGTCATTAAAGTGATCATCAACTACTTCATATGCTTTAATTGATTTCTTCTCTTTAGGGTCTTGGTTCATTGCAGTTTTTAGTTTCTTAATCTCTTCACTTTTTGCTATTGAAGCAACGATAATTTTAGTATCATCTTCAACCAACTCTCCTGTAAACTTTCCTCGCTGTTTTGGTGAAGGATCAATACCTAAAGCATTGTAGTATTCAGGAGTTCCTTCTTCAAAAGCTCCATTAAATCTTGAAACCTCTCTAGTATCCTTGTCCACTTTATCTTTATTTTCAAGATTGGCTAAATCAGCAAATCTTTGTTTTCTTTTTCTATCTGCTTCTTGTGTAGCCGTTTCTCCAACAGGTCCATCCAACACAGGAAGTTTACCATCCTTAGGAACTAGCCAAGCTGCCTTGATAGCTGCCTTAAGATTTTTAACAACGTGCTTTTGACCATCGATAGATAGAATTCCATTTCCATCATCATACTCAACGGTAGCACCTGCTTTTAAACCCTTGTTAATCTCTCCAATCCAAAAATCTTCTTTTACAAAATAAGTCTTCATTTAACACTCCTGTCGCAATCTATTAGTTTAAGAATATAGTATCCCTATAGTAAAAATTCATTAATTGATTATTTTCTATGACTTTAATAATCCTGTTCCTAAAGCAACTAATGCCCAAGCTTCTTTATCTGTGAATGTCTCTTCTTTAAGAATACCAATCGCTTTTAAAATCAATGTTTGAGAATATTCTTCTTTTAAAGTAGAATAGTTAGGGCTGTTTATAAGATCTACAACTTCAATACCGTTGTGATTTGCTATCCTTTTATTAAGAACAGCTTTATCTTCTATAAGAAATTCTGATAATCTAGAGTTAACTTTTTTAGCTAATGTCTCATCAGCTATTTTTTTCTCTAATCCTAAAAGGGCAATTTTAAGAGTAATCTCATCATAAGGGCACACCATCTCTGCCATCTCTATCTCCTTTATAAAATTATACTAATTTTAATGAATTATTAAGTTCTCTGATATATTCCCTAGATATTTTTTCAATGTAAGTTGGAACTCTTCTATAATGTTTACTAATTTGTTTTTTCAAATCTTTTACTTCATCATCCCAGGTATCCTCATCTACTTTTTTATTTTTTTGAAAGAATTTCTTGATGTGTTCAGAAAGTAGGTTTGTAAATTCTTCTTTAATTTCAGTAAAAAGATTTTCTTTTTCAGAATCTTTAAGAGGTATATCAATAATGTCTTCTGTGAAATCATCTAAGTGTAAAGTGATCCATTCTTTTAAAGTATAGTCTCTACCTGAAGTCTGTTTAATAACATCATTCTCAAAAGAGTAGTATTCTTTATCAGGATCATCAGCTCCTAACTTAGCTCTCACTTTGGCGACTATTATCTTAGGGTCTAATGCCATATTTCCTCTCCTACTTATTAAAAACAATTACCAAATAAGTAGTTTTTATTAATAGTTTATCCTTGGCAACTACCACATTCAGAAGCAGCAACTGAGAATGACTTTATGAGAAGTACCATTTTTTGTTCTTGATCTTGGAGCAATTTAGAAACACTTAGAACCTTTACTCTACAGTTATTAATCTCTTCAGTAAGAGCGTCTTGATCTGATTTAGGGGAGTTCTCAGGATACTGGGCTTGCTGCTCTAAACCCCAAAGAGTAGAATCCAAACTTTTTTTGTAAGTTACAGCATTATCATAATATTTTAACTCTTCTGTTAAAGTAACTACATGGTCTTTA
>Ga0315281_10009582_pt1 | contig 13430 bp, 19 predicted proteins | sample YL17G07_0_MG_FD_204540 | JGI IMG/M metagenome (GOLD analysis project Ga0315281, IMG submission 204540) | Sediment microbial communities from Yellowstone Lake, YNP, Wyoming, USA - YL17G07_0 | ecosystem: Environmental > Aquatic > Freshwater > Lake > Sediment | place: USA: Wyoming | collected...
AAGAATGCATTGACAGAAAGGCCGGTGCCAGTTATATATTCGCTCAAGCCCTTTCTGGCATTTGAGTCGAGATTCAGCATTTCCCTTGAATTTATGTGTATGTGATAGCCCCGATTACCGCTGAAGTTTATGCTTATCTCGTTTTCTGAAAAGCCAAAGTCTGGAATTAAAAACTCCTCAATAAGCTTTGATGCCTCGGCCTTTACACCCTCAAGGCAGTTTTCACACACCCACGAAGTGCCATGGTTCTTTTGGCACTTAAGCTTCATGTCTGTTGCATCAAGGTCGAACACGAGTTCAGCCCCAAGCCAGCCCTTGTTTTCCATGGGTCTTGCTGAAGGCCTTTCATAAAACGAGCTTGAGTGATGCGCGGATGCGGGTACATTGCTTACAAGGTAGCGCTTCAGATCACCATTGCTTGCAAACGACATATGCCTTATGTATGCCGCCTTTTCTTCAAAGACGCCAAAACCGAACTCACGTTTTCCTATTTCTAATATATCTATCTCAGCCCTTTGATAGTAACTTCTAAACAGACCTGCTGCATATTTGACCGAACGGGCATCCACACTATCGCATTAATATTGGGAAAATAAATATAATTGGCTTGTGTAAAGCATTGTGCAATGCATGGCTGTTGTCAAATCCATACAATTGCAATAAATATCACACTTTCAAAGAGTAAGAGGGCAAGTGCAGCACATAAATATGTATCTTACAATAAAGATAACGCAGTTGGGGGTATAAGCAACGAATAAAGCCGTGCATCCAAACATAAAATAGTGAACAACATGGATGATAACGTCATAAGGGCGAAGATCGACAGTTTTATCAATGGATTTTTGGAATACTCCATCGATAGGCTGACCGCCATAACGAGATACAACATAATAAAATTTATCAAACCGCAGACAGTTATGCAGCACCTCGGAAGCACAACCCTTATCGCAATGCTGCTATCCGACTATCTAAATGAAATAGGAATAACGAACGACCCCGAGAAGGTATTGCGCATGGCCATAATCCACGATGTTGAAGAGGTTGTGTCCGGGGACCTTCCACACGATTTGAAATACGATATGCGATACTCTACCGAACTAAGGGGCATATTGAATAAGTTGACTAATTATACGCTCAACACTACGCTTAACATGATTGGTGACGCTCATTTAAAGAGCAAATATAAAAAGTTATTTGACGAAGAAAAAAGTAAAAAAACCATTGAAGCGAAGATAGTTAAAGCAGCCGATGATATTGACGTAGTCATATACACGAGGCAAGAGAACAAGTTAGGCAACAAGACAATGATTAAACAGGAAAACACCGCAATGAAGCTCTACAAAAAAATGTTGGCCGATATACTGACAACGCACGACAAGAAATCACGCAGATCCAAGAAATAAGGTGTGTAATAAAACACGAAGAAAAGATGCGATATGGAAGAAGAATTCAAACAAGCCATAATAATAAGGGCGGACCTGAAAATGAGTAGAGGAAAGCTTGCCGCCCAAGCGGCACACGCATCTCTAATGAGCTATTTTGAGGTAGAAAAAGTAAACAAGGAGATAGCAAAAGAATGGCTTGATACGGGTGAGAAGAAGATAGTGCTCAAGGTTCAGGACGAAGAGGCACTCAAGAAGCTGTACGAGGCCTTTAAGTTCAAGAAAGTGCCATGCGCTCTTGTAAGTGATGCAGGCCTGACAGAGCTGCCTCCGGGAACTAAGACGGCACTCGGGATTGGGCCTTGGAGAAGCAGTGAGATAGACCAGTTCGCCTCAAAGCTTAAACTACTTTGATGCTAGCCCATAGATGCCGTCTGAAAGGTTAAATATTTGGACGATTATACTATGCACGTGATAAAATGTTTAGAAGTTTTCAAAGATTGTCAGCAACGCATTTTGACACTGAAGGGCGACTTTTAGAAAGAGCCAAGATGGTGCTCACCAATGCGCAGGTAGTGGAAAAATTGACGTCATACTTCGAGGTGGGGGCAGCAGACATAAGCATACCGCTCGCTAAAGGGGTGGATTCTAATCGCTTAGCGAAGGTGCTTGAAAGGATAGTTCACTCTAATTATCATCCAGATATAGCATCTAGAATAGAATTCAAACCTTGGGAAGCAGCTGAGCAACTCGGCCCCCACATCAACGTGATTGTAAAAGTCAACAGTTCCATACAGGACAGACTCAAAGAAGCAGAGGCAAGAAAAGTTTTGCTCGATATAGTATTATTCCATGTCATTGGAGGGGCAGGGCAGTACATAGACCTTAACTACATGTTTTGCGATGCCTACCGCCGCAATTTCTTTAGAACCTGAGCCCCCTTAGGGTAAAAGAATGGCAAACGTTTTCATAATTCACGGCCCTTCTGGAAGTCTGAATGTAAACCGGATTCCATACCTAAAAAGCAATCTTGAGAAAGAGCTCACACCTTAACATAAGTCAACCAATTCATAAATTCTTCTTTTTTGCCGTGCACCACATCATCATATGCTTGAGAAAGTATTTTCGTTACGGGACCTATCTTGCCTTTGCCTATCACAATCCCGTCAATATTGATTATCGGCGTTAACTCTGCTGCGGTGCCCGCAAAGAAAACTTCATCAGCGGTATAGAGCTCCTCCTTGTGCAAGAGCCTCTCGACAACCTCTATGCCTATATCTTCTGCTAGTTTCATTACGCTGTCGCGCGTGACGCCCAGCAGTATGTCGGAACTGTTGTTTGGAGTAAGCAGCTTGTTGTCCCTCACAATAAAAATATTTTCGCCGGGCCCCTCAGCCACATAGCCGTCATAAGATAAAAGTATTGCCTCGTCAAAACCGGCCATCCTCGCCTCGGTGTTCGTTATGACAGAATTGAGGTAATTACCGCTTGCCTTCGCCTCTACGGGCAGTATGTTGGAATTTATCCTGTCCCATGATGCAATCTTGCATCTTATTCCTTTTGCTGCACCAGCAAAGTACTTACCAAAGGGCACAGCAGCTATGTACAAGCTTACCCTTTTGCCGTACGCACTCAAACCAATCTTATCATCATTGATAAAGGCAAAAGGCCTTATGTAGCAAGAGCTTAGTCTATTGATCTTCACGGTTCCAACAATGGCCTTTTTGATTTGCGCCTCGGAATAAGTGAGTTTCATCGAATAGATTTTCATGCTGTTGGCGAGGCGCTTTATGTGCTCATCAAGCCTGAAGATTGCTGCGCCCTTATCGGTTTCATACGCCCTTATACCCTCAAATATACCGCTCCCATACTGCAAGGAGTGCGTAAGTATCGGAACCCTGGCCTCATTGTAATCTAGATATTTTCCATCAAGCCAAACCTTCAGTCCAGCCCTTTCATTCGCCATCGAATCAGTATAAGGAGGAAGGAAAATTTATTAACGGTTAGTGAACCGGCAATGCCCCATCACTCTACATACTTCATGACTATGCCGTCTGGGGTTATTTCAACTAGCTTTGACATGCTCTTGTATTTGGAATACCTGAGCTTCATTACAGAGCCCATGTGTTGCGTTATGTCGCCCTTTACGACATTTGCAAGCTTTATTATACCGTCAAACGCAGATTCCCCATACAGACCAGGCACGTTAGTTTCAGCCACGTTTTCAGAAAGCTCCATTGTTATTGCGCTTGTCACACCCACCACGCGAAGGTTTTCTATGACGTAGTTGACTACACGCGTAAACTCTCTGTCGTCAGAAAATAGCGTGCGTATCATGTCGATGGAATCTAAGGCCACAACCTTGGAATTGTTTGACCGCACAGCCTCGACTATATCGGCTATAAAGAGCATCTCGCTTTTGTGGGTTGTGAATTTGTCGTATGCTTTGCTTTCTGACACGTTCAGTAATTTTTTGTTTATAAGGTCGTCTATGTCTTTTAAGTTGGTGAATGCACTAGCGGCATTTTTAATAAAATCTTCTTTTTTCTGGTCTATCAAAACAAATGTGCATGGTATACCCTGTTTTGCATTGTTGTAGAGTATCTGAAAGACGAGTAAAGACTTGGCCGTGCCCACTGAGCCCAGAATCAGGCTTTGGCTACCCTCTGGAAGACCCCCATAAAGCAGATCATCCAATCCCTCTATGCCTGTCTGAATGCGCTTTACTTCGCGGTTGTCATCCACATCTGAGTTAACCATTCACACACCACCTATTTGCGCTTTCAAACAAAGTTTCTGAATTTTATAACATATATGTTTTCTCACATTATTAAAAGTTTGTTTTCGCATATAAATACGTGCAAACAAATCAAATACTCAAAATATTCGATAAGCACAATCTTACGAACTTTCAGAGAAGAGTGCTATTTGCAACATTGACAATACCAAAGGGTCAGACAAGAACCTACAAGCAAATAGCTTCAAAGATTGGACGACCAAACGCATATAGGGCGGTTGGCACAGCACTGAAGAGAAATCCGCTCCCAATAATCATACCATGCCATAGAGTAATAAAGAGCGACGGCACACTAGGCAATTACAGCAGCGGAGGCACAAAAAGAAAGTTTGCATTGTTAAAGGAAGAGCATGCATTCTAATAAAAATGAATGGGGCTGATCTCTCAGCCCCCAAAACAACCCACCCGAGATCCTATTGGTAACCGTTCCTTCTAAGCAGTTCAACCGCTTTTCTTATCCTTGAATCGTCAAATCCCATCTGCCTGCCTAGTGCGACTACCGTCATGTTATCCTTGACGCCCGCCTTGTCAAGCCTTCCCATAGTTTTCATAAGGTTTATCCCATGTTTCCAATCCTCTAGCATTATTGCATTGCTATCGCTAGGTGCGTATGCGCTCAAGCTCGCCTCTGAAACCAAGGCTGCCCTGCTCATCAAGACTTGCGAGGAACCTGCTACTAAACAGGTCTATCAGCCTGCTCCTCTCACTGCCCAGAGCGGTGTGCCTGGCAATGCCATTGGATGTAAGCCTTAGCTCCCTTCCCGGCTCGAACTCCGCCAAGCCGAGCTCCTTGAGCTTGTTGAGGTTGTACCAGACAGAGCTTTTAGAAAAGCCATAGCTCTCGCTCATGTAGCTCACGAAGCTTGAAGCACTATCAATCGCATCATCGCCTATCTCAGCAAGAACGAGAAGCTCACGCCGGGTAAGCTTTTGAGCAGTATAGCTATTATAGTATGCTTGGACCACATCAACCACCAAAAATTTAAAAAGAAGTTTTATGCGGCCAAGCAAAGATGTGGTGTGTTAATTTGCTTGTTATAAAGAGAGCCGCAGCTTGCTATGACTCTGTCAAACAATTTCCACATTAGCTGCTGCGATTGCATTTGCACCACATTAGTCGCACTAAGTATGCAATAATCATTTTGCAGATGATTATTTAATGGTTTTGTATAAAATGGTCTTGTGTATTTATTCCTTATTTTTGGCGAATTTTTACACAGAAATTCGAATTTTTACACAGTTTCCCAATCAGGAGGGATGAATAAATGAATTTGCCCAAACAAAGTAATAAAAAGACTATTAAACCATTTCTTATTAAGACACAACAAGATATTGATGAGGGTTGGAAAAAGAGATAAAAAGTGTTTGATATGGTACTTAGCGATATCGATATATTAAAACTAATAAAAACGAGAAAACTCGTGATAGACCCAAAGCCCAAATATCGGGACATTAAATGTACTCATTTAGATTTGCACCTTTCAAACAAACTTTATAGATATAAAAATAAAGTTTTGAATTTGAAGGACAATTCAAGCTTTATACTAAACGAAATAAAGTTGTCCAAAAAGGGATATAAAATTAATCCTAATGGGTTCTTTCTTGGCTCAACCATCGAAAAGGTAACAATCCCTAATGGTTACTTTGGTTTTATTGAGACAAAAGGTAATATAGCTAGAGCAGGGATTCAGGCACATAATGCAGATGGGCACATCGACCCAGGGTTTTCTGGAAATATTACATTAGAAATAAAAAATAATTCAAATAGACAGATAATTATTTATCCTGAAATTGCTTTCGTGCAATTGTATATCTTTAAAGTTAGCTCAAAATCCTTAAATCCGTATAATGGAAAATACCAAAACCAAAAAGGCGCCATCCCATATAAAAGAGATTAAAAGGATGTTTAAATTTTACACAAAAAGATGATTTAATACACGAAGCCGTCTAGATTCTAAATTCTACAAATTTTTTATCTATCTCGACTTCAAGCTGGGCAAAGACCCAACCTCATTTAGGGTCTTTATTATTAAGGATTGGAATCAGCTCAGACAGCCTACTTATGAGGTAGTCTGGATTATATTCTTTCAGAAACTCTTTTGAGTAATTGCCTGTAGAAACCGCAACAGATACGGCACCTCTTTCCTTGGCACCCATAATATCTCTTCTTGTATCTCCTATTACGTAAACCCGCCGCATATCTATCTTTTTAACAAGTTTTTGCTCTATCGCCTGGGCAACTGCCACATCTATCAACTTTGCTCTTGAATCTGCAGAGTCGCCAAAACCACCTATCTTAAAGTAATGCCATATGCCTATGCTTTCGAGCTTCATTCTTGAAATCTCCCTTGCGCCGCCAGTAACCAGGCCCAGAACATAATTCCTATCGCTGTTTAGCTGGTCTAAAACTTCAGCAACATCGTGGTTTATCTCTTTCTTGTAGCCTTTCTTTTCCATGTGTTCATTAAAGTATCTGGCCATGGACTGAAACATCCTAACAATGCTACTTGAAATATCATTATCATCAAAACCCCTCCCTTTGAGTAAGTCCCTTAATATCAACATATCTGTAGTAGCTTCGTATTCTTTCAGCTCCTGCACAGCAACATCGGTTTTGTAGACTTCTTTTAAAGCGTAGATAAAAGCGGCACGATGCAGCTCAAAAAGAGCAGAATCCGCATATATCAGTGTTCCATCTATATCAAAAAGGAGTATTTTCTTCATGCTAATTCCATTTTACTTAGTTAATCTCAAAACCCCTAACGATTCTTTGATGCCCTTTTTTTCTCTATGATCTCGGACTTCAGGCGCAGCTCGTCAGCAGAACTATGCATTCCAAAATGTTCAAAAACCCTAATCATAGTCTTTACGTGCTTTTCAGCTGATTCCTTATCTACACGAAGCAAGCTTTTCAGCCACGTGTATCCACCGACCCGAAGCAGGCTCTTTAACGATAAAAACTTCAGCTCGCTTGCTCGAGTAGCATTGGCTATTTGGGTTCTCGTCACGTAATCAGTCGTAAATCGTTGTTTTATATGAAATGCTTATATAGGTTTCTATATACCGTATGTAAAAAGCGATAAAAGACTAACAAGGAATTTTCTACGATTCTTCTGATATGCCTTGCTCGCCAGTAATGCTGGCAATTATTTAGATAAAAAGATTAGTACATTGCGACTATGTTTTTGAATGCGTGAAGCTGCTCTCCAACTTCATCGTTCGAATTGAACACTTCGATGGCGACTCCATCGCTTTCTGCAAGATTGAGCGCCGCTTTGATCTCCTCCAAACCCAAGACGCTGTCGTTTACAATTAGTGTTGTTATTGCATGCAACTCCAACGCATTCTTCACATTATCAATACCATAAACACTCTTCCTTATTTCTAGTCCTTTGAGAAACTGCTCCATCAATGCGAATTCCAACCTTATACGCTCCTTATCAAGAATCCTGGCAACAGTATCGCTTTTTATGAGTTCATAAACTCCTGATCGTTCTGAATTGCTTACGCTTTCGAATACGAGATTCTTGCCAAGCTTGTTCATCCTGCCGCTATCTTCAATATATTTTTTAATGTTGTCTTTCGTGAAACCCGGTCCCGCAATCAATACTGTATCAACGCGCATGCCTGCTATCACGTCTACAACACTTTCAAAGTATTTCCTCTCCTGTTCCTGAAAGTCCTTTGGAGTTAAACGCTTGCTCAGATGGCTATATAGTTCTTTCCCAAACTGTATTCCATAACCCAGCACATATGCGCTAAGAGCCTTTTCATCATCAACGACTATTATTCCCAACCTGGGCCTCTTTGAATCCTGCACCGCATTCTTCAGCACATTTATGAGATAATCATGCCAAGCGCTCTTCGTTATGTAAAGCTCATCTCCTGAAGCAATGTTCAGGGTATGGTAGCTGTTTTTCTTAATGTATTCTATTGGACGTCCTTCAACAATCTTCCCAGTAATCCTTAGCCTTGATGCTGCCTTGTCAAGCTCTGTCTTCTCAACCCTTATCTTTATCACTACCTCCTTGAGCTCGCCGATGTCGCCCTCTTCTGGCCTGAACCTGCGCCTTGTCTCTGATTTTACAAAATCGTCCTTGAATACAATGCGCTGAATCGCCCACAAGTCTTCAAGGTTATCCGCCCTAAGTTTGAGCGTGCCCTCGCTTTCGTAAAACTTAATAATTTTCATTTAATCATTTCTCAATACATCTGTTAGAGTTCAATAAATTCTACATTTGAGATAGAATTTTCAAGCAAAATTACTACAGAGATATAATTGGCATATCCTACTACTGCCCCAAAATTATGAGCAACATAGAAATTTTTACTAGAAGGCAGTTCCCAATTTATCAACCTACTTTCCAAACTTCTGCCTCTTTCATTCTTTGCAGATTTCCAAGGATTCTCACCCGCTTCATGCCATCCTTCTAGTAATTTTCTATGCTCTGCTTTTTCAGAATCGTATAAAAAGAATCCCTCTTTAAAGTAAAACCTAACTATACCAATAGGCATTGTTGCAATACTGAATGTATTATTCGGATTGAACATCGCCGTCCAAATTCCAGGGAAATTACCTTTTGTTATCCAATCCTGTGAAACTTCCCTTTCCATATCCCAACACTCTCTCATACTTCTAAATTCTTCAATACCGTTAACTTTATGGTAATAGCCGCTCTGATTGTATTTTGAAAGCTCGACCTCGCCAGAGCCCCTTAGTAACTTAGATGTTTCTTTACGTAGGTTGCTTTTCCGTTCGAGCTCATCCTCCCAATTAAGTGTAGCCCCGTCTGACTGGCGTGATTTTTGTAATTCGACCATACATCTACTTAATATTATTTGATATTAAACACTATCGTTTGCTAGAAAGATCTAGTTGGATTTTATTTTGGTGCGACAATGATACCTTTAGCGATTCTTAATACAATACTTTCGCTATTCTCCAATGCATACTCTACTGTTGAAGCGCTCATAGCGCAATACGGCTACTCTGCGATATTCTTGCTCATGCTTCTTGAGGGCTCATCATTGCCAGTGCCGAGCGAGGTTGTCCTGCCTCTGACGGGCTTTTTCGCTGCAAACGGCACGATAGATATATACATCGGGTTTCTCGCAGCGCTTCTGGGAAGCATTGCGGGTCTTGCTGTCGATTATTACATAGGCTACTTCATAGGCAAGGACGTGGTTTACAAGCACCTCAGATTCTTTCACATCAAGAAAGAGACGCTCGATGCCTTTGACGCATGGTTTGATAGGAACGGCATAGCCTCTGTGTTCTTTATAAGGTTCGTGCCTGTGTTGAGAACTGTTATAAGCTTTCCAGCGGGTTTTGCAGAGATGCCGGCGAAGGAATTCTTCGGCTATTCGATTGCGGGGTGTTTCATATTTGACGTAGTGCTTGTTGCGTTCGGGTATTATGCGCTTTCATCAAGCAGCGCTGTCACAGTCCTGGCATCAATCGGCGTTTTCGCAATAGCGCTTTATATTGTTTACAGATATGCTTTGAAATACATAAAAAGTAAATGACAAAATCCTATAGAAATATATTATTATCTAATTACAACATCAGCTAAAGCTTAGCTCTATTTATTCGGGGGTGCAATGCCTGGATTGACAAGATTTGCTCAAAGATTCAGTCCTGAGGAGGAACGAATACTCAACACATTCTTTACAAATACAAATGGTCAAGTTTTTGTTCTGAAAAACATGCCGGAAACCACCAAGGCGGCAATGATTGCAAGATATTCGCGTTCCAGAGACCTTGGTCTAAGGCAACTTTTCCTAAAGGAGTTTGTGAGGGACCCAGAGACAGGGCAATATTATAATGGCCTTTTTGAGCACATAGAGGCCCTAGAAAATGCCTCTAAATTCAGGGTTGGTGGCCCCAGAGCAGAAAAGTTGTTGGAAACCGTTCTGGCTCAGTATGGAGACGATTCTGTCAAAGATCCCGCTTCTGCCTCCATCGCTTTTGAGGGCATAGACCAAATAACTGCAAAAGGTGTAGAGGATGCAAGGCTTGCGGGATTCATAGAAAAATCCACCAGATTCGTAGATTTTACAAACAGATTGGAATTAGACAATGAAGGATTCATCATAGGCACAACAAACTCCAAAAACGGACATTTCCTTTACAAGGAATATCCTGCGGTTCAGGCTTCAAGCGTCGGCAATCTCTATACTCATACGATGGACCTACTCTTTGAAAGGGTGAAGGAGCTGCAAACCGCAGTCTCGAAACTGCTCAGAACTGAGATACCACTCGAAGAACAGATGTTTACCCTGACTATAAGAGGAAGGCAAGTCAGCGTGACATACCCTGAGATTATGAACCTTGATGGCATAGATGTTGAAAACGAACAGAGGAAAGCAAGGAATGCTTACAACACCTCAATCAACGCCAAAACATTCGACCTGACAAGGGGCGTTCTGCCCGCAGCCACCATAACAAACCTTGGTATGCACGCATCATTCAGGAGTTTCGACCACTCTCTTAAGAAAATGTTTGCATCATCATACCCTCCTATTGTAGAAGCAGGTGAATCGGCATATAAAGAACTCGCCATACTTGAAGGACCACTGATAAAGGACGTGAAAGACCAGCACGGCGCTGAAGAGATTCAATATCTGAAAAATCAACATGCAAGACTGAAGGCGCTTGAAAGAAGGATTTCTGCTAACACAAGTCCGATAACTGGAGAGCCGGTGAAGTTGGTGCATCATGACGATCCGAAAGAGGCAGAAATGCGCATAGCAGCCGCTACTCTGTTCCCGTACTCCCAGTTATCGATGCCGCAGCTCAAAGCCTTGGTAAGAAATGAGACTAGGGCACACGAAGTGATAAAGGCTGCGGTTGAAGGCAGGAAGAACCGAAGGCACAAGCCGCCCAGGTCGTTCGAACTCTCGAGTACCATCTTTGAGCATGTTGGCAACTTTGGAATATTCAGGGATCTGCAGAGAAACAGGTTTGTTCTGCAGCCCAGGCAAGATCTCACAACAATCCACGGCTACGACATGCCAGAGGCTATAATAGCGGCTGGAATGGAAGGAAAATTCAGGGATGCGATGGAGGCTTCAGAAGCTTTGCACAAGGATATGCTCATTAAAACTCCAGAGTATGCGCAGGCAGCAGTAACCCTTGCGCATAGGCTGAGATGGCTCGCAACAACCGATTTGAGAGAAGAGACCTGGTTCCTTGAGCTACGAACCGGCTCACAGGGCCATCCAGATTACAGAAGACTGACCCAACAAAGGTACAGAGAACTGAATAAAAGAATGCCGCTCTTAGTAAACGATACGACAATGCCGTTTGTTGATATGAACACATATCAATTAGAAAGGCTCGCAGCAGCATTCAGAACCGAGCAAAAACTAGATAAAATCAAGAGCTAGTAGCCATCGTGCCCGTACAGTCACATAGTTTCCAGATTTCCCCCGCATTTCGGGCAGGTGTAAGGAGACCAAGAATTAAATTTCTCACTATATCCACATTTAGAGCAGACCGATCTTGCAGTTGTGAATTTTATCTGATCACTGTAAGTGCCTTTTTCAAAGGCCTCCCTTCTTGACATTCCTCCAATCTTTTTTTCTTTTTGTTTTTCAGGCATCATATTACCCGCATATCTTGCCCCATTCTAAATATATTAGTGCATCATTCATATGGCGCTCATTCGGTTTCCTTTCTCAGTGTAACCTTACTGTCCAAATACTCTGAAAATGGTACGGCATCAAGATTCCCAACGGAATCCATTCTGCCATGCTCAATAATCCAATGAACATGCCCTAGGCTAAGGGCTCCCTGCTCGGTCTCAACAGCATAACGGCCATTCTCGCATACTTTGAGCTGCTTGTCAACCGCTTCGAGCAGCCCCGAAAACGCATCGCTTATTGATGTGGTGGACGTGCACAAATCTACGCCCCTGAGGAACGTCAGCAATTTCTTGAACACGACTTCACCATTGCTTACCTTGGTTTCTAGTGACACGCTATTAAAAGGGTCATTATCAATTCCATCACGCTTAAAATTCAGCGCTGCTGAGCCATCAAGCCAAAACCTGTACTCAAACATCTCTGATACCCTGCCCATTATTGCAAAAGCGGTACCTTTTAAATTCAGCTGTATTACTTTCTCATTAAAGTCTACAGTTGCTTCTATAACAAAATTCTTATCCTCGAACGAGTTCTGTAAAGATATGCGTTTGGTTGGCTTAGCAGCCTGAACCTCCTTTGTGGTTGACATTTCTGTACCCCCAACATAATGCATTCATCAAAATATATATATCTTGCCGCAACCTGGGGTATTGTCAACAAACTCGTCAGTTTTTAATGGGTGTCGCATTCGTCAGTTCATTTTCTCTTCTTATCTAATTTATTGAGCATTTTCCTCAAATCAGTAGAAATCATTATCCATTCTGTTATCTCTCTAAATCCTATTGACTTATACCATTTAACTGGATATTTGTTTCTAACAGTATAGGAATCAAAACGGACAACATTATATTTTTTTAAAGAATATTTTGATACGAATTTTAATAATTCTGTTCCTATTTTTCTCTTTTGATAATCGGGATGAACAAATATCTCCCCGTCTACCAAATGATTCCCATCCCACCATGGCTTAACCCCTACGACAAAGCCACCTACGATTGTTCCATCATATTCGGCTAAGAAAGCAAGGTCGGGGTCTCTTTTTAACCAGTACTCTAACATCTTATAAGCGGATTTCTTCGTCCATCGTTCTCCCACATCAAAATGCTTATAAACTTCATCATATACATCGCTAAGTTTGTTCAAGTCCTTCTTTTGTATTTTGCGTATTTTAAGTCCTTTCATAATTCTACCTATACTCTTTGATTACTAAGCCTTATTAGGTCTAGCCACCTGTTTCTTTCGTTTCCTATGCTGATGCCAGCGACTTCAAATTCTGCCATGCTAATATTTATATCTTTTAATCAATCTATGCTCAGTGATGACCGAGATGATCGCTGAGCTTTTGCTATGAAGAGAAGTAGGCGGGCTGATAATTTTGAACATAATGGAAAAGCTGCACAAGAGCAGCATAAGTGTTACTGACATATCATCGCAGTACTGGTGCGAGCTCAAGATGGAGCTCAACCACCTCTACGGTGAGGAGAGGACAGCGGAGATGCGCAAGGGTCTAGATGTGCATGAGGAGCTTGAAAGCAAGATCAACCTGCCAATAGAGCTCGAGCCAAGAAGCTACTCTGATGCGCTTTACAAGACATTATACACAA
>Ga0315281_10009583_pt1 | contig 13430 bp, 14 predicted proteins | sample YL17G07_0_MG_FD_204540 | JGI IMG/M metagenome (GOLD analysis project Ga0315281, IMG submission 204540) | Sediment microbial communities from Yellowstone Lake, YNP, Wyoming, USA - YL17G07_0 | ecosystem: Environmental > Aquatic > Freshwater > Lake > Sediment | place: USA: Wyoming | collected...
CGTCGACAACCTGCGGCGGTGGTACGACTCTGATTACCGCTTCGTGAAGCTCTGCCGGAGTCTGTCGTTGATCGACCGCGACTTCGGGTGACCTGAGCCGCCGCCAGAGGCGCGCGCCGTATACTCGCGTGATGCGCATCGGAGCCCATGTTTCCAGTGCCGGCGGACCGGCCGGGGTCTTCGAGCGAGTCGCCGCCATCGGTGGCGAGGCCGTCCAGTTGTTCATCTCAGCGCCGCAGCAGTGGAGACTGCCGTCGCTAACAGACGACCAGATCAACGCGTTCCGGGCGGCGCACGCTGCGGCCGGCATCCCGGCGTTCTTTCACGGCGTCTACCTCATGAACTTCGGCAGCCGGGACGCGGCGATCCTCGAGAAGTCCGTGGCCTCGCTGGCGTCGTATGTCGACTGGGCGGGCCGCCTGGGCGTTGCTGGCACGATCTTCCACGCGGGCAGCCACCTGGGTGCGGGCTTCGACGCGGTGCTACCACAGGCCGCGCGCCTCATCCGCCAGGCGATGGAAGCCTCGCCCAACGAGTCGCTGGTCATCCTCGAGAACAGCGCGGGGCAGGGCAACTGCATCGGCCGCGACTTCGCCGAGCTGGGGGCGCTCATCCACGCCCTGGACGACGACCCACGGGTCGCGGTGTGCCTCGACACCTGCCATGCCTACGCCATGGGGTATGACATCGCCACGCGAGAGGGCTGCGAGCTGGCGATGACCGAGTTCGACCGGGAGATCGGGGCCGAGCGGCTGGTCGCCGTGCACAGCAACGACAGCAAGACACCGTTCAATGGCGTGCGGGACCGCCACGAGAACATCGGCGACGGCTGCATCGGCCTGGACGGCTTCCGCGCGCTGATGGCGCACCCGGAGTTCCGCGACGTGCCGTTTCTGCTGGAAGTGCCGGGCATCGACGGCAAGGGTCCCGACACCGAGAACGTCGATCGGCTCAAGCGCATCCGGGACGAGCTGGGCATTGGGCGGTAGCGCCCGGGGGAGTTGACGGAGTCACGAACAGTCAGTCGCGTTCCATGACCACCTGGCCCCGCTGCAGCACGCGGTCGACGCGGACGAGCACTGCGACGCCCGTGCGCTCGGGGTCACGCTGGAGCTCGAGCTCGGGCGTGCGCGCCATGATGCCTTCGCGCACGGGGCCGTCGGCGAGAAGCTGGACGACGCCGAAGAACTTCCACGAGGCGCGAGCCTGGAAGTTGGCGTAGAGCAGGCAGACGTTCGGGTTCTCCTGCAGGTTGCGCAGCGTCTGCCCGTGGCTGCGCTCCCAGAACGCAAGGTGCTCGGTGTCCCAGACCAGGGCGCTGCCCTTGTAGGCGATGTCGGGCACACCCGCCTTCGACGCCGTGGCGACAGTCATGGGCACGCCCTGGGCGAGCGCGACGGCAAGGGCGTCGCGCATTTCGTCGGTCAACTCAATCACGGTTGTTCTCCCAAAGGGGGAACAGTACACGTCCGGGGCCCGCGCTGCGCGGACGCCCGGCAGGCCTTTACAGGGCGAGGGCGTCGAAGAGAGCGGTTCCTTCGAGCAGTTCCGCCATGCGGTCGAGCTTCCGCTCACCGGTGAAGCGCGTGTGGTCGAAGACGCGCTCGAGCGCGATCACCGTGTTCTCAGTGTCGGTGCGGGACAGGAGCACGGGGACGCCCTGGGCCGTAGCAGCGTCGAAGAGGTAGTCGGAGGGGCGGCGGCCGCCCGTGAGGATGAGGCAGGCCGGCTCAGCCTTCATGGCGGCGAGGTGCATGTCGGTCCTGTCGAAGCGCACGACGACGGCCTTGGTGTCGAAACGGCGGAAGTACGGCTGGCCGGCGTCGGAGGCGATGGGCGCAACGACGAGGTAGTCGCAGGTCGGGTCGCCGGCGTCGCCCGGGACAAGGACGTCGGCGTTGAGCGCGCGGCGGGCTTCAGAGACCGCGAAGCCGGCAAGGGTCCGGTCTTCTCCGACCGCGACCGTTGGGGGCGCGCCGTCGGCTGTGAGCGTGGAGGAGCCGCGGACGCCCGGCGCGTCAGTCACGACGACGGCCACGGGAGCCAGCCCGGCCGGCAGCGAATCCGGGGTGTGGTTGCGGCTCACGAGCACAACCGTTGCACCGGCGATTGCACCCGCTGCGGCGAGGCCGGCTTCGACCACGAGGATGGCGCCTGAAGGGTCCGAAAGGCTGGAAGCGGGGACAGCGGCCGCGGGAGAACCGGGAGCGAACGGCAACGCGGCAAAGCAGGCGGCGTCCGCGGAGGAGCTGTCACCGTCTCCTTCGAGGCGAGCGAGACGAACTTCGCGGCCGAGATAGGCGTAGTGGCGGGCAATGGCGGCAGCGACGCCAGTCTTCCCTTCGCCGGGGTTGCTCGAAGTCACGACGACGACGGCCACGGGAGCCTTCCTGGGGCGCGGGAAGCGCCATCCGCGATTGTGCCGGGCGTCACGAATCCCCGCAAGGCGCTGTACTGGTCCGGGACGTCCGGTTTGGCCGCGCGGGGTAGGATTGGTGCATGTCTGCTGCACGCCGCGTCACCGTCCAGCGCAACCGCCTGCGCTTCGCCGCCGCCCACATGGCCACGTTCCGGGGGGACTGCGAGCCGCTCCACGGCCACAACTACCACGTGATCGTCGAGGTTGAGGGCGAACTGACAGCAGACTCGTGGCTGCTGGACTTCGGCGAGCTGAAACGGATGACGAAGGGCATTCTCGACGGGCTCGACCACCGCTTCCTGCTGCAACGGGAGAGCAAGTTCCTGGAGATCACGGAGACGGACAGTTCGTGGAAGGTGCGCTTCGGCGAGCGGGGCTACGTGTTCCCGAAGGGCGACGTGGTGGCCCTGCCGATCGAGAACACGACGGCGGAGCGGATCTCGGAGTGGATCGCGGGGCAGCTCTCCGCGGCCCTGGCGGCGGCTGGAGCTTCGAACCTGAGCAAGCTCACAGTGGGAGTCGAAGAGATGCCGGGGCAGACGGGCTGGTATACTGTTGATCTATAGCGCGGCCCCCGGAGCGATCCGGCCGGTCCGCGGCTCGGCTGGAGGTCCGGATGCAGTTGGACTGGGACAAGGCGATCAACGACATCCTCGCCGAGAAGATGGCCTGCCAGGGCTGCGGGATGCTCGGCGACGAGATGGTTGTCGGCTATACGCGGAACACGGCGGCGGCGGAGTTCGCCCAGCGCTGCAAGGATTGCGCCGACAAGTCCGACTGTGACGCGCGGAAGCTCGTGGTCGTCTGCGAAACGTGTGCGCGCACCTACCGGGTGAACGGCACGCGCGTCGACGAGACGGGCATGATGGCCGTGATGATGGAGGAATGCCGGCACAACCTGGAGGAGTCGATCGACTACCTTGCCGGCTACTGGAAGGAAGACGCCGAGGTCGAGTACGAGGACATGGACCGGCGGCTCGACGAGGTGGACCCGGAGCTCTTCAAGGAAGAGGACAACTGGCGGATGCGGCTCGAAGAGGAGTACCTGCAACTCCATCGCTGGTTCCGCGAGCACAACCGGCCGATCCCGGACCCGGGCTGGCGGAGCCAGTACGCGGAAGACGTGATCTCGATGGGGTACGCGACGCTCCTGGGCGACTGAGCCTTGGACGGAGCGGGCGCCATGGTATAGTTGACCCTCGCGGGCGGAAGTAGCTCAGTGGTAGAGCGCCTCCTTGCCAAGGAGGAGGTCGCGAGTTCGAGCCTCGTCTTCCGCTCCACGTTCCAACGACAGCCCGCCAATCCGGCGGGCTTTTTCGTCGCTGTGCAGAACCCCGGCCGAGCGCCTACTGAAGCGGCGAGTAGGGCAGCGGGTTGAGGAAGTACGTCGACTCCTCCGGCGCGACGTCGCGCAACTCGCGCATGATGTCGGCGAGCGGGTCGCCAGGCTGGTAACCCAGCCCGGCGGGGCCAGCCGGCATCGCCCAGATGTCGGTCACTTCGCCGCGCTGGCCGACGGTCGTCTCGTAGGCGGTGACGAGGTTCACGACGTTTCCGTCCTCGATGATGTCCGCGAGCTTGCCGACGATTTCGTAGCACTTCGGCTGCCCACCCATGCGGATGTTGAGCACAGCCTGGAGATACTGGCGCGGCGTCTCCGGGCGCGCCGCCAGGGCCGTGTCGAGGCGCTGGTCAGTGGCGTAGGGGACGGGCACGGCCATCTTCGCAGACTCGGTGAGGCTGAACCTCCCGGCCATCGTCGCCATCGCGCTGGCCATGGCCTTGTCGGCACGGAGCGACTTACCGGCCTGGTCGTAGTGGGCGGCGTCCTCGAAGCGGGTGAGGAGCACGTCCTGGCCCATGGGCCCGCCAGTCCGCTTCCATGCGCCAAGCACGTCGTAACCGTTGCGGCGGAGGGCGGGCATGATGACCTCTCCATACCAGTCGACGTAGGCGTCGAAGGCGGTGTTGGTGAGCGGCTTCACGGTGTGGACGGCTTCGATGAAGATCGGCATGTCGAACCTCAGTGGGGGAATGAGCGGCACGATACGCGGCGTGCTTGCCGCTCGCCAGAACCGTCGCTCGCCGCTCAGCGCGAAACGCCGGGGCCAGCAGTTGACAGCCACGACGAATGCACGTAAACGTCGGAGATACTTCGGGCCCACCGAACTATTTCGCGGCTCGACGGTGACTCCACCCCGGGAGACGCGCACATGGCTGGCTCGTCGGTCCTCGAAATCCCGAAAATGCACGGCATAGGCGACGCACGGTATCGCGTGCCCGAGTCGCAGGGGAAACAGCTCCCGGCCGGCACGGTTGTCGTTTCGGCGGACAGCCACTGGCTCGAGGGCGACATCTGGGTCGACCGCTTCCCGGAGCACCTGAAGGACCGCGCGCCGCGCGTGTTCTTCGAAAACGGCGGCTGGGAACTGGAGATCGGCGGCGTGCGGTTGACGCCTCCCGGCACGGCCGCGGCCTCGTGCTCGTTCGAATGCGTGCCCGGATTCAACAACCTCGATATCCGCATGAAAGACCTGGACACCGAGGGCGTGAACCAGGAGATCCTGTTCCCGCAGAAATTCTTCAACCTCCTCTTCCTCGAAAGCCTCGAGGAGAAAGAGTGGTGCGCGCGGGCGTACAACCAGGCGCTTTCGGAGTTCACAGCGGGGCAGCCGGATCGTCTCCACGGCGTGGCCATCATGAACTGGTGGGACCCGGAGCAGGCGCGCGACGCCGTGGCCGAGATCAAGGCGCTCGGGTTCAAGACGGCGATGGTCCCGATCCAGCCCGGGAAATACGCGGACGGTGAGCTCATCAACTACCACAGCGAGCGGATGGAGCCGTTCTGGGCGGCGATCGAAGACGCGGGGCTGCCGCTCTGCTTCCATATCGGCGAACGCCCGGTGAACCCGGCGACGTCGCCGCGCGGGGCCGCGGGGATCTTCGTGATGCAGCAGATGGGCGGCATGCGGAACATCTGGTCGACGCTCACCTTTGGCGGGGTCTTCGACCGCAACCCGGGCCTGCAAGTCATCTTCGTGGAGAGCGGGCTGCACTGGGTGCCGGGGGCGCTGCAGGAAGCGGACATGATCTACGAGTCGTTCCCAAGCCACGTGCAGCCGAAGCTGAGCCACATGCCGAGTCACTACTGGTTCAACAACTGCTTCGCGACGTTCATGGTGGACCCGGCGGGCCTGGAGATGATCCACCGGGTGGGCGCGGACAACGCGATGTGGTCGAGCGACTACCCGCACAACGAGAGCACGCTGGGCTACACGCGCAGCGCGGTCCAGGCGGTGTTCGACGCGACGAGCGTGGAGGACGCGAAGAAGATCGTGGGCGGCAACGCCGTGCGGGTATTCGGGCTGCGGTAGCGCGGGGGCCGAGCTTTGCGGGGCGGTGGTTCAACTCGAGCTCTGCGAGCGACAACGAGTCAAGAAGGAGCATTCCATGGCGACGATTGAAGAACTTCTGAAGATTGACGGCGTCGCGGCCGTCGGCGAGTTTCGTGCTGATGGCAGCCTTGTGAACTACAAGGCCAACATGGCGATGTCGCCCGAGGTTGCGGCGGGGGCGGCTCAGTTCTGCGCCACCGTCAGCATGCTGTTCGGCACGCTGTCTGGTGCATTCAGCCAACTGAGCGGCATGAACTGGTCGCCGCCCCAGGGCTGGGTGTACGCCGGTGGCGACTGGACGGTTTGCGTGGCGGGCGGCAAAGGTCTCTTCGTGGAGACGGCGAAAGCCGACTTCAACAGGCTCTTCGCCGCGATGGTGGGTGGCAAGGCGTAGCGCATCGGCGATGGCCACTCCGTTCGGCGGTTTCGGAAACTGGAGCGACGCGCTTTGGTTCAATCGCGTCGATCGGCGACGGGGGCTCACGATGAAGAACTTCACGGCGGTCATCGAGCGGGACGCTGACACCCGTCTCTACGTCGGCTGGGTGCCAGGGTTTCCCGGGGCGCACAGCCAGGGCGAGACACTCGACGAACTGAGGGCCAACCTGAGAGAAGTTGTCGGGATGCTCCTGGAGGACGGCGACCCAAGGTTTCAGAGCGAATTCGTGGGCACGCAGACTGTCGAAGTCGGGTGAGCGGCGCGCCGGCCGCGCGCCGCGCGAGGTCGCAGCTCTCCTCGCCAGGTTGGGCTTCGTCGAGGTCCGCCAGCGAGGCTCCCATCGACGTTACGGAACGCTGACGACAGGGCCCCTTGGAGCGTCGCTGCGGTTGGAATGGGCGCCATGTATAGTCGCCATTCTTGGGCGTTCGACTCCGGCAGGGGTGCTGCCATGACCAATCGACCCTCACCGCAAACATGGTCCCGAAGGCACGGGTGGGCCCCCAGCCGGCGTCGACGCTCTTCTCACCAGCTTGCTAGACTCAGCCGCATGACCGTACTGGACTGGCTGCTCGATTCGGACCCCGCCATCCGCTGGCAGGTGTTGCGCGATCTTGTCCATGCGCCGCCTGAGGTCGTCAAGGCGGAGCGCGCGCGGGTGGCCACCGAGGGCTGGGGTGCCAGACTGCTGGCGTTGCAGGGCCAAGACGGCCAGTGGGCGGGAGGCGCGTGCTTCCCAGCGCGGAGCTTCAACTGGCGGGACGAGAACCAGGGTCAGCCCTGGACCGCCACGCTGCCAACACTCCAGTTGCTATGTGATTTCGGAGTCGACCAGTGCACTGACCGGGTGCGCCGGGCGGTGGCGCTGGTCAGAGAGCACTGCCGTTGGGAGCACGCCGGGCAGCCGTTCTTCAGCGGCGAGGTCGAGCCGTGCATCAATGGCAGGACCGTCACATTGGGTACCTACTTTGATCAGGACGTGGACGGCGTGGTCGCCCGCCTACTTGGTGAGCAGCTCGAAGACGGCGGGTGGAACTGCGAGGTGGAGAACGGTTCCGTCCGCTCGTCGTTCGCGACCACGATCAACGTCCTGGAAGGACTGTTGGCGCACGAGCGCGCAACCGGTGGCTCTGCGGAATCCATGGCGGCTCGACGCCGGGGTGAGGAGTACCTCCTCGAACGAAAGCTGGTCCGACGTAAGAGCACCGGCGAGGTCGTCAACCCGGCCTGGCTGCAATTCTCGTTTCCGACCCGCTGGCACTACGACGTGCTGCGTGCTCTCGAATACTTCCGCTCGGTCGGGGATGTGCCGGACTCGCGGATGGACGAAGCGATCGATTTGCTCCGATCCAAGCAGCAGTCCGATGGCACCTGGCTGCTGGAAAACACGCATCCCGGCAAGGTCCACTTTGCGCTCGAGGACGGCGACAGTCGGCCCAGCCGGTGGAACACGCTGCGGGCGCTGCGTGTCCTCAGCTGGTACGAGCAGTCCGCTACCTGAGGCGCGGTCCCGCTTCGCACCAAGTTCTGCTTCTCTTCCAAGAGAAGAATGGACCCGTCGCAACGGTACAGTCAGGCCAGCGTATCGCACTGATTCGTTCGGACGGCAGCCCTGGCGCTTACCGTCCGCAAGTGCATGGGGCCGGGGGAACCGGTTCCCCTACCTGAGGGCGGCGGCCCGCTGCGCCGACCGGTAAATTCAGTTTCTGCTTGTTGGCTGCCGAGCAGGGATTCGAACCCCGACCAAAGGCTCCAAAGGCCTCGTTCTGGATGCAGAAGCCTCGGTTGCCCCGGTCAATTCGGCCCGGCAAGACGCCTTGGCGCCGCCAGCGACGAGTCCTGTTGTCGCCTCGTTTTTGGGGCAACCATGGGACTATATCAAATCCACGACCCCGCCCTTCGTTGGCCCTCGCATCACGTTTGTTCATCTGGCCCGCGCATTGTCCACTCGAGCGGCAGCGCAGCGAACCACATCACGTCGCAGCGCCGGCCCTGCCAAACGCCGTGTGAGCGCATCGTTCCTTCATACGCAAACCCCGCTCGGCGGGCCACCGCGACTGACTCTTCATTCTCCGCAACGATCGTCAAAAAGACGCGAGCTGCGCCAAGCTCGAACAACCAGCGCGTGAGTAGGATCACCGCCCGAGTCGCGTAACCGCGTCCTCTCGCGCTTGCTGCGATCCAGTAACCGAACTGCGCTACGTCCGCTTTAGACCAGTCGTCGACGCCACAGCAGCCGACCAAGTCGCCAGACCTCGCGTCCATGATTGCGAATGCAACACCAGCTGGTGTGCCAGTCGTAGCGAACGCCCGCCAGTTCAAGGCGAATTCGTCGATGACGGCCTCAGCGGCCATGATCGAGAGCGGCGGAGTCAGGCGTCCTAGCCGGTCGAGGACCCCGTTATAGCGCCGGATCGCTGGGTCGGCGTATGCTTCCGCCATGAACCCGGCGTCATCTCTCGACCAAGGGCGGAGGGTGACCACGTCGTCGGAAAGCGTCATGACCGGATTGTCGGCATCCGCCTCGCGCACGTCTACAGAGGACTCCTTGACTGCTCGCTTAGTCGGGCGTATCTCTCGCCTCACCCTCACCGGGTTTGCCGCCATGGAACCGATTGTAGCGGTCCAGCTGGGCGCCCGATGGTTCGGAACGAACACCCGAACAAAGGACCGAAACAAGAATTCTCGCAGCCGAAAACAGTCCCTTGTACGCCAACGAGTCCCGTTGTCGGCTTTTGGCGAGGTTATGGAACGTCTAGATTCGTGGTTGCCGAGCAGGGATTCGAACCCCGACCAAAGGCTCCAAAGACCCGTGTGCTACCGTTACACCACTCGGCAATTGCTAGAGGCTAGCGGATGGACGCTGGTGCCGAAGGTGGGATTCGAACCCACATGGGTGTGACCCCAACGGTTTTTGAGACCGTCGCGTCTGCCATTCCGCCACTTCGGCCCTTCGCCAGTGTACCGGCGGGGACGCGTCTGCGCTCCCGCGTCGCGCCCGGCTGCTGGCGCGGTCAGAACTGGTTCGGGCAGTGGGGGGCGTGGTCTGTGCGGAAGATGCGGTCGGCGCGCAGGGCCGCGGCGGCGTCCGCGGCTTCGAGCTTGCCGGCGCGCCAGAGCTGGGTGGCCGTGTTGTGGCCGCTCAGGAGCGAGGTCAGCGCGTTCGAGTCGACGACCAGGTCCGCGGGACGCTCCCGGCGGCTCACTTCCGCGGTGGGGCCGTCGGTCTCGAGGAGATACGAGCCGACGTTCCAGGGGCACATGTCGTCGGCGGGCACGGAGATGGTGAGCTCGCCGCGGTCGCCGTAGGGCCGCGCGGCGAGCGCTTTCTGGACGTCGACGACACGCATCCAGACTCCGTCCTGGGTGCGGCGGTTAAGCATCCGGGGCTCCAGCAGCAGGTCCGGCGCCGGGTCGTCGACGCCGAGACAGCCCTGCATCACGACCTGGCCGACGAGGTCGTGGCGGCGGATGTACTCCCACAGCGCGCGGTAGGCCTCCATGTCGAGCGCGATGAAGTCGCGCACTTCCATGCGCTGGTTCGGGCCGGACGTGAGCGCCGGGTCCTCACGCGTCTGGTAGACAACGTGCCCGCGGGGCTCGCCCTGCGCGTCGCGGTAGACGGCGGCGTACACGGGCGTACCCTTCGGGCGCGGCCGCAGGATGCCGATCTGCCAGAGCGGCACGGCGCGGTGGATGAACATGTTGCGCGGGGTGGCGTACTCGACGTAGAGGCGCTTCATCACCGGGTACGCGTCCTCCGGGGTCTCCATGCGCACCGAGCCGGCCGCCTCGGACGGGGAGGCGAAGCCCGCGTAGCGGGGGTCGAACTGGTACGTGACCATCGTGGTTGCAAGGCCGTAGCCAAAGCGCTGATAGATCGCCCCCATCGAGGCGTAGAGGATCGCCAGCGACTGGCCACGGTCGCGGCAGAGGCCCAGGCCTTCGCGCATGATCTGGCGAAGGAGGCCTTTCCGCCGCCACGCCGGCAGCGTGCCCACGGCAGTCACGCCCCCCATCGTCACGGGGGCGCCGTTCAGCCGGACGGTGAACGGGTACGTGCCCATGGTCGCCACCATTTCGCTGTCGACGAACGCGCAGGTCGTCCAATCGGGGGCTGTGGCGGTGGTCTCCTCGTCGAAACCATCCTGGTTCGCGAAGACGTATGAGCCGATGCGGTGGTAGGCGTCCATCTCCTCGGCGGTGCAGGCGCGTATCTCGGTGGCCATGGCAAACCCTCCTCGCGCCGGGCAGTGCGGCTGCGAAAGGGGCGAGTATACCGCACGCTGCGCTGCCTCAGGGCTGCAAGGGGACGAGCGTCACGTCCTCCGTGACGTTCACCATGTAGGCGCCGCAACTCTGCACGTCGTCGAACCCGCGCGCCCAGGCCGGGGTCTCGACACCGAAGGTGCGCCAGCGTTCGTCCGCGCCGTCGTTCGTGTACTGGTAGACCTCGCTGTACTTGCCTTCGATGCTGGAGAGCGCGTCACGGACGCTCGCGGTCGCGCCGATGTAGACGAAGTCGTTCCAGCCGGCGGTCAAGGCAACCGGCAGCGGCACGGAGAGCGAGAAGCCGGCAGGGAGGACGAACGGCTCGTCCACGAGGAACCAGTAGCTCTCGCCGGGGCTGAGCGTCGTGAGGGTGCGGCCGACCGGCGTGGCGGAGAACCAGTGGGTGTACTCGAGCGTCCCGTCCTCCAGGTGGTAGACGGCCTGCACCGAGCCGGGGCCCGATTCGGGGAACGCCAAACCCAGGTTGACCGGGGACGGCCCGAAGAAGCCGAGGAGGTTCCAGCCGCGCTGGAGGCCGAGGTTCCCGCACTGCACGACGCCGGAGCCCACGCGCGCGCTCGGACCGAACTCCGAGGTGTTCCCGAGCGCGTCGGTTACCGTCGCGATGACCCACTGGCCCGGGACGACTGGCGGGGCTTCGAAGCTGAAGCTACCGTCCAGGTCGACGCCCGCAAACGCGACGGGAACGGGGTCGCTGCCGTAGTCGGTGGCGGCGCCGTCGAAGTGCGCTGCGAGGTAGAGCTCGACCTGGCAGCCAGCGCACGAGGGTCCAGCGCTGCCGGTAAGGCGCGCCTGGGTGGCGCGGGTGAACACGGGGTAGTTCAGCAGGCCGTTCGGGCCGGCGTCGGTGTCGCCTTCGTCGTTCGGGTTGCGGGCGCCGTCTGCATCCAGGTCGATGGCCATGCCGCCCAGGCCAGTGAAGTGGTTGCCCTGGACGCGGTTGCCGGTCACGGAAGCGCTGCCGGCGTCGGGCACGATTTGGACGCCGGCGAGGGTGGCGTTGGCGATCGTGTTCTGGAGCACGCGCGTGGCCCGCGACGGTTGCTTGAGCTGGACGCCGATGTCCACTGGTGCTGGGGCGCCGGTGCCGTCCCGGCCCACGATGTTGCGCCCGATGGTCACGCCGGCGAAGAGAGGCCCGGCGCCGTCGCCGACGCGCACCGCGGTCTTGGCGTTGCCGACGCGGTTCGCCAGTGCGGGGCCAATCGCCGTCCCGCCGATGGTGGCAGTGGCGGCCGTCACCAGGAGGCCCGTGTCGACCGGTGCGGCTTCGTCTGACCCTGGGACGAATCCGATCCGGTTCCCCCGCACGGTCGCGTCCGGCCCGCTGATGAGGATGCCAACGCCGCAGTCGCCCACTTCGTTCGCTGCGCCGGCGGTGCTGTCGCCGCCGACGGTCGCACCCGCCGCAGACATCGTGAGGCACGACCCGCTGAAGTGGCGCAGGCCCAGGCCCTGGACGCTCGCCTGCGGGCCGGACATCACCAGCCCATCGGAGCCATCGGGGAGGGCCGAGCCATCGACCACGACGCCAGCCGTCGAGGCATCGACCGTCGCGTTCGCGTGCGCTACGACCGGGAGGGACGACGTGGTGACGGCGATGGTCACGGGACTGGCTGCGGGGAACACGGATGGGGCGAAGGCGATCGTCACCGCGGCTGCCGGGTCCGCTGCATTCGCGACGCTGATTGCTCTACGCAGCGTGCAGCGTGTGGCGTCCGGGCAGACGGCGGTGGCGCCATCCCCGGCGTTGGTCACGGTCAGAGACACCGGCGCGGCGGCCGCTGCCGGGCGCGCCGGGCCACGCACGCCGCCCAGGGCGAGCACCAGGACGCATGCGCCAATGACGGCAACGGCAAGCAGGCGGCGTGAGCCCATCACGGGCACGCTAGCGCGTTCGACGGGGGCCGGGCAACCCGCTTTATAGCGCCCTGAACGTGCGCTTGCCGTCGAGGCGGACGATCCGGCCCATGCCGGGGTACTGCCAGTGCCCCGCGATCCATGTGCGGCCGTCCCCTGCCGCGTCGTCGAACAGGCGGTCGCGGGTCTTCGCGGACTGCACCGGGTCGGTGTCGAAGGCCGGCGACCAATCCGGGTGGTCGAGCTGCGCCGGGTGGTGGCTGGCGTCTCCGACGATGACCGCGCGCTCCCCCGCCGAGGCGATGCCTATCGCCACGTGCCCGGGCGTGTGTCCCGGGGTCGCGATGAACGTGATGTGCTCGTCCACGGGCTGCTCGCCGCTCACGAGGTCAATGCGCCCCTGCTCCGCGAGCGGGGCAACGCATTCGACGAGGTGCGCGTTGGAGGCCTCGCTCGTGAACTGCGGCTGCATCCAGAAGTCGTACTCGCGCTGCTGCACGATGAACCGCGCCTTCGGGAAGAACACGCGTGTCTTGCCGTTCTCGTCGTCGACCGTATTCCAGCCCACGTGGTCGATGTGCAGGTGGGTGGTAAGGATGAGGTCGACGTCTCCGGGGGCGACGCCCGCTTCCTCGAGGTTCACGTCGAGGTTGCCGCGGGGGAACCCCGGCCGGCGCCGTGGCCCGAGGCCCGTGTCCACCAAGATGGTCTTGCCGGCCGAGCGCAACAGGTAGGTCGTGATGCTCATCGCCATCAGCCCGCGCTCGTCGGCCAGGTGCCTGTACTCGGTGGCGAACTGCTCGCCGTACTGCGGCATGAACTGTCGCGGGTCCATGAGGATGGACGTGTCCTGGATGGGCGTAATCGAAACGTTTCCGACGGTGACCGTGGGCATGATGGGGATCCCTCCGGCGCGCGATTCTACGCGAAACGCGTCCCGCCCGGCGTCAGACCAGCGGCCAGGGGTAGCTCCGGTGCGGGCCGGGCTTCGGGAACACCCCCTCAGCGACGATTCGCTCCATGC
>Ga0315281_10009584_pt1 | contig 13429 bp, 18 predicted proteins | sample YL17G07_0_MG_FD_204540 | JGI IMG/M metagenome (GOLD analysis project Ga0315281, IMG submission 204540) | Sediment microbial communities from Yellowstone Lake, YNP, Wyoming, USA - YL17G07_0 | ecosystem: Environmental > Aquatic > Freshwater > Lake > Sediment | place: USA: Wyoming | collected...
GTGATCTTTTTATCGACGTCGCCTTGCCAGAAGCTTGACTTGGTGAAATCGGCCGGTCGGGGGCTGAGAGTGACACCAGCCGGTCCATTGCTGTCCCCCTTTACGCCGTGGCAAATCTGACATTTGTTGCTGTAAAGTTTTTTCCCCTGGGCGTATTCGTCCGCCTTGGCGGTTTTGGTTAAGAAAAGTGCTGTTTCTAGGAGTACTACTACTATGATCGCAAAGCTAAGACTCCTTCTCATGAGATGGTCCTCCTTTCTCTTCTAATCATAGAAATACATACAAATGACATTAAGCCAACTTCCAAATTCTCATAATATTGTATGGGAGTAAATACGGTGAATCCCTTATTTTTTGTGGGGAAATGCCGTATTTTGAGTCGGCGTGCAATGTAGGCGACCTGCCCAGCATGAGCGGATGTCCTTGTCTAATTCCTTTCTTTTGTGTATTCTATTTCAATGGGCTGGTTGAACCACATTTACCAATAGCCGCAGACACGGGACATGGAGCATGTTGAGTGACCCGCGCAGTGGCCGTCCCGATCATTGTCGTATCGACGATGGGTTTACATTTCTCTAGAGTATTAAATTGCGTTGGCCAGTTCTTCCGCCTGACCGGGGGTGAAGTGAAGCAGCGCATGCTCTTTGGCCCTTGATGGACTTATCCTCTGTTGTATCGGCTCTTGCTATAGTGGGCCGTAGTAGAAGAGTAACTGAGGAGATAGATCCCAGATTTTCGAGGGGGCTCGTTATGAGGATATTACTGGTTGAGGATGACGTCAAGATCGCCTCTTTCATTATCAAGGGGCTAAAAGCTGCGGGTTATGCAGTAGACCATGCCCACGATGGAGAAGAGGGCCTCCATTTGGCCTTAACCGAACCTTACGACACAGCCATCATCGACATTATGCTGCCAAAACTGGATGGGCTTTCGCTTATCGAAAAAATGCGGAAAGAGAAAATCCGCACGCCGGTCATTATCCTGAGTGCGAAAGATTCGATTGACGACCGGGTCAAAGGACTCCAGATGGGAGGAGATGATTATCTCACTAAACCATTTGCCTTTTCCGAACTTTTGGCCCGTGTACAAGCCTTGATCCGGAGGGCGAGCGGCCTTTCTGAGCCAACCCGTCTTACCGTTGGAGATTTGTCCCTAAACCTCCTCTCACGAGAGGTTACACGAGGGGGTAAAAAGATTGACCTCCAGCCAATCGAGTTTTCCTTACTGGAGTATCTCATGCGAAGCGCAGGGCGGGTCGTTTCAAAAACCATGATCATGGAACATGTCTGGGATTACAATTTTGATCCCCAAACCAATGTGGTGGAGGCGAGAATCTGTAGATTGCGAGACAAAATCGATAGAGATTTTGATAAGAAACTGATCTATACTGTTCGGGGAGTAGGATATGTCGTTAAGGAAACGGATTAACTTTCGAAACACCCTCGCCTTTCGATTAACCCTTTGGTATGCAGGGGTCTTCACCGTTTCGTCTTGTGTCGCTTTTCTCCTGTTTTACATCCTTGTCACCTCGTTTATCCAGGAACGCACCGATCGGGAACTCATAAGCCAGGTCAATCGGTTCTCAACGCTCCTTGTTGCAGAAGGGGTTGAGGCAGTCAAAAACGATGCCGTGATTGAAGCCCAGGCAGCCGGGATAAAAAAGGTGTTCTTTCGGCTCCTTTCCCTGAACGGACAGGTCTTTTCCTCATCCAACATATCTTATTGGAAGGATATCAATATTAATGAAACGGCCATAAGGGAGTTGCTTCAAGGCAGCAGCCATGTGTTTGAAACCATCACCATCCCAGACCACAAGGATAAAGTCCGGATGCTTTATGCCTTGCTCAGCCCCAGTATCATCTTGCAGGTTGGCCAGGCCATGGAGAGTTATTCCCGATTTCTTGATGCCTTTAGGGGAATCTTCATCATTACGATGACTTTCCTAATCATATTAGCAGCAGGAGTCGGTTGGTTTATGGCCCGGCGTGCAGTTTCTGGTGTGGAAGCAATCACCCAGACGGCTCAAAGTATATCCGGAGGGACTCTGGGAAAACGGGTCCCTGTGAAAACAAGAGGCGATGAAATCGATCAACTCGCAATGACCTTCAATCAGATGCTTGATCGCATTCAAACCCTGGTGACCGAGATCAAGGAGATGAGCGATAATATCGCCCATGACTTGAGGAGCCCGATTACCCGAATCCGGGGGATCGCAGAAGTGACCCTCACCAACGGGAAATCTATGGGTGAGTATGAAAACATGGCTGCCAGCACCATAGAGGAATGCGATCGTCTTCTGGACATGATTAACACAATGATGATGATTTCAAAAACGGAGTCGGGCGTGGATAAACTTTCGCTTGAGGAGATCGATCTCGCAGGTCTTGTCCGGGAGGCATGCGAACTCTTTGAACCCACCGCTGAAGATAAAAGGGTAACCCTGAGCTGTGATGTGCCTAACAAAAGCCATCTCGTTGGAGATAATCGGATGATTCAACGAATGCTCTCCAACCTTCTTGACAATGCCATCAAATATACTCCGTCAGGGGGAAAGGTGAGTGTTTTGGTTTCAGAGAATGATGAAAGATACGTCGTAATCACTGTCAAAGATACTGGCATTGGCATATCTCCAAATGATCTTCCCCGGATTTTTGATCGATTCTACCGATGTGATCAGAGTCGATCTAAGCCTGGGATTGGTTTGGGACTCAGTCTGGCAAGGGCCATTGCGCGGGCTCATGGCGGGGAGATCACAGCCACGAGTACCCCGAATCAGGGGAGCAACTTTACTGCCACGCTCCCCAAATCCTTTCCTTCCCGATCCTAATACAACCGCATTCATTGATAATAGGTCGTATAGCCCTTCTCGCAACATTACCAATCTGTAATCTTCCAGTCATCTTCCCGTTAACTTCAAGTTTTAATATTTAGTCAAAAGCAAAGGCTGGGTCCAGCCAAAAAGCAAAAATCTAAAAAAGGAGGTAAAACCATGGAACAGAAAAAACATATCAAAACAATTCTTATCTCTCTATTAATGGTAGGAGCTATGCTGGGAGGAGGGTATGGTGTGTCAACAGCCTTCAGGCACCCCGAACCAGCGGTTTCGACAGGATCCACCGTTTCCGAGACGCCGATGGTGCCGGCAAATTTCAGCGACCTTGCAGAAAAGGTTCGTCCTGGGGTGGTCAATATCCAAGTGGTCAAAAAAGTAAAGAACGTCGGCTTTGGATTCCGCAATTTTCCTGGCAACCCGTTTGGGGAGAAGAATCCTTTTGGAGACTTTTTCGGACCCTTTTCCGAAGAAAATCCGCCCAGAGGTTTCGAACAGCGGGGTGTCGGGTCCGGGTTTGTCATGAGCCGAGAAGGGTATATCTTAACCAATAACCATGTAGTCGAAGATGCAGACCAGATCAAGGTGAAACTCACGAATGGAAAAGAGTATGAGGGTAAAATCATTGGTCGGGATCCCAAGACCGATTTAGCTCTCATCAAGATTAAAGCCTCTTCAGATCTGCAACCTCTTAACCTTGGCAATTCGGATGATCTGAAGGTGGGTAGTTGGGTAGTAGCAGTCGGGAGTCCATTTGGATTGGAACAGACCGTGACCGCGGGAATTGTCAGCGCCAAAGGAAGGGTGATCGGTTCCGGACCTTATGACAATTTCATTCAAACCGATGCCTCGATCAACCCAGGAAACAGCGGTGGGCCGCTTATCGACATGAAAGGGGAGGTGGTAGGCATTAACACGGCCATCATTGCTTCAGGCCAGGGGATAGGATTTGCAATTCCGATCAACATGGCCAAAGAGGTTGCTCCCCAACTCCAGGAGAAGGGACATGTTACCCGAGGATGGCTTGGGGTTAGCATTCAAGAGGTTACCCCAGCGCTTGCAAAGTCATTTGATCTGAAAGAGAAGAAGGGAGCTCTTGTTGCCCAGGTGGTTTCAGGCAGCCCAGCAGAGAAAGCAGGAATCGAGCAGGGAGATGTCATCGTAGAGTTTGATGGTAAAGAAGTGACTGACTCCAAAGACCTACCCCGGATTGTTGCATCGACTCCCATAGGGAAAGCCGTAACCATTAAGTTATTAAGGAATGGGAAAGCTCTTGACCGACAGGTGAAGGTAGGTGAGATGGAGGAGAAAGTCGAAGTTGCTAAAGCACCCTCCCATAAATCCTTGGGGATTACCGTGCAGAATCTCACCCCTGAAATTGCTAAGGGGCTTGGTTTAAAGAAAGACACGGGTGTGGTGGTGACTCGGGTAGAACCGGGGAGTCCTGCAGCCGATGCGGGAATCCAGACAGGGGATTTGGTTCAGGAGGTTAATCGGAAACCAGTGAAGAATGTGGAGGATTTTGTTCAGAAGGTTGAGAAGGCCAAGGGACAGGATAATATCCTTCTTCTAATTCAGAGAGGACAGAACAACATGTTTGCTGCCGTGACACCAAGGTAACTTCCTTAGCGCCTGGTCGGAGTATCAGTATGGATACACCGATCGGGCCTTTTTTATCCTCCGGATAACCATGGAGAGCTCAAAACGGAGGTACAAGAAAGATGAATCAAAAAATCATCATTAAATCAGACGACTTCAATAAAGAAATTTTTTCTTTCCTCAAAGAGGTAGGGGCAGATATGCCAATGGACTGGAACATCGAAGCCTTAGACCGGATCAGGAATGCGGTTATTGAAGCCTTCGAAAAAATGGGAGTCACTCTTGAGGTCGATGACCGACTCCAATCTATCTCCTCCCCTTATTTAACCCAGAGAGAGGTGGAATTGGAATGTATCACTGAAGAGACCCCATTGAGGCTAAAGTGAGTGCCATAATGGTACACGCTTGACCGTGTATAAGGATTTTGTCACCATCAAACACATAGCCTTTCAATAGGCGAATATTTGATGATGGATGAACCTCATCTCCACTCGCTCAATAGTGAAACATATTGAGGGGGTCATTGACATCATCCTGGCCAAAATCTTTCAGAATCTTGTACTCCTCTAAACTCGGTCCGAAATTATCTTTTCTCGTGTTCTATTAACTCTTCAATTTCCCTTTTTCCTTCTTTCAATTCTTTTTCTTGCTCCTGGTCTTCTATTAACAAGAGAGCTTGGAATTCTCCCACATGGGTCTTTTCCTCTCTTGCTACATCCAAGAGTAATTTCCTGATATTATCATTTTGGGTCGTACCTGCCATTTGTTCATAAAGGTTGATGGCATCTAATTCAGCAATCATCGCAGCTCTTAGTATTTCTTTGTCTAAGTTTTCCCTTCTTATTCCGTCAAGATTGATTGGTATTTTGGATAGCATATCTTTCCCCCCAGCGCTATTCTTGCACCATTAGTTCCGTTCCCGAGATTGGGACATTGTTCCTCCCATCCTTATTTGGCAAATATCATTTTCAGTGAAATCAGAAGCAATGCCACTCCGAACACCCTTTCTAAAGTAACACTGGATAATTTTGTAGCAAACTTGGCACCTATCAGACCGCCGAGAAAGAAACCCGCGCAGATCAGGGCAGCGATCCTTAAATCCACATAGCCCTGTTTATAGTATGTCCAGGCAGCCAGAAAGCCAATGGGAGGGACCAACAATGCCAGGGTTGTGCCTTGGGCCTGATGTTGGGACAAGCCAAATAAAAAAACCAATGCAGGAACAATGATTGTCCCTCCACCAATGCCGATCAAACCACTAAAAGTTCCAGCAAATAATCCCAAGAGTGAGTAAAGAAAGATATTCGTCATTTTTGAAACTCCCTTCTTTTTATGGCTGAAGTTGTACGTAACCTTCCTGCGTCAGTTGTATTAATCGACCCACTGCTCCTGTATTAACCTTCACTCCAGGCAACAGGTCTTCGTTCACCCATCCATGGGATTTCATGGAAACTGCACATTCTTCGATCTGCACCCCTTGTTTTATCAATTCGGCTATGAGACCTTTATAAGGATTGCCGGTGCTGACATTGCGATAAGCGTTATAGGCCTTGTCATTCAATGTCATATAAGCCGCATCGCCGTGAAAGATACCAATAATCTGACCCCTGATCCCTACTTCTTTGAAACGTTCGGCCAAAAGTTTCATATACTTAATGCCAACTGGCACATCCCCATCAAACGTCAAGTGAGCCATATTAAATACTACATTAGCTTTCTCCAAGACCACTGGAATATCAATTTGAATCACGCGCCCAGGTCTATCTTGAGCCGATAGATCTCGCATAAATCCAAAGCACATAATCAAAGGGATCAAGATCATGATCTTCGTCAACTTTTTACGAATCATTTTGAATTCTCCTTCTGAATGCCTTTTGAGTTATGGTGACTTCTTATCTCACCTCCACCCGGACAGTGTTAGCCTTTGGCAACTTTTTCAACAACTCTCTTCAATTTTTCGGAAACTTCTTTAGCAATCTTTCTCAGTTCCTCACTTTTAATAACTTCCAAAGCAGATACTGGATTGAGAGCAGAAATATATGCCTTTTTGTCATCGGTCTCGTAGACAATCACATTGCAGGGAAGGAGTAAACCCACATCAAGATCCGTCTGAAGAGTCCGAAAGGCATAGGATGGATTACAAGCCCCAAGGATCACATACTTTCTGAAATCCACATCCAACTTCTTCTTTAATGTCGACTTAACATCGATCTCCGTCAGAACTCCAAAACCCTCTTCCTTCAAAGCATCGGTGACCTTGGAGATCGCATCTTCATAAGATGTGTTCAAAACAGTACTAAAGGCGTATTCCTTAATTTTTTCCATGGAAGTCTCCTCATCCTTTAGTTGCTTATTCTCTTGATGGCAGTATAGGAACGATTAAGACATCTTCTTGAATTACACCTGTTAAGGATGTTAAAAATTTAACTAAATCTTCACCCTGTTGTTCTGTGATATTTCTTCCCAGTTGAATTTTACCCATTATCAAAACAGCCTCTATCAATTTATCCACTGAACCGTCGTGAAAATAGGGGGCAGTCTTTGCAACATTTCTAAGAATTGGGACTTTAAATATATATTTATCGGATTCATTTTTTGTAACATCATATCTTCCTTCATCTATCTTTTCGCTTTTGGTATATTTCCAGTAAGGTTCGAATATTCCAAACTTTTGGTACATCTGCCCACCGACATAGGTACCCGAATGACAAGTGATACATCCCATTTGTATCAATGTATTTAATCCTCTTTGTTGATCTTCTGTTAACGCTTTTTTATTACCTCTCAAAAATGAATCAAAGGGAGAAGGGGTAACAAGCGTCCTTTCGAATGCCCCAATCGCTTTTGCAAAGTTATCCACATGGATAGGGTCTTTATCCTGTGGAAATGCTTTATTAAATAAATCCCAATACCCTTTTATCTCTTTTAGTATTTTCTCCACTGCCTCATAGGACGGCATCCCAAAAGAAGGCGGTCCGATCACGGATTGTTTTGCCTGGTCTTCAACATCTACTCGGTTTCCTATCCAGTGCGCAGAAATCTGTCCTGCTGCATTAAAAAGGGTAGGGGCATTTCTTGGATTGACTTTGCAATTATTCCCGATAGACTTCTTTAACCCATCAGCTGCGTACAAACTGATCGGGTGGCATCTTGCACAACTGACTGTTCCATCTACAGAAATCCGCGTTTCATAAAGAAGTATTTTCCCTAATTTGATCTTTTCTGGAGTGACAGTATTTTTTTCAGACAACATCACCTTTGGTAATGGGCTAAAAATCTGGTTTGCTTGGATTAATAAATCATTATTTCCACCCCATACGACGCTTGCAAAAGATAGAATTGAAAGAGAGATAATCCATTTTAAAATAACCACCTCCTTGTTTTTAAAATATCGCATTGTAATCACCTCATTTACTTATTGGTTGATGGGTTTCATGCGAACCCTTCCACTATCTTCCTTTTTAAGCATTTCCCTGTTTAAATCCTGCCCTACCAATACGCCTCTTCCGAAACAATCTCCAAAGGAGGGCTTGTTTTAAGCTTCTCACTTCGCTTTTAAATTAATCTGGCAACTTCTTTGGGCCTCTCCATTGCCGGAATACGTCAATCTCCTTCTGAAGTTTTTCTGCCAGAGCACATCCATGAGAAGCTCCTAACAGCTTGTACATCTCAATAGCTGGTCCTGCCAGTACGTCCTGTGCACGTAGAATAAACATAGGTTCATTTTCCCCAATTTTAGGGATGTTCAATTTCCCATACTTTCCTGATACTGCAATGTTAGAAACCTCCCTAGTAATATATTTTTTCTTGGACTAAATAAGGGCGACTCGTATTGGGAAGACTCATTTGATTAAGTACATCGAACTAGAAAAATGGGTTTTGTTGCATGGCTGAGCAACTTTTCCGCAACACTCCCAAGGAGCCAGCGTTTGACTCCGCTGCGACCATGTGTAGACATGGCTACCAAATCTATATCCTTTTGGGCGGCGTGGTCCAGAATCTCTCCTGCCTCATCTCCGTATCGGACATGGCTTTCCACTCTGAATCCTTTGGCTTGAAGCCGCTTTTCTATTCCTTGTAGATATTCCTCTGCCTCCCGAACGACCTTAATCTCTGCCTCGGTAGGGTCAACTCCCGGAAAGGTATGAGCATAGGCTACTCGTAACAGGGCAATGCTGACTTTTAAGTCAGTAGCCAACTTCTCAACCGTGGAAAGAATATTCTCTGCACACTCTGATCCGTCTAGAGGGACAAGGATTTTTTCATACTTCTCCATAATCTCCTCCCTTATATTTTTTATTAAAAAATTTTAAAGCTCTCAGATAATCGCCGGGGATTACGTCCTCCGATTTCTCATATTGGCTGCCAGCCCTGCCCTTGAAGATAGTCGATTCTCCAAAATCAATTGGTCAATAATCTCTCCACAAAAGATGCATCTCCATCCGAAAAATTCCTCACATATACCGTAGAATTTTTCAAAGACCATGGTTCCACCACAACGATAACACTTCATATGAGCCTCCAGATTAAATTTTATTAAACATCAATTATTGACTTCATACCTCTTCGAGCATCGTGGTAAAGAGATCGTGGTGCTCTTCTTCATCTTCGAGAATTTCTTTAAAGATAAAAGCCGTTGTCACATCCCCTTCTTTTTGAGCGAGCTCAATGATCTTCTTGTAGAGCAGGGTGGCTTCCTCTTCGGCCTTTGTGTCCAGCTCGAGAAACTCCTTTAGACTTACCCCGACCTTGATGGGTGCGGGTTTGATAGTCGGAGTTCCCTCAAGATACCAAAGCCTTTCGGCAATCTTTTCCGCATGCTTCATCTCTGTGATAGCCGTCTGCTTGAACTGATCCTGGACGGCAATGCCTTTCACCCCGATCACCTGCACATGCTGCCACATATATTGGATGCTGACTGCAATCTCTCGAGCAACGGCATCGTTCAACATTTCCTTTAGTTTGTCACTCACCTTTGTTGCCGGTTTTAATGAGACGGTCATATCCTTCACCTCCTTATAGAATTTACCTCATCCTTCCTTCGACTGCTTTCCAATTGATATTCTTGAAAAAGACCTCAATGTAATCAGCCCTCTTCAACCCGTAGTCGATCATAAAGGCATGTTCAAAGATATCCAATATCAGGATGGGATTACAGCCAGCGGGATGTCCAACATCATGCTCATTAATCCAGAAGTTGATCAGCCTTCCGGTAAGGGAATCCTGATAAAAAATGGCCCAACCAATTCCCCGCATCGCTCCTACCCCTTTAAACTCTTTCTCCCAGACTTCGAAACTTCCAAATTCTTCGGAGATTTTCTTAAATAACTTTCCTGTCTTTTCTAACCCTCCTTTGCCACCGAGATTTTCGAAGTAATACTCATGAAGCCTCATCCCATTAAATTCCCATCCCAATCTCCGCTTCAATTCAGAAAATTCAGGCGTGCCAACTTTTCCCTCTTTGAGCATCTGACTAAGAGTTTCCAACAATTTATTGGTATTGGTTACATAACCTTGGTAGAGTGTGAAATGGTTTTTTAGTAAGGTTTCACTGAATCCCTCCATCCCTAAAAGTCGGCTGTAATCTTTTGCAGTATAGGTCATTTTTTCCTCCTTTCTTGTCTGGGCGAAAGAGATCTTGGGTTTACCGGATAGGAAAAATAATCCTCCAAGACCGGATAAGGTTAAAAACTGACGTCGGTTAAAAATCAAAGTTTCCAGAAACTCTTTTTTCATCATCCAATGATCCCTCCTGTTTCAACACACTAAGAAAGTTTCCCCATTCGGATTTGGTCCATAATTCGTATTGGTTATAGGACATGATACGTTCTTGAAAACCGGTGATCATTAGGACCCCTCCTTGGAAGGGAGGGGCCATGTAGGACTCGGTGGTCCGTTACCTCCTGGTTTTTCCATCTCCCCAAGGGATTAGAAAGACAGGCAAATAGCAACGGGGCACCCGGAATAATTGCTAATTCCACGGAAGTGTAAATACAAAATTCGGACCATTCTCTTTGGCTTCGTACCATACGTCACCCCCATATTCAGAACCTTCTGATCGAGGTTAGGTTTCTGCGATTCTAATTTGGAATTCCTTCATAAAATCTTCCTGGGCCTCCTTTGCAAGGAGGAAATGAGGGGTTACCGGCCTGCCGAAATAGACTCAACTAATTTCAAAATACCCTCTTTGCTTGAAGAACCTTTTGCAAGAAAATAGTTGGCTTTGGCTTGAACCGCTGCCTCTCGATATTCCGGGGTATCGTAACTCGTTAGAATAATAACGATTACGTCAGGATATTTGGCTTTTATCTTTGCGGTTAGCTCAAGGCCATTTTCTCCAGGTAATTTGATGTCCATGAAGATAAGGTCAGGTAGGTCGGAATTAATTTTTTGCATAGCTTCCTCCCCATCTCCTGCTTCAAAAATTTCCATGGATGGATATCGAGAATGCAGGGTCTCTTTAAGCAATTTTCTGAAAATGGCACTATCCTCAACGATCAATGTTTTGGGCACGCTAATTTTACCTCCTCTATGATGGTTCCTTGGGATTTGAATCATCGTGATCAATATTTCGATTTGGTAAAATAGAATTTATCATCTTCAAAAAAGAATCCTTTGGAAGGAAATGATCTGCCCCGCATTGGTATGCTGCCTCTCGATATTCCGGTAAATCATAATTTGTAAGAATGACAACAATGATGTTAGGATGTTGGACTTTAATTTTTTTAGTTAATTCAAGGCCATTTTCCCCAGGCAATCTGAGGTCCATAAAGATGGCGTTGGGCGGAAGAGTCTTGATTTTCTGCATCGCCTCATCTCCGTTGGCTGCTTCAAGAATATCCATTGAAGGGAATCGGGAATGGAGGGTCTCTTTGAGAAATTGTAAGAAAAAGGCATTATCCTCAACAATTAATATGCGTCTCATATCTATTTTGATTGACTTCTCTTCCCTTCCCATCATGTCTCAACTTTACTAATGTTTACAAACATGGTAAATAGGGTATACACTGTAGTTTGGGTGGTTTTTATACAGTATTTTTAGGTTGGAACGAGGAAGCAAGTCTGACGATAGGGTGAGTAGGTAGAGGTGAAGTGAAGATCACAAGTCAAAAAGTTCGAATCGTTATTGCCGAAGACCATACCATCCTCAGGGAGGGATTGCGGTCACTCCTCTCCTCAGATCCGAATTTCGAGATCGTAGGGGAGGCAGAAGACGGCCACAGTGCTATCAAATGCGTTGAGAAATTTAAGCCCGATTTGATCTTAACGGACCTCTCCATGCCGAGGATGACCGGTTTGGATGCCATTAGCGAAATTAAAAAGCGATTTAAAGAAACAAAGATCTTAGTTCTGACGGTTCACAAGACTGAGGAATACATTCTTGCTACCCTTAAGGCAGGCGCTGACGGGTATGTTTTAAAGGATGCAACCCATACTGAGTTGATGATGGCAGTGAAGAATGTTTTAGGCGGTAAACATTATATTAGTCCTGGAATTTCTGAAAAGGTGATTGAAGGATACTTAGAGGGGAGAAGAACTTTAAAAACCAAATCCTCATGGGAGACCCTGACCCAACGCGAAAGAGAAATACTAAAACTAATTGCTGAGGGGTATAAGAGCAAAGAGATCGCGGATTACCTTTGTATCAGCCCAAAGACAGTGGAGAAACATCGGGCCAACCTCATGGAGAAACTGGACCTCCACAACGTCCAGGCTCTGACCGTCTTTGCGATAGGAAAAGGTCTAGTAACTCAAGAATGAATTAACCCATGGGCCATAACGCCCGAATCACAGTTCCCCGTCCTCTGGTGGATTCAACCACAAAAGACCCACCTGAAAGTTCGGTCCTCTCTCGCATGCTGGAAAGTCCGTATCCTCTCTCAACACTCTTTAGAGAAAGGGTGCTTTCCAGATCGAATCCCATCCCATTATCCTCGATCCTCAATTCTATCCCGCCATCGGTTTTCTGCAAGGAAAGATGGACAAGATCTGCTTTGCTGTGTTTGGCGATATTGTTAAGGGCCTCTTGCATCACTCTAAAAATCGCCGTCCTAAGGTGAGCAGGCACTTCGTTCTCGTGTATGTTGATCAGTTTTTCGATGTGGATAGTTGAATAAATCTTCTCAAATTCTCTGCAAAACCAGTCGGTGGTGGCTAAGATCCCTAAATCATCCAAGGTGGAGGGTCGTAAATCCATCTGGATTCTACGGACTTCTTCGATACTTTCTTGAATCAAAGGGATAATGGGTTCTAATGATTTTTCTTTTACATAGGCCTTGCCATTACTCATTTGCTGAGTGATATCTTCCACTTTAAATTTGATAGCAGTCAGTATCTGTCCAATGCCATCATGGATTTCCCGGGCGATCCGTTTTCTTTCGTTTTCTTGAACCGTTAGGAGTTGAGAAGACAGATGCCGGAGCCGATTCTCCGATTCTTTCAATGCATCCTCTGCTCGTTTGCGTTCCGTGATGTCTCGGGCAGCCGCAAATACACCCTGTACCTCTCCTGTTTCATTCCTATATGGAGTGGCGTGGTATAACACATCGGTAATACGGCCCGATGTATGTCGAATGGAAAGGGGATAATCCCTGACAGACCCCGTCTTGAACACTTGCTGGTATCCCTCTCGGGCCTTCTCGGGTTCGGTAAAGTAATCCGAAAAGTCGCTCCCAATGAGCCGCTCACGTGGGAAACCGGTTACAAGCTCCGTCGCCCTGTTCACGTCCATGATCTTTCCATCTCTGCTGATGGTAACGAGAGGGTCAAGACTTGCTTCAATCAGAGTTCTGGCATATAGCGAGGTAGCCTCCAGCTGTTCTTCCGCCCGCTTACGCTCGGTAATGTCGATGCCCATCTCCAGAATGAGGGTGGAGCCGTCCACGTCGGTGAAGGGGAAGTCGAAGACATCGTAATTGCGGCCGTCCGGGCCGGTCCACTCCCACTCATGGGGCGCCATGGTTTTCAGGGCTGTATAGGTTTCGCAAGTTTCGCAGGCCT
>Ga0315281_10009585_pt1 | contig 13428 bp, 6 predicted proteins | sample YL17G07_0_MG_FD_204540 | JGI IMG/M metagenome (GOLD analysis project Ga0315281, IMG submission 204540) | Sediment microbial communities from Yellowstone Lake, YNP, Wyoming, USA - YL17G07_0 | ecosystem: Environmental > Aquatic > Freshwater > Lake > Sediment | place: USA: Wyoming | collected...
CGCCATCACAAACATGACCCTATCCAAAACTGTCGTTGGCCAAGACTTTAACCTTTACATAGACGTTCAGGCAGTAAACAAAGGCAACCGTATAGAAACCGTGAACATCACGGTATACATCAACACCACCATAATTGCACAAACGGCAAACCTCACAATCGGAACGACCATCATCACCTTTACAATGAATACCACGAACCTCGCCAAAGGCAATTACACAATAACCGCTTACGCTAGTCCTGTTCTCGGCGAAAACAACACGAATGACAACACATTCACATATGATGGCTCAATCATAATTACAGTTCCAGGCGACGTTGATGGCGACAGAGACATAGACATCTACGACATAGTAAGGCTAGCCTCAATCTATGGCACCAAGAGAGGCGAAGCCCGCTTCAACCCCAACTGCGACATAGACAGCAACGACGAAATAAACATATACGACGTCGTAATCGCCGCATCCCGCTACGGATACAAAGAAACGTAAACCACCCTTAAAACAGCACGCGCACGGTGAAAACGATAGAAAAGACTTACTCACTTGAAGTTCATTCAGCTTATATCAAAGAATGTCAATTATCTTACTATTTAGTAGAAAGGAGAATCTGCGAAAATGAATAAGAGTAAAATCATAGCGGTTTCCATCGTTTCAATATTGCTCTTAAGTTTAGGCGCATTCATCAGCCCTGTTAGCAGCCAAACAACAACTGTTAAGGTAGACCCGCCACTCACAGAGTATTACCTAAAAGCAACTGGAAAAGAGTTTACGGTAGCTGTGAAAATATTGGATGTAGAGAACCTCTACGGTTTTGACCTAAAGTTTAGGTGGAACACAACATGCCTCGAGTATGTTAGCCACTCTGTCCACGTGCCCAGAAACACATATCTTGACGGTGTCCTCTGGAACCCAATACTTCCTCTAGCAGACGAAGTTAACTCAACAGCAGGAACCTACTGGATAGCCTACTCCTCAATAGCTCCGGCACCATCCTTCAACGGCACAGGCACAGTCTTCACTATGACTTTTAGTGTAATATATCATCCGGTACAGCCCGAGCCAGACGCGAACATAACACTGGAACTTTACTCGACAGACCTTGTAGCGAAGGGCGGCGGCTCAATAACTCACACGAAGGAAGACGGCACAGTAATACTACATTCGCTTCCGCCTATATCAACCATATTGGATTTGCAGCCGCTTATATTCCGCAAATCCCAAGGCGCCTCTTTCACCATTAATGTCTCAGTGGAAGAAGTTGTAGATCTTTACGCGTTTGATATTAGCCTCTACTACAACACAACCCTACTTGACGCCTTAAGCATAGCTGAAGGGCCATTCCTCAAGTCAGTCGGATCCACAATAGCAATCGTGACTGAAATAAACGAGACAGCAGGACGAGTGCGCTATGGCCTATCGCTCTTGGGCGCACCATCCGGCGTCAACGGAAGCGGAACACTCTTCACAATAACGTTCCTATCCTCCACTGAAGCAACAGGTCAATCGTCTCTCAGTCTGAATGACACTGAGCTTTCAAATTATGATGCCGTACCAATTGACCACGCCGTGCTAGATGGCTCAGTCACAATACTATTGGTGGAAATACTCACCCACATGGTTGAGGTAGAAGGGGTCCCGTACTACATTACTACAGCCAGCAGTTCCGCAATAACAGACTTCACGTATAACGATACCCAAAAGCTCATTAGCTTCGACGCAACAGGACCCTCGGACATTCTCGGCTTCACCAATATCGCCGTACCGAAGGATTTGTTATCTCTACCAACAGGCGACACTTTCATCGTGCTGTTTGACGGCAATGCAATATACCACACTAGAACTGAAAACGCAACCCACTACATCCTATACTTCACATACTCTCACAGCACCCATAAGATTGAAATCAAGCGCACACTCATCGGCGACTTAAACGGCGACCAAAAAGTAAACATATTCGACGTCGTCATCGTAGCCACAGCCTACGACGCCACTCCCGTTGACGCGCGTTGGAACCCCCTAGCGGATCTTGCATCGCCATGGAACAAAATCAGCATATTCGACGTAGTCATGGTCACCAGAGTCTACGGCAAAACTTGGACGCCGTAAAATCCAACACTCCCACTTTTTTTAAACCTAAAGCCATTAAATAACCCAATACCCCGTGAGAACAACACAAAATAGATATTGCAACCCATAAACAAATAACACTAAAGGAGACTGGATGCTTGCGCCTGCTAGGCAGTAAACTATTAGGGGTTATTTGGGCAGTCATACTTGTAGCCACGATAATAAAGGCGCCGTTCGCCTTGAACCTCACAAATTCAACCGAAACAGTTGTCAAAGTGGAGCCATCGCTAATTGAGTTAGGCAATGCCGGCGGCGACCCAATTCCAATACCTGGAACCCAATTCACCGTAACTATAAAAATCTACAACGTGACCAACCTTTACGGTTTTGACCTAAAGTTTAGGTGGAACACAACATGCCTCGAGTATGTTAGCCACTCGGTCCTCGTGCCAAAAGACACATATCTCGACGGTGTGCTATGGAACCCAATACTTCAGTTGGCGGATGAAGTTAACGCATCTGCCGGAACCTACTGGATCGCCTATGCTTCAATGTATCCTGCACCACCGTTTAACGGCACAGGCACGGTATTCACAATGACATTTGAGGTTGTAAATCAACCCTACGACTATGAAACGGGCGGACCCGCTGTAGATCCGATTGACATGGATTTGGACTTTTTATCGACAGACTTAATTCCAAGACAGCCTTGGCCTCCCGAAGATCCTATTGGGCCTATTCCGCATATAACTGAGAACGCTACCATTAGAATATGGGAAAAACGCTCCGAGTTGCCCGCCGAGCCAATATTGAAGGTCGAGCCGGCAGAAGTTGAGAATCTGCCTAAATGCGAAACTTTTGACATAAACGTATGGATGATTGGCGTAGGCTCACAATATGATGTTCAAAGCTTCAACATAACCCTAAACTTTTGCTTCACACTCATAGAAGCAATCAGCATCACTGAAGGGCCATGGCCAAGAAACTACGCTTACAACACAATAGAAATCCTAAAACAAATAAACAACGCTAAAGGAACTGCAACCTACGCCGTCGAGCTTATTCCTCCCAGAAAACCTGACCCGCCAACAGCCGGCATGTTATTCACAGTCACATTTAACGTCACCTATGAATCTCCAACATATCCCCCACCAACATCCGAAATCATCCTAGACCCAACAGAAATCCTAGATAGAAACACAGGGCCAATTTCACACATAACTGAAAATGGCACATACACCGCCTTCAGGCCTCCACCAATCGCAAAATTCACATGGACTCCAAGCGGCTACAATCTGCCGCGAGGTCAAACAATAACATTCAACGCCTCAGAAAGCTACCATCTCTCAGGCATAAAGCAGTACTCATGGGACTTCGGAGACGGCAACAAAACAACACTGCAAGACCCAATAATAGCCCACACTTACGAAACAACCGGCACAGTAACGGTAGTTCTGAACGTGACAGACAACGAAAACTTTTGGAACATCACAAGCGTCACACTTTACATAATTGAACCACAAACTGTTCCAGCAATATCCGTCACCAACCCACTAACTGGAAACAACAACTTCACATTCTACACAAATGCCACATCGGTCGGCTCTCGCTTCAATGCCACGATACGGGCTTATGATATAGCAAATCTTTTCACATACCAAGTTCGCTTATACTACAACTCAACATTGCTAAATGTTACTAGAGCATGGCTACCCACATGGAATCCAGAATGGGTGTTCTACGGTAAAAACACAACTAGGCCTACACCAGTTTTTGAAGCTGAGTACGTGCAAATAAGCGACTCTATTATAGGGACTTACCCAACTTTTAGCGGCACAGGAATATTAGGCATAATTGAATTTGAAATCATTTATGCCCCAACAAGCAAGGTATCCTGTAGTTTAAACATTAACAATGCGGATACTTTTCTCTTAGATCCAACTACAAATGAAATCTCATCAGCCAAGACAAACGGCTATTACGAATGTAAAACAGTTAAGGTTGAAGCTCAGCCCATAGAAATAGTTCCATACATCGTAGCAGGTATAGTAATAGTGGCAATTATAGTCACAGCGGCAATATACTTGGCAAAAATCAGAAAGCCCCATAAATGACACCCCATTCTAATTTCTAGAATTATACAAGTTCTGGCTGACTGCAAATAATGGTTAATCTTAAGGTTCTTATACAACAAAGCGTGCACAAATCAGCCCGTTAACCGTGTCCTATCTTGTGGATAAATATTACTCACTTGCCGTACATTGACTTTATATTTTTCCATAGCCATATAATAGGCGTTGCTTTGCTAAAGGAAAGGGGGGACAATTGAAGACAGTCCAAGCCGTATTGCCCGCCATTCTCATATTCTTAAGTTTAGCTGTTACTATTAACCCGGTATCCAGCGGTGCAACAGTTGTTAAAGTAGATCCACCCCTCGTAGAGTATGGCACAAATGCTACAGGTCAACAGTTCACAGTGGCGATAAAAATCGTCGATGTAACGAACCTTTACGGCTTCGACATAAAATTCAGGTGGAACACGACATTCCTCGACTATGTTAGCCACTCTGTTCGTGTGCCAAAGGACACATATCCCGATGGTATACTTTGGAATAATACTCAAGGAACAATTCTCAAACTAGAAGATGAGATTGACACTACGGCTGGGACCTACTGGATTGCCTACTCTTCTATTTGGAATGCTCCGTCCTTCAACGGTTCCGGCACAGTCTTCACCATGACCTTCCAAATAATATCTCAGCCTGTGCAACCCCAGCCAGACGCAAACATCACACTTCAGCTATACTCAACAGACCTGTCAAACAACGCTGGCGCCCCTATACCTCACACCAGTGAAGATGGAATAGTGAAACTCCACGCGCTGCCCGGGGCGGACCACGATGTGGCCGTCGTAGGAATCCAGCCTTTGAAAACGGTTGTAGGACAAGGCTACTCGATGCTGATAAACGTGACAGCAGCAAACCAAGGCGACCTAGCCGAAACCTTCAACGTGACTACTTATGCCAATGACACCAGCATCCAGACCAAAACAATCACCCTAACAAGCCAAAGCTTCACAACCCTAACCTTCATGTGGAATACTTCTGGCTTTGCTAAGGGCAACTATACCCTAAGCGCTTATGCTTGGCCTGTTCTAGGCGAAACAGACACGGCAGACAACAACTTCACGGGCAGGTGGGTCATAGTATCGATGGTTGGAGACCTGTGTGGGACGGGTAATGCTTGGGATTTTGTTCCTGACGGCGTCGTTGACGGCAGCGACCTGTCCATAGTCGCCAAGTGTTACGGCTCCTGGCCGGAAGCGCAGCCGCCGATGATCTGGAACGCAAACTGCGACGTGAACAACGACGGCGTAGTAGACGGCTCAGACCTGGCCATAGTAGCAAAACACTTCGGCGAGGGCGGCCCATAACCCTCTCATTTTTCCGATAAGCCATAGCGCGCTAGTTATTTGCTCAGAACGGATCTTCTTTTCCAAGAATTTCTCATTGCACGGTTTGTCGGCCTCACTCGTCGCATCCGATCTCTCAGGCGGAATCTGCTTCAGTCTTTCAGGATTCTCAGGACCCCGTATGAAAATGTTAGGAGTAGCTACATCGAGCAAAGCAAGACGCGCGCGCTTTTCTTATGTTATAGAATAATGTATCATAAAACTTAAGAGAAGAGAACCTCCAAATATAACTCAGTACAGAACTGCTTAGGCTTGAGTTCTGCGCTTTAGAAATTGATGGGAGAAGGGACGATGAAAGAGAAGATAATCTGTGTTTTGATGTTAACATTAATTCTCACAAGCGCGTTAGGCATGGCATTTATCATAAAACCGTCATATGCAGAAGGTGCCGGAAACAGCATTCCCGCCAAGGGCTTTATGGAGAAAAAGGACGAAGCGACCTTACGAAATGAAGTCACCAAGCCATATGCAGAACAAGAGAAGACTTCACAGAGTTCCAGTCAAACTTCGAGAAATAGCGAAGATAAATGGAACTTCAACGACACAAGCGAGTGGGCCAAGTTCGCCTACTTAGACGGCAACAAGACAAGATTGATAGTTGGTGCCGTCGGCGATAATCCTGCCAGTTTGGCCGAACTGGAGAAAATCGCGGCCAAATACGATGCGGAATTTGTTAGCAACGTCTCCATTGGAGGTCAAGTTAGAGCAGTGGTGGTTGAGCTTTCGTTGGCGTCAGTAACCGCTTTCGTGGAAGACATACGTACTCTGGATTTGGCGAGTTACGTAGAGCCCAATATGAAGGTTCAAGTCCAGCTTCTTCCAGACGACCCATACTGGACGTATCAGTGGGGACTGCAGAAGATAGAGGCAGATTGGGCATGGAACACAACAGTGGGCGATCCTTCGGTTCTTGTGGCGGTTGTCGACACAGGCATCAACTATTATCACCCCGACCTTGCCGCGAACTATGCGCCCTTGGGCTACGATTGGGTTAACAGGGACGCGGACCCGCTGGATGATCATGGGCATGGAACCCACTGTGCTGGCATAATTGCCGCCGTCTTGAATAATGGCGAAGGAATAGCAGGGTTGGCTCAGGTTCGGGTTATGGCTGAAAAAGTCTTGGACAGCGGTGGCTGGGGCACTTTGGATGCGGTGGCCAGCGGAATTATAAACGCAACCGATAGCGGAGCCGACATAATTAGCATGAGTTTAGGAGGGTATGGCGACAGCGAACTACTACACGAGGCCGTCAAATATGCTTATGATGCTGGAGTATTGGTGATCGCAGCTGCAGGAAACGACAATACGAACATGAAGTTGTATCCCGCAGGCTATGACGAAGTCATCGCTGTGGCAGCAACAGACCAGTATGACAATAAGGCTTGGTTTTCAAACTGGGGAGACTGGATTGAACTTGCGGCGCCTGGCGTTGATATTTATTCCACGGTTCCTTGGGGCTATGAGTCTTGGAGCGGCACTTCCATGGCTACACCGCACGTTTCAGGCGTGGCCGCCCTTGTGTGGGGCCGATATCCAAGCAAGACAAGAGATTGGGTTAGGCTGCGGCTACGGTATACTGCTGACGACTTGGGAGACCCAGGCTTCGACGCATATTGCGGGTACGGAAGAGTAAATGCCAGAAAAGCTGTTGAACAGACTCTCCCAGACCATGAACTGGTAGCTTATGAATGGAGAACCCCGCCCTACGTAAAACCTGGAACTACAGGGATCATAAACGCAACCATACTTAACTTTGGAGAAGAGAACGAAACAGACGTTGGAGTTCAACTTCTGGCAAACGACACCATGGTAGCCTTTACAATTATAGACTTTCTAGCCAGCGGGGACTCGACAACAGTCAGTCTTGCGTGGAATCCAACAGCTGAGGGACTATACAATGTCACACTTTACGTCGTGCCAGTGCCTGGCGAAACGAGCTTGGAAAACAATGGGTTCTCGAAGTCTATTTATGTCGGATTTCAGGTGAAAGCTGCTGTGTTGCATTCTGCTGGCAATGTGTATAGCGACATCATCACCAATTGGCAAGTGCTGACTAATGAATGGTATCTGTTTGGCGACACAATGGTCTACATTGACTATACAACTCTAAACAAAGAAGGGATCACTTACGAGGACATAGTCGCCACTGAAGCAGACGTTTTGATTATTTCATGCGCATCCGATCCATATGCAGGTTGGCAGTTTACAGACTCTGAAATTGAAGCAATAACGCAATATGTTCATGAAGGGCACGGGCTAATAGCCACGGCCGGAACGCTTTACTACATGGTTCCAAACAACAACAAACTAGCGCCGCTGTTTGGACTAAACGAAACAACCATGTGGAGTTCAACGGGAACGGATCTTCTGCACCTAGTGAACAAAACCCATCCAATCTTCGCTAATGTCCCAAACCCGCTGGTATTTCCACAAGTCGGAACCGTGCTTTCTTATGACGGCCGATGGGACTCAAACGAATTGGTGGGCGGCAAATATCTTGCACTTGGACATTACGAGGAAAGCGCAGTAGTTGTGTACCGAGGCCTAGTGTACATTTCTCCGTGGCTTGAGGTCATTCCACCATATTATCACCATCACTTACAACTACTCTACAACGCCATAACATGGTCACGATATCAAAAGCCGCAACATGAACTTGCAGTATCTTTGGAGGCTCCAAAACGCCTTAACCCGGGTGAACCCACGCTACTAAACGCGACTGTCTTTAATAGAGGACGAAGTAACGAAACGGGTGTTGAGCTACAGCTATTTATTGATAGTGCACCAGTCGACTCTGTGGCTATAACGGAGTTATTGGTTGACTCTTCCTACACATTCAGCCATCTATGGACTCCAACGGTTCAGGGAGTGTATAACGTCACGGCTTACGCGCCGCCTATATCTGGAGAAGAGTTTACAGAAAACAACGTCGCTAAGAAAGGGGTCATGGTATTATCGATCACTGTAGAAAATGTTCTTGTCTACACTGATGACCCCTTTGTTGCGCCTTCTTCAAGGTATGTTATCGTTGCTTTGAACAGTCTAGGAATTAACTACACACATTACGCTGACGATCCTTGGGGTTTCGGGGCAGCATTGATAAGTCAGCCTTGGGATCTAGTGATTGTCGACCACTACAACTACTACGCAGTGGGGTACCTCTGGACAGAACTTGAGGAATACGTGCGCAGAGGCGGTCTCCTTGTTCTGAGCACATTCGACATAGATGGATCCCATTCAGAACCCACAACTCTATGGGATACTCTTGGAGTTCGTTGGGTTTCAGACATGTTGCCGTCGCCGGAACCCGTATATCGATGGATTCCTTCGCACCCAATATTCACTTTTCCAAACACTGTAGGTGACCTCACCTCTTATGTATACCCGGGCTTTGTAGACTATGGAGACCACGTAGCAGCCACCACTGGCACACCGATCGCAGGTTTTATGACATCACCTATAGAGGACTGTGCAGCTATAGTTGTGGGCAATATCTATCCAACGGTGCTTTTCAGCTTTACATTAGACGACTTTCGTTACGATCAAGATGGTGACGGAAAACTTGACGTAGTTGAACTGTGGGAAAACGCCATTGTTTATGTGAACACGCCTGCCGAACATGACCTCGCCGTAACCTTAGAGGCTCCGACGTCGCTTGGATTAGGCGAATCCACTGTGCTAAATGCAACTGTCAGTAATCGTGGTCTCAATAATGAAACACATGTAGAATTGCAACTGCTACTCAATGGCACCGTAGTCGATTTTGTCTTGATTCCGGAATTGCTGACTGGGGGTTCTTATATACTCAGCTACCTGTGGGCTCCAAGTGCTGGGGGCTTGAACTATAACGTAACTGCATATGCTTCGCTTATGCCTGGAGAGAATGTCACATTAAACAACCGCGTAACAAAGATGGTTTATGTTTCGTTTTATGCAAGAACGTATCTTCCGCCCGAGTGGATCAGTGGCGGCGTTCCTATGGGCTGGAATGCAGATGACGCCAGTTGGTCTTACACTCTGCCCTTTGACTTCCCATTTTACGGAACCTACTACAGGACAATATACATCTCCAGTAATGGTTTGATAACTTTCATCCTTCCAGATCAAACCTATAGTAACAGCATATCTGGATTAGCTGGCAAGTTGGCTATTGCTGTGGCTTGGGACGACTGGTTAACATACTCCCCTAACGACATTTATTTCTGGCAACCAGACTCTAACCACGTCATCATTAGATGGGATGCTCGTCATATTAGCTCAGGGGCTGCAGGCAACTTTGAGGCTATATTTGGTGCAGATGGGGTGATTCAGTTTAACTACGGGTACAATGATGGGCCAATATCAGCGACTCTGGGCATTTCAAATGGTACTGGTGAGATCCTTGCAGAAGACATAACGACCTCCAACTACATCAACAGTGTAGTTTTAGCACCACATCGACCAGAACATGACTTAGAAGCGTATCTAGAAGCTCCGGTTCGCCTTGCGCCGGGTCAATCTACTATTCTGAACGCAACAGTAAACAACTCAGGGTCAAATAACGAAACCGACGTGGAGCTACAACTACTTATCAACGATACTATTGTTGATTCAGTTGTAATTCCAGAGTTATTGACAGGGTCTTCTTATACGGTAAGCTATACTTGGACCCCAACTATCGAAGGTACATATAACATTACAGCCTATGCTCCTCCAGTGCCAGATGAAACCATCACCGCAAACAACCTCGCAGCTAAGATGGTCTACGTGTTGACGATAGAGCACACGTTCCGAGAAGATTTCTCCAGTGCGACACTGGATCCGCACTGGCAGGCTTGGACGTACGCGATTCCAGCACCTTCGCCACCAGAAGCAACCTATCAGCAGGAGACAAGTTATTCCTTGACGGATAACCCTGGATATTTAAGGTATTACCCAGGCACCATGACCTGCTGGGGGATCAAGGAACCCCAATGGAACGGGCCCAGTTCCCCATATTGGTATTATCCTTCTATGCATCTCTACCGGGTGTTCGAAGGCACAGACTGGGTAGTGGAAACTAAAGTAACCTACAGTGCCCCGTCTGCCAACGCACCAAACGCTGTGACTTACGTGTTTTTCGGAGACCCAGAGCAAGGCCAAGGATGGAAAGACAACTCCATAATCGTCGTTGCCTCGGCTTGGGATGCGTGGCACCAAGTTTTCATGACAGATAACGGTATTCAAAAGGCGCTGACAAGTTTGCCAATAACTCAATATCTCGACACTTTCTATTACAGGATTATCCGCTCGGGCTATCAGTTCACTTTCCAATGGAGCCGAGATGGCATCACTTACACCACAGCATTTATAGAAACCATGGGTTCACAGATAGACAGTTTGCCACAAGGCGTTGGCATCACTGGTCAAGCATTCTGGTCAGATGCAGGCACGTACTCCCAATATGACTACACATATGTAGCACCACCACCTGAACACGAACTTGCTGTTTCTCTGGAGGCTCCAAGTTCTCTTGAGTTGGGCAATTCCGCGGTGCTAAACGCCACAGTTCAAAACCAAGGATTGAATAATGAAACCAATGTAGAGTTTTATCTGCTGATAAATGGCACTGTGGTTAGCTCTGCGACAATTCCTGAACTGTTGATGGGCGAGTCTCGCACTATTAGTTATCTTTGGACTCCTACGGAGACAGGAAACTACAACGTAAGAGCATATGTTCCGCCTATAATGGGGGAGGAATATGTAACGAATAACATTGTAACGAAAGAAACCAGCGTCTTCTTCTACAGAAGACTTTACCTTCCGCATGAATGGATTGGCCTCGGAGAACCCATGGGCTGGTATGCAGACGACTGGAGCTGGCAGTACACTTTGCCTTTTGACTTTCCGTTTTATGGAATTAACTATCGAACAATTTACATTTCAAGCAACGGTCTAATAACATTCACTGGTCCAGACACCAGCTGCGGAGATAGCATAACTGCATTAGCTGACAAATTCGCAATTGCTCCCGCATGGGATGACTGGGTCTCATATGACATCTACATATGGGAGAATCCCAACTGTGTAGGCATCCAGTGGGGTGTTTACGCTTACGGCTCACCCACTATCGCTAACTTCGAGGCAATATTGAACATAGACGGTGTAATACAGTTTAACTACGGATATAACGGCGGACCTATATCAGCTACGATAGGCATCTCAAATGGGGCAGGTCACATACTTGCAGAAGATGCAACTAGCCTTAACTACATCAACACGATGGTTTTCTTGCCCTATCCGGGTGAACACGATGTGGCGGTAACCGATGCTATTTCCGACCGCACATGGGTCTACCAAGGATACAACGCCCACATCAACGTCACAGTCTGGAACAAAGGAGACTTCGCTGAAAATGTGACGGTTACCCTCTACTACAACATAACAGCCAACAAGATAATAGGCACACAAATTATAACCTTACTCTCTGGAGAAAGTCAAACACTCATTTTCGCTTGGGACACCACAGGCGTGGAATACTGCCACAACTACACGACAGCCGCAGTTGCAACAATAGCTTTCGTTGATAATGACCCTATGGACAACACTTTAACTGATGGCAAAATAGACGTCAGAATTCTAGGTGACCTGAGCGGCGACGGGGTGGTTGACGGCTCAGACATAGCCTTAGCAGCATGGTCCTTCGGATCCTGCGGACCTGACTATCTATATACGGGCTCTCCACCACATCCAAGATGGAACCCAGATGTTGACATAAACCACGACGGCGTGACCGACGGCTCAGATCTAGTCATGATTGCAAGGAACTTTGGACTAGGCTACCTTCCTTAACCCCCTCTTTCTTTCGTTAAAATTCAACGATATCAGCCGTAGTCAGCCACGTTTAGCCCTACCCACCCTCAAGAACGTGGCAAGTAACCTAGGCCACGAGGTTAGACGATAACAACAGACGCCCACATTGCACCACATCACCGAAGCCACGAAATGCGGAACAGGCTTCACAGACGAAGACCTTGGGAAACTTCCCAAGATGCTAAAGAGTCATGTGGTAGGTCGTAAACACGCGCGTGTACAGTCGCTCATTGAGGCTGAGGTGTGGTTTGAGCCGAACGTCGTGCTGGAGGTCATAGGAGCAGAGGTGACGCTCAGCCCAATTCACACGTGCGCCACAAACGCTATTCGTAGAGGAAACGGATTGGCGATAAGGTTCCCCTGTTTCACTGGGAAGTACAGGTTGGACAAGGCGCCTGAAGATGCAACGGCGTCAAAAGAGATTGTCAAAATGTATCAGAGGCATCTAAAGAAAAAGGGCTGAAGATTCAGTTGAGAACCTTTCATAAGTTGCTCTCGCAGGACAAATCGACTGCTGACACCCGTTACTAGACATAGAACTCTCTTTCAGAAGATTTAATTAGCTAGGATTGAGATATTGTATATCTGATCAAAATTAGAGGAGAATGGAGAATTTGAAAAGAAAGAATAGCTATAATGCTTTTTCGCTGATTCTAATACTGGCAATTGCAGTAAACATGCTAGCTCTATTGCCTACCAGACCGAGCCAAGCTAACCCGTGGTACTGGAAACCTGAACAACGAGACTATGCACCGAGCGGCGTTCCAGACTTTGACCAGAGACAGTGGGGAACATACATGTGGCAAGACATGGGGCAGCAATGGAGTCATTGTGGCCCCGTAGCTGTTGCGAATTCGCTTTGGTGGCTTGACTCTGAGTTCGAGCCGAATCCGATGCCACAGCCGATAATCCACGATGGATTCCCGCTAGTGCAAGCCTACAATGCACAATGGGATGATCATGATCCGCTGAACGTGCCATGGCTGATTGAGCACTTAGCCTACCTGATGGATACGGACGGCAGAAGAACAGGAATAGTACACTCTGGTACAGAC
>Ga0315281_10009586_pt1 | contig 13428 bp, 13 predicted proteins | sample YL17G07_0_MG_FD_204540 | JGI IMG/M metagenome (GOLD analysis project Ga0315281, IMG submission 204540) | Sediment microbial communities from Yellowstone Lake, YNP, Wyoming, USA - YL17G07_0 | ecosystem: Environmental > Aquatic > Freshwater > Lake > Sediment | place: USA: Wyoming | collected...
TTTTTGTCCAGCTCTCAAACCGCTCTTCCCCTCAACATAACCGCCAACTCTTTTTTGCCTTATATTCAAGTCATCTAAAAAACCGCCAAACATTGCTATCAAAACCGTTGTTATGGCAGCGAACAGTTCTAATCCTGTGCGATTATTGTAAACAAATGTTCTAAGGAAAATATAAAATAGCAAACCGGCAACTAAACCAATGACAACCGCTACTCCAGCAGAACTTGGGATCAGCGGCATTTCTTTCTTGTGAACATCCCTTGTTGTTATGCCAACTAATTTAAAATATCTTATGATTTTTGGTGTGATGAAAAGAGTTGAGAAAAACGAAACAACTAGAGCCAGCACCACTTCAATCATTCATTCACCCGATTACCTGATAGACAATGCTTCCGTTGCAATTGCCAGACTGCAAACATTCTTGTAGGCTTGTTCCATCCTCATAGACAGCTTTGAAATTTTTTTCATTGCTTTCAAGCATTTGAACAAAAGCTACAGGATAGTTGTCCGCATATCCTTTGTTTTGGAAATCTATGCTACTTTTTTGAATGAAGATGTAATCAATTTTGTTTTCATTCAAAACCTTCAGTGTATAGTTCAAAGAATTGTAGCTAAGCAACACGTCTGGTATGCCAGAAGCAATATTTCTGTTGCACGAATGCGCAGCATTGTGACCCCAAACAGTATAAATCGTAGCATTTTTTGGCAGTATCTTATCTATTTTTTCGCACGAAGTTACAAAATCTTTCCATGCCGCTTTGACTTGTGACAGATTTGATGTCGTAGCCAACACGCTGGTAAAAGTTAAGTAAAGTACGAGAATTACGATGGCCACTGGCAAAAATCTGTTGTAGCTTTCAATTTTTTTGTATGCTTCTGAATAGAAAAGTGAAGCCAGCAAGGCAAATACAACACTCCAGGTTAAAGTATATCTTGAGGCATCTTCTGCTCTACCAGAAACTTGCGGGAAAACTAAAATTAAAAAAAGAAAGAATATGAAAATTGGAATTCTTTCCTGAGTTCTTTTATAATAGATCAAAGCAAATCCGATCAAAAACGGCAAAACCACAAAAAACGGATTACCATAAGCAAATGCAAGATAATTGATCAATCCAAAAGAAAAGACTGTTTGCTCTGTGCTTGTCGGTACAGCTTGTCCAGTCCAATTATATTTCCCCTGAAAATTATCTATATTGCAACCTTTAGTATTGAATGACAAGAAAGGTATTCTAGAGCAAAGAGGTGTGCCGTAAATACCATATGTTCTTACAAAATAGCCAAGAGGAATTACTGCCAAAATTACAATGGCAGGTAGAATTCCTTTCAAGTAACTTAATTTTCTCTCTTTCAAGACTTTTATTGCAAAATATAAAATGAAGACACCATAAAGGGGGATTGCTTCTTGATTTGTCAACAAAGCTAAAGAAGCGAAAATTGAAGACAAGATTAAGAATTTTTTACTGTTTTCCTTGGCATAAACCAAGAACGAAAGAAAGCTTAAGGACGAGAAGAAAAGAAGCAAGGCAGCATAGTAAAAAAATACTGTGTAAGTTATTACTGAAGGGAAAGATATTAGCACCAAAGCAGCCACCAAACCAGCCACTTTTCCGTAAAGTCTTTTTACAAGAACAAATGCAGCCAGGCCCAAGGAAAATGTAATCAGCGGGGTTAGAGTTTTTGATATAAGATCACTCACACCAAAAATATAATTGAATGAGGCCAACAGCAAGTTCCACAGGAGCGGTCTGAAATTGCCTGTTTTAGTGAGTTCTGTTCCTTCAAAAGGAACGTATTTTGGATATTCAACATTAGAGGCCATCCATTCTGACAAAGTAACATGAAATGCTTCATCACCAAAGACTATCGGGTTCGGGAGAGTTGCCTGAAGGATGAAATATAGAAATATTAACAAGGAAATTAAAAGAAGTACAATCTCAGGTTTTTTTAACTCAACTTCTATTTCTTTTTCCATCATAGTAGCACCAAATATTGATTAATTATTAAAATACATAGTTAAATTTGTTAGATATGAAAATACTATATGTTTTGGACTTTTTCTACCCATACAGGGGAGGAGTGTCTTATGTATTCCATAATCTAGCCAAGGAGCTGGTAAAAAAAGGACATGACATAACAGTCATCACTTCCTTGGCCGGTACGGAGAAAAAATTTGAAGTTGTCGATGGAATAAAAGTTTACAGGTTTGGAAAAGGAAGGTTTCCTTCTCTGGTCTCAATGTTTTTCAAACTTCTCTTTTGGAGAGAGAGATACGATCTTGTTCATACAAGCACTTATCAATCAATTATTCCTACATACTTCTATTCAAAGTTGAAAGGAACGCCAAAAGCGGTTACAATCCATGAGGTTTGGTCCCTGAAAGAATGGTTAGAGTTTTTAGGATGGAAAGGATTTTTTTATTTCTTGGAGGAAAGAATTCTTTTACTCTTTCCATTTGATTTCTATCTCATGCCGAGCAGGCACACCAAAGAAGACGCCGTGAATCTTGCAGGAATTCCTTCGGAAAAATCAAAAGTTATTCCACACGGGATAGAAGGTCTCTTCTCCCCAGGATTGAGAAAATACAGAAAACAAATCAGAGGCAGGTATAAAATTCCAGATGATATGCCAACAGGTTTTTTCAGCAGTAAAGCAACAACCTTTAAAGGAATCTATTATCTTTTAGATGCTGTTGAAATGGTTGCTGGAAAAACAAACAACATCAAGTTTATTTTCTTCATCTACAAGGACAGGGAATATGAAAAATTTGTCAATAGAATAGAAAAAACGGATTCATTGAAAAAAAGTATAATTCTTGTAACAAATCCGGATAGAGAAGATCTTGCAAAATATATTGCTGCATCTGATTTTGCTTTGGTACCTTCGCTAACAGAAGGATTCTGTCTTGCCGCAGCCGATTATGCTTCCGTGGGAGTGCCAGTGATAGCATTCAAGAACTCTTGCTTGCCTGAAGTTTTAGATGAGAGAACAACAATTTTTGTCAGGTCAAGAGATTCAGAGCAATTGGCAGAAGCTATTTTAAAGTTATCTACGGATAAGCGACTTAGAAAGAGGATGAGCAAAAGAAAAAGATTTAATACTTGGAGCACAATAGCAAAAGAATATGAAAATCTATATCAAAAGCTAATAAATGATTAGAGAATGATTCAATGAAAAAACTTTTGGATTTGATACATAAAAATTGGCATCTGATAGTTCTTTTGATTATAATGTACCTTGCAGTCTGGCTAAGGTGGGTGACAGCCAATTTTGATATAATCTTGGATTATGATCCTTGGTGGTTTTACAGGCATGCGGCAGAACTTGTAACGAATCATCTAGTTCCTCCAAAGTGGGACGAGTTCAGCTTCTTCCCGCCCGGAAGACCAGTGGATTATTATCTAGGTTGGTCTTACACTATTGCAATCTTTTACTTGATAGTAAAATCCATCATGTCAATAACGCTTATGAAATTTGCCGGATACTTCATTGCCTTTTTTGCAGCTGTCTGCGCAGTTCCTGCCTACCTTGTTGGAAAACACATCACAAACAAATGGGGAGGTTTGGTCACAGCATTCTTTGCAGTCATCACACCAACTTTTCTGTCTGTATCAATGGCCGGATATTGCGATAGCGATGCTGTTGATGTCTTCTATACTTTCATAGCGGTTCTAGCAACTCTATATGCTTTGAAAAGAGCATCTTCAGGGAAACTATTTACTAAAGGCAACATTCTTGCAATCCTTTTAGCAGTTTTTAGCTATTGGCTATTTGCTTTGAACTGGAATAACAGCTGGTACATTTATTTCATTTTTGTCGCGTTCATTCCAATCTTGATAATATTCTACACAATCGAGTCTTTCTTTTCAAGAAAGCAGGCAAACTTTAGCACAGCACTCAAACAAAAACTAAAAGAAAGTAAGAATATAATTTTGACAATAATTTTGATAGGAATACTAGGTGAGATACTTTGTTTATTCACAAGTGGATGGCCTTTCAACACCGTTCCACCACATCAGCAATTGCTTGAAGGTTTGAACATAGTTACAGGTAAGTCACTGCTCGTGAACATCTCAGTTGCAGAATTGCAACCAATAAATGTTTTTTCAAGAGACGGATTTCTTACAGTTGCTAACAGAATTGGTATGGTTCCAATACTTTTATCAATTTTTGGTTTGATCTCAATCACAGCATATAAACTTTTCTATGGAAAGAAAATTTCTCTAGCAGAGTATTTTGCAATAATTTGGATGATAATTTCTTTTTGGCTGATCACAAGAGGTGTAAGATTCTCTCTCTTGTTCTCAATGGCAGTTGCAACCACTGCAGGATTTGTTGTGGGGAATCTTGTAGAATTATTAAAAAATAACAAAAACCTATTTGTCACAGCAACTGTTTTTGGTTTGTTGCTATTCGGTTTCTTTTGGCATCTTTCAGACAATGTAACATATTCTCAGCATATGAGTGGAATGGAAGTCGATCAGAACTGGAAAGATGCTTTGACTTGGCTGAAAAACAATGCAGATAAGAAAGCAATAGTATCAACATGGTGGGACCCTGGCCACATCATAGCAGGGTATAGCGACTTAAGAGTTCAAGCAGACGGTGCTCACTGCGGTTACAGCTGTATACCATACAATCATGATGTTAGAATTCAAGACATGGGAAAAACATTTTCAACAAACGATGAAAACGAATCAGCAAACATCATGAGCAAGTACATGCAGCTAACACCTGAACAATGCCAGAAAGTGAGGCAAACATATGGGGACATAGTTCCACAAGATGCATGCGGTCCAGCATCGGAAATGTATTTCATAGCAAGTGATGACTTGATTGGGAAATACTACTGGTTGAGTTACTTCGGAACAGGCCAAGGAAGAAACTTTGTGAATTTTGGACTTTACAACTACGACCAGTCGCAGAGTATCTTGACCTATTGTATTATTGTCGGAAGTGACCTTAGATGCGACATAGGAACTCTTTCTTTGGCTCAGAAAAATAGCCAACTGGTTCCGGTATTGAACGTTCCGCAACAGAGCATAACCAACGCGGTTGTCAAAAACATAGTTTACTATCAGAATGGAATACAAATAAAAGCTGGCTATGCAAATGTCACCAATAGTATTGATGGTCTAGTCTGGGTCGATTCGAGTTTTAGGTCCCTCACTTTCATGGATCCTGTAATTCAGAACAGTGTTTTCACGAGACTCTTCTTTTTCAATGGAGAGAGTTTGAAGCACTTCGAGTTAGTATACAACAATCCAGAGGTTAAAATTTTCAGAATGAAATTCTAAATCATTTGCAACTATAAACACTGAAAGTAAAATTTCCAGAAGGAAAGAGACAATCCTGACAACTTTTTGAAAAGTTAAAGTTGCAATGGTTGCTGATAAAAGAATCTAGCGTAGGTTTATACCATTCATCAATTATTATCAGATAATCTGGTTTTTTCATCTCTAGAAAACTGCTCAAGTTTTCTCTGTATGGAAAAGCCTCTCTATCAACTAGGCCAGTTATGTCAATTATTTTTCTTTCTGAAATAAAACCAAGCGCGCCAAAATCATGTGCAGCAACCGTGGCATCTTTAGGGCTGTTGCTCTTCAACCAATTTGCCATGTAAATGTAACTTTCTTCTAGCCCTTTCTGATATTTGATACTGAAATTGAAAGCAAAGATACCAATAGCAGTATCCCTCAACAGTATCAAAACTATCATGGTGATGAATGCCATTTTCCCAATGCCTTTCAAACTTTTGCAAACTTCTACCAAACCATAAATTGAATAAATGATGATGAATGGAAAGGTCGGTATGAAATATCTGATGAAAACCAATCCACTAACCAGATAAAAACCAAGAACCAAAATAGTCCAAAAAATTGGTATGAAATGATTCTTTAAAAAATCTCCTTCTTTCAAAACCAACAGCAAACCAATAATAACAAAAGGAATCTGTAAGATAAACGATCCAACTAAAAATAGAAGACCAGAAGAACTTGCACCGAAAGCTCCTTGTATTGAAAACTTCAAGAAAGACATGATTGACGCGTAAGAGTTCGGGACAATGTTCCCAAATGAAAAGTAAGAATACAACAACCATGGAGCAACAGGAATCGAAAACGCAATCAAAGGAAGCACTATACTTCTGAAATCAGTTCTTTTTTTCAGCCAAAAAACAAAATTCCTAAACAAAAGAAGCAAAAATATAAATCCACCTTCTGGTCTTGCAAGAGTTGACAAACCAATAAGAAAAGATCCTATGAAAATACTTTTCTTATTTTCATCTATTAGAAAATAAACTCCAAACAGAGAAAGGAAAGTGAATAAAGAAGTGTCCATACCAGTCACCGACCAAAGAACAAACCAAGGGTTTATTGCCCAAAGTACTGTTGCAACTATAGAAATAGTTTTTTCCTTGAATAGTTTTTGAGAAACGAAATAAACCAAGGGTATTGACAAGATTGAGAAGAAAACTTCTAAAAGTTTTGATGTGTAGAATAGTTCTCTCGTGACTAAATAGGCTAGTGCTGTGGTGAATGCAAGAAGAGGTGATGTCATGGCGCCAGAAGGTTGATTTGGGTTGAAAGACATGCCTTTACCAGTAGCTAAGTTTCTTGCAAAAACAAGATTGATATAAGTGTCATCAACAGTATAGTGGAAGAATGGAATCTTAACTAAAACACCTATCAAGATCACAAGCAGCAGGAAAGTTTTAGTTCTCATACATATCTTTTATCTGCTAATTTTATAACTTTTTATTTAAGGGCCAATAAAGTTAATTAAGGTGTGTTCGATGGGAGAATTTCCTTTGTCGCCCTTTGAGAGAATTTTGAAGCGAGCGGGAGCTAAAAGAGTTTCTTACAAGGCTTTGCAAGAGTTCGCGCTAGTAACAGAAGATAGAATGTATAAGATCGCTAAAGAGGCAGCTTTCTTAGCTAAACACGCTGGGAGGAAGACCATAACAGGTGAAGACGTCAGGATTGCAAGAAGAAAAACAACTTCTTAACCTTTTACCATTTAATATAATTTGATGGTATGTCTTCTCCAGAAGATCTTCTGAATGAACTGCAAAAATCTACGAATCTTTCCAAGGAAGAGCTCACATCAAAAATCAACAGCAAGTTGAACGAGCTGGGTGGCTTGGTTTCTTTTGAAGGAGCTGCTTATTTGATTGCACGAGAACTTGGGATTGACTTGCCAGAAAAATCAAGAATATCACTTCAAATAAAAAACATTGTAAGTGGTATGAGAAATGTGAATGTTGTTGGCAGAGTTTTTAGAATTTCTTCAATAATTGATTTTGAAAAATCGGATAAAACAAAAGGAAGAGTTGTAAATTTGTTTATAGGAGACTCCACAGGGTTTTTCAGGTTGCCTTTATGGAACGATCAAGTGAAGCTTGTGGAAGATCAAACAGTAAAACTTGGCGACATGGTTCAAGTTACAAATGCTTTTGCGAGGGAGAACATTTACAATGATATTGAAATTTCCATTGGAAAGTATGGGACCATAAAAACTCTTGAAGATTCTGATAGCATACCAGCACATGATACTCTTGTGAAAAAGTTTTTTCAACCGTCTTCATCAGCAACACCTATTGAAGATTTAGGATCAGGCAGTTCAAAAGTTAAAGGAACGGTAGTTAATGTTTTCAAGGGCAATTTCTTTTTTGCCGTTTGCCCCAGCTGTGGTAATAGTTTAACAAAAGTAGGTAATTTTTTTGTTTGTCCTGAACACAAGGAGATAGAACCTAAGCAGAACCTCATACTTAGCGCTTTGGTTGATGATGGGACGGATGATATAAGAGTTGTTTTTTTCAGAGATCTTGCAGAAAAACTTCTTGGAACTAAAACTGAAGAAGTCCTTAGTTTAGATCAAGAAAAAAGATATGAATTCATCAGAGAAAAGCTTTTAGGGAAGGAAATACAACTCACAGGTAGAGTTAAAAAAAGTAATATATCTGACAGATTAGAAATTATAGCAGGTGAAGTTGAAGATTTAAATCCTTTGGAAGAGAGTAAGAAATTAGTTGAGGATGTTGAATTAAAAGGTGAATGAATGGCAAAAAAAGAAATTAAAATAGAAGATGTTCCCGGTGTTGGAGAAAAGATTGCTGAGAAACTTAGAGCAGTTGGTTACACAGATCCTATGGTTATTGCCGTGACTTCTCCTTCTGAGTTGGCTGCTATAGCTGAAATAGGTGAAGGCCAAGCTGCAAAAATAATCAATGAAATTAAACAAATGTTGGATATTGGTTATGAAACTGCTGAAAAGATTTTGGAAAGAAGGAAATCTGTTGCAAAGATCACTACAAATTCTAAAAATTTGGATAATTTACTCGGCGGAGGAGTAGAAACTCAAGCAATTACTGAAGCTTATGGAGCATATGGTTCTGGAAAAACACAGTTGGGTTTTCAACTGGCAGTTAGCGTCCAATTGCCAAAAGAAAAAGGTGGACTAGGTGGCAATGTTTTATGGATAGACTCAGAGCATACGTTCAGACCTGAGAGAATTGTGCAAATTGCAAAAGGCATGGGGCTTGATCCTGATAAAGCACTCAAGAATATTTTTACTGCAAGAGCATTCAATGCAGAGCATCAAATACTTTTAGTCGAGAAAGCTCCTGAGATGATTGAAAAGAACAATATCAAATTGGTAGTTGTTGATAGCTTGACTTCACACTTCAGAGCTGATTTTGTTGGAAGAGGTGAGTTAGCATCAAGGCAGCAAAAGTTGAACAGACATTTGCATCAGTTGCAAAGATTGGCAGACGCATTTAATTTAGCAGTCTACATCACAAATCAAGTGATGGCAGATCCTGCCATGCTGTTCGGAGATCCGACAAGGCCGGTTGGCGGTCATGTGTTAGGTCATATGGCAACTTACAGATGCTATCTTAGGAGAGGAAAAGAAGGAACGAGGATCATGCGCATGGTTGATTCCCCAGGTCTGCCAGAAGGCGAAGCGGTTTTCAAAGTCACTGAAAATGGATTGATAGATCCTTAAACAGGAAGAATTCTTCAAGGAAATCTACATAAGAAATAGGAATTTTCCTCCAACCGAATAAAGACTTAAATTTTTAACTGTTTATTTTAAATGTGTGAAAATAATGAGAAAATTAGGTCAGAAATTAAATCGGAGCGTTGTTGATAATTTGGTAGGTAAAACAGTCGTTGCAGTTCTTTGTAGATACGGCAAACAGTGTGTGGGTATCGTTGGAGAAGTTTACCAAGGTAGAGAAGATGACAGAAACGTTTATGATATTTTTCATAGAGATGGAAGAGACAGAATCGATGGCTCAGCCAGACTTTATCCATTTGGCACTTGTCGTAAAGAAGGTTCTGCAGAGACTGGAGAAGGACATTTCAAACATGGTACTGTTGTAGAATTAGATAAAGATGGCAAACCTAAAAATATTTTCAGTTTTTAATATTTAATTCTTCTTGGTTGTGTAATTACTTCAAGGAGATCTGGATATCAAGAAGGATCTCCCAATCGAACCAACCGGAAGATAGTAAATAAGTTAAATTCTTTCAAAAGGTTGACAAGAATCATATATTTCGAGAAGTTTGTGAAATTTATGGCAAATCAACAACGAGTTCTGGGCCGTATGGTTCAGCATTAATAAAATTTAAGGGAGAAAGTATTTTGAGATGCGCTTCAATTTGACTTTTTCTAAGAATTTCTACAACTTTGTTCAATTCTGGCAAAGGACGATTTGATTTTTCATATTCGAAATGGTTTGTTCCAACATCAGGAAAATAAAATCTTCCCGAGCCTTGAAATTTTATTTCTTTAGGTTTAATAGTTAGTGCTAATTTGGGCTTTAAACTTAAAGATGTTGGACGATGAAGACAGTGCTCTTCGAAAAAATCTGCCCAGGATCTATCAGCAGGATTTTCAATATAATAGTCAACATCATCTATACTAAATTGGTATGGTGGTGGAAATTTATATCTGGATCTTGTGAAAGGTACAATCGTAACACTTCTTACGGCTTGTTTTTTCCATTCATAAATCACATCTTCTAATCTTGATCTTTTATCTTCGTTATCCCTGCTTATTATACCATATAGCCTTCTTACAAGATCCATGAAATACATACAATCATTCAAAGATTTCAGCCTTATCTTTCATTTCTAAATCTCTTATCAACATATGCGTTGAAACCTAAAAGGTTGGCAATATCCTAACAGATTCTTCCTGACTTCAGGATATTTCAAGGAAATTTATATTTCTAACAACTGATTTTATTTTATGCAAATAATCAAAAGAGGAGCGGAAGTAAAATTCTAAAATTTTATCAGTTCATATAAATTTGTATATTTTCTTATAGTCCTAATAGTTACATCTAGATTTTTCGCTAATATTTTTTTATCAGTAGTATTTAACCTATTTCTTGTTTCTAAAAATTTATTTAATGTTATTTTACTTATTGGAGTTTTCTTGAAAAGTTGTAATATTTCTTCTTTTTCAAAACCATACAAAAACCCATATGCTTTCTTCCAATTTATAGAATTTTTAGCAAAATAATGTAGAATGTGTTTTTTGTTTTCAATAATCTTACATTTAAGTACCCATCCACGTTTCTTTGTATTTTTAGGAAACGTTATCTTCAATCCATCTTTTTGCATAACATTTGCAACAGATTTCAACAATTTTTTACTTTTGACATTTAATCTTAAATTTCCATCTAAATCAACACTTCCGTCGAAAGTAAGAACCCCCAATGCAAAATTTCTTTTAAACTTGAATGAAGATTCTCTAATAACTTCTGGTATAGTAACAGTATTCGTTTTATTTCCAACTTTGAAATCAAAGAATTTGTTTAAGTACCTAAGAACAACTTTACTATCCACAACAAATAAGAAACAGTTATCATAAGCAGATTTCTTAATTTTTACGGCTAGTCCAAATGATGATTTAACCCATTTCTGAAGTTCTAATAATGAATATATATTACCGTCAGTTACAACCCATCTATACATATTACTATTTTTTCCAGTTTTTGCCATTGCTAATGTTCCATCTGCCGCATGAGCACCGGAAATCATAGCCAATTCTGGCGTTAATTCTTTTATAAGTTTAGTTGGCTTAGCTCTAGGAGTACCATTACTTGCCCATTCGGCTAACTTAATTAATTTCCATTTTTTCTCTTCAAATGAATTAAAATTCCATAAAAGAATTAATTTTGATAAAAGAGGTATTGATACATAATGTCTTCTACCATACCATTTTTTATTTTTAATTTCTCTTAACTGTTTATCTATTGTTATTGGGCTAACTCCAAGTTTAGTACTAAATATTCTAGAAATTTCACTCAGATTATATCCTTTGTTCAAAATTTCAAATAACATTTTTCTTACTTCTTCTAGTAAAGCGTCTCCGCCTAATCTAATCCAACCACGAGATTTGACATCATCATTTTTATCATATAATTTAAACAGGTCAAACATTTGTATCAATAACTTTGTTTTGTGTAGAAGGTATAATAACTTTTCCAACCTCATTTCCGGTGCTTCCGGTGAAGCAAAATAATTAGACAGAATAAATCTGCTTATATCTCTAAAAAAGCAAATTATGCTTGCTTTAAGCTGAAAAATCTATTTTTAGTTAGATTGAAATTTTCGCTTTTCAAAAATTATACGAAATTTTTATTTTTTAATTGTAAAATAATTTTTAACTTATCTGAAAGTGTTTTTAATACAAATTAACTAAATTTAGATATGAAAATAATTTATCGCGGTGCCGAAAGTTTAATTTACTTGGGAGAGTTTGAAAATCAAAAAGTCTTGGTAAAGGAAAGAACCAAGAAAAGTTACAGGATAGACCAAATAGATCAAAAACTGAGAAAAGAGAGAACAAGAAAAGAAGTCAAACTCTTGACAGAAGCAAGAAAGGTTAATGTTCCAACACCAAAAATCTTCCATGTCGACGAATCAAACTCAAAAATCATCATGGAATTTGTTGATGGGACAAGAATCAAAGAACTGCTCTACACTGCAGATAAAAAAACCATAGAAAAACTTTGCTTGGAAATAGGGAAGCAGATCGGTAAACTTCATGCAATAGGAATCGTTCATGGTGATCTAACAACCTCGAACATGATTTTGAAAGATGATAAAATTTATTTCATCGACTTCGGCCTTGGCGAGTTCTCTAAAAAGATAGAAGACCAAGGTGTAGACTTAAACCTTCTGCAAGAAGCTCTGAAGTCAACCCACTTCAAGATTTTAAATCTTTGCTGGTCAAATATACTTAAAGGATACGAAAAAGAATATAAAAATGCTAAACAAGTATTAATGAAGATTGAGGAGATAGAGAAACGTGCTAGGTATGTTGAAAGGTAAAACAAGAATTGAAACCACTGAGAATTATTTAATTGCTACTATATTTGTAGGAGCCATCATACTTTCTCTAGGCATGGGTCTAACAGTTCTCAGCCCGAAAGGTCTCTCAGTTATTTTAGCAATGCTCGGAAGTCTCATAACTTTCGCATCAACTGTCCTGCTGATTCTTGTATGGCTGGCAAAGGAATTGAAAGGTGAATGAATGGCAAGAATCTATTCAAGAAAGAAAGGAAAGCATGGAAGCCATAAGCCACCGATCAAAATAGTTCCAAGATGGTCGAAACTCAAGAAAGAGGACATAGAGAAAATTATAATCCAGTTAGCAAAACAAAGATATTCTTCTGCTATGATAGGCACAATCTTACGCGACCAGTACGGTATACCAGATTCCAAGATAGTCACAAACAAAAATATCTCAAGAATCATGCAAGAAAACAAACTTTATCCTGACATGCCTGAGGACATGCTAAATCTTTTGAAAAAATCAGTATTGCTCAGAGGACATCTGGCAAGAAACAAAGCAGACAAACATTCAAGAAAAGGTTTGGAGAACCTAGAATCAAAGATAAGAAGGCTTGGCAAATATTATTCTCGCGTTGGCGCTTTGCCTGAAGATTGGCGATACGATCCTGAAAAGGCCAAGCTTTTAGTGCAAAAGTGATAATTTGCTCCTTGAAGAAATTGAAAAGACTGCTAAAATTTTTAGGTCAATTGTAAAAGAAAAAAAAGTTAAAATTCTTTCCCAGTTTGATGCAGACGGAATTAGTTCTGCATCCATAATTGTAAAAATGCTTATTAGACTTGATGTGAACTTTGAGCTTAGGATTTACAAACAATTGACAAAAGGCATCATTGAAAATCTTAACATACATGAAAACGATTTCCTCATTCTCGTGGATTTTGGAAGCGGTCAACTAGATTCACTTAAAAAAATTCTTGAGAAGACCCATGTTCTAATTCTTGATCACCATGGGTTCAAGCAATTCAGCCACATCAATCTCTTTCATCTAAACCCTCTTTTATTCAACGAAGACGAAGCCTCCTCATCCATCATCTCTTACATTTTTGCAAAAGCAGTTGA
>Ga0315281_10009587_pt1 | contig 13427 bp, 11 predicted proteins | sample YL17G07_0_MG_FD_204540 | JGI IMG/M metagenome (GOLD analysis project Ga0315281, IMG submission 204540) | Sediment microbial communities from Yellowstone Lake, YNP, Wyoming, USA - YL17G07_0 | ecosystem: Environmental > Aquatic > Freshwater > Lake > Sediment | place: USA: Wyoming | collected...
ACGCCCCACTGGAAAGCAAACGAGGCGAGGAACATGAAGATGTTCGCCGCCGTGATGACGCGCCCGGTGAGCGCGCGCGGGAAGTGCTGCGAAAGGATGGCGTAGGGCAGCGCCGCGGCACAGGCGCCGAAGCCGTAGAGCATGACGAGCGCGAGCGCGCCCCCGCCCGCACCGGCGGCGATGGCGAAGAACGCGCCTACCGCGACCGCCATGCCGGCCTTGAACGCCGTGAGCCGCGCGGTCATGCGGTCTGCAAGCGTGCCGAAGATCACCGAGCCGACGCCGTAGGCGAGCGAGCCCGCCAGCAGGGTCCAGGCCACCTCGGGACGCGACTGGCCGCCGATGTCGGCAAGCCAGGGGGCGAGCCAGAGCCCCTGCAGCGCCTGGTAGGCGCCGTGCACCGCGATCAGCGATAGCGCCACGCGCCAGAAGAATGCGTTCGACAGGATCGCGCCGATCTCGGAGAACTGGCGCGCCCAAGTCTCGCCCGCCCCGGGGAGCGCGCGCTCCGGCACGACGAAGAAGATGAGCGCCGCGACGGCGGCGCAACACGCGGCCAGCACGTAGAACACCGCGCGCCAGCCGGCGGCACCGGCGAGCGCCTCCACCGGCGCGGTGGCCGCCATCGCCCCCAGTGCGCCGATGGCGAGGATCCACCCGTTCAGCGTCGCCAGGCGCGAGAGCGGGAACCAGAGCGTGAAAGCCTTGATCGATCCCATCAGGCATCCGGACACCCCCAGCCCCAGCAGCGCGCGCCCCAGCGCGAGCGCGGCCACGCCCTGCGCGAGACCGAACACCAGGCCGCCCGTGGCGGCGACCACGAGCAGCGTCGCGAGCACGCGCCGCGGACCGAATCGGTCGAGCAGCACGCCGAGCGGAAGCTGGAACACCGCGAAGACGAGGAAGTAGGCGCTGGTGAGCAGGCCCAGGTCGGAGGGCGAGAGCGCGAAATCGGCCGCGAGGTCGCGCGCGATGACCGCGTTGACGTAGCGCAGCAGGATGGAAAGGAAAAAACCGCTCGCGAACGGAATGAAAACGACCGCGATCAGCTTCACCGGAAGCGCCTCGCGGGAATCCGCCGGATCCGCGTCAGTCCCCGGGATTGGTCCCCACCGCGTTGCTCCAGCGCAGCTTCTCGCGCAGCATGGTGAAGTAGCTGTAGCCGGGCGGATGCACGAAGCGAATCGAGTTGGCCGATCGCTTGAGTACCAGCCGGTCGCCCTCGTGCAGGTCGGTGAGGGCGAAACCGTCGAAATGCGCGCGCGCGTCGACGGCACGCACCAGCTCGATCTCGATCACACTGCGGTCGCTCACGCTCACCGGCCGCGCCGAGAGCACGTGGGGATTGAGCGGCACCAGCGCGAACGCCGGCACGGTGGGCTGCAGGATCGGGCCCTGCGCGGAGAGCGCGTAAGCGGTGGAGCCGGTCGGCGTGGCGACGATCACGCCGTCGGCACGCAGGCGATAGACGTATTCGCCGTCGATGGTCAGCTTGAACTCGATCAGGCGCGCCTGCGAGCCCTTGGTGACCACCGCCTCGTTGAGCGCCACGGTACGCAGCACCGAATCGGTGCCGCGCAGGATCTCGGCCTCGATCAGCGCGCGCTCCTCGATGGTGTGGCGGCCTTCCAGGATCGCGCCCACCGACTGGCTCATGTCGTGCAGCGCGATGTCGGTCATGAATCCGAGCCGCCCGAGATTGATGCCGGCGAGCGGCACTTCGTGGTGCGCCAGGTTGCGCGCCGCGGCGAGCATGGTGCCATCCCCCCCCACCACAACCGCCAGGTCGGCGCCGCGGCCGATTTCATCGTAGCCGACCACATTGCAACCTGCCGCGCCGCTCTCGCCGACGCCGGCCGCGGTGTCGCGCTCGAGCATCACCTCGCAGCCGCGCTGGCGCAGGAACTCGCGCAGCGCGCGCAGCGACTGGGCGATTTCGGGAGTCTGTTTGCCGACGAGAGCAACGCGTTTGAAGGCGGGAGGCATCGCGCGATTCTAACTGTAGAATCCGGGCATGCTCGACAAACGCGCCCAAGTCCTGCTGAAGACGCTGGTCGAGCGCTACATTGCCGAGGGCCAGCCGGTCGGCTCGCGCACCCTGTCGCGCCATGCCGGGCTGGACCTGTCGCCGGCCACGATCCGCAACGTGATGTCGGACCTGGAGGAGATGGGCCTCATCGCGAGCCCCCATACCTCCGCCGGCCGCGTGCCGACGCCGCTCGGCTACCGCTTCTTCGTCGATTCGCTGCTGGTGGTGAAGCAGCTCGGTTCGGGCGAACTGCACCAGCTCGAGGACCAGCTCCACCCGGACAACCCGCAACGCGTGATCCAGGCCGCCTCGCAGCTGCTGTCGCAGCTGACGAATTTCGCCGGCATCGTGATGACGCCCCGCCGCCGCGCCCTCACTTTCCGCCAGATCGAGTTCCTCCGCCTGTCGGACAAGCGCGTGCTGCTGATCGTCGTCGCCCCGGACGGCGACGTGCAGAACCGGATATTGTTCACCGATCGCGACTACGCCCCCTCGGAACTGGTTTCGGCGGCGAACTTCATCAACCAGAATTATTCCGGACATAGCTTCGAGGACATCCGCCTGCGCGTCCACGAAGAACTTCATGCGATCCGGCAGGACATGATGGCGCTCATGAATGCCGCGCTGGAGGCAAGCAGCAAGGCGGTCTCCGAAGGCAGCGAGCAGTACGTGATCTCCGGCGAGCGCAACCTGCTCGCGGTGCGCGACCTGTCGCAGGACATGAGCCGCATGCGCCAGCTGTTCGAGCTCTTCGAGCACAAGACCTCCCTGGTGCAGATCCTCGACCTGTCGCTGCGCGGCGAAGGCGTGCAGATTTTCATCGGCGGCGAATCCGGCGTCACGGCACCCGACGAGGTGAGCGTGGTTACCGCGCCCTACAAGGTGGGCGGGGAAGTGGTCGGCACCGTGGGCGTCATCGGGCCGACGCGAATGGCGTACGACCGCGTCGTGCCGATCGTGGACGTCACCGCCAAACTGCTTTCGAGCGCGCTTTCGCAGCCTTAACCGCATCTTCAACGCCCGACCCTGAACGGCATTCTCCTCGTCAACCTCGGCACCCCGGCGGCGCCCACGCCCGCGGCGGTGCGGCGCTATCTCGCCGAATTCCTGTCGGACCCGCGCGTGGTCCAGCTTCCCCGCTTCATCTGGTTGCCGATCCTGCACGGCATCATCCTGCGCACGCGGCCCGCGAAGAGCGCGAAGAAGTATGCGTCCGTCTGGATGCCCGAAGGCTCTCCGCTTGCGGTGCATACGATCCGGCAAACCCGGCTGCTTCGTGCCGCTCTTCCGGAACACCAGGTCGAATACGCAATGCGCTACGGCGGGCCCACGATCGCGGACGGACTGAAAAAACTTTCGAATTGCGGGAATATCGTGGTTGTTCCGCTCTACCCGCAATTCTCCCGCAGCACGACCGAGACCATCCGCGACGTGCTCGGTCCCGGGGTCGCCATGATCGAAAACTTCCACCATCACCCCGCGTACATCTCGGCGCTCGCCGCGGGCGTGCGGCGCCACTGGGATGCGCACGGCCGCGGCGACAAGCTGGTGATGAGCTTTCACGGCCTGCCGAAACGCGCGGTCGACCAGGGGGATCCGTACCAGGTCCAGTGCCTGGCGACGGCAGAGAATCTTGCAGGCGCGCTGCGCCTTGCGCCCGCCGACTACCTCGTCACCTTTCAGTCGCGCTTCGGCGCCGCGGAGTGGCTGCAGCCTTACACCGAACCCACGCTGATTGAGCTTGCGCGGCAGGGAACCCGCCGGGTCGACGTCGTCTGCCCCGGCTTCGTCTCCGACTGCCTCGAGACCCTGGAAGAAATCGCGCTCGAAGCCAGACACGCTTTTCTCAGCGCCGGCGGCGCCGAGTTCCACGCCCTGCCCTGCCTGAACGAGGCGCCCGAGTGGATAGAGGCGCTCGCGAAAATTACCGGAACTGCCCCTTGAAACCGGGGTTTCGGCCCCCACCTTACGCACCGTATATGTCCGAAACCCCTGATTCGCAAGCACAAGGCACGCCTGCGCCCGCCGGGGAAATGACCCTCGACAAGCTGCTTGCCGAGGCGCAGGCCCGCATCGATGAGCAGCGCGACGCCTGGTTGCGGGCGGTCGCGGAGGCCGAAAACATCCGCAAGCGCGCCCAGACCGACGTCGCGGCCGCGCACAAGTTCGGCGTCGAGCGCTTTGCCGAAGGGCTGCTGCCGGTAATGGACAGCCTTGAAGCCGCGCTTGCCGCCGCGACGGATTCCCCGAAGGCGCTGCGCGACGGTATTGAACTGACCCTGCGCCAACTCAACGCAGCCTTCCAGAAAGCGGGCCTGGCCGATATCGCCCCGGCCGCCGGCGCGCGTTTCGATCCGCACCAGCACCAGGCATTGGCGGCGGTCGAGTCCGCGGCCGAGCCCAACACGGTCGTGGCAGTGATGCTGAAGGGTTATCGCCTGCACGATCGAATTCTCCGCCCGGCGCTGGTCACGGTCGCGAAAGCCCTTGAAAACAAGGGCGGAAACCCCATCTACGACAGTAACTTGAACGCGAATTGAGGATCTGACATGGGCAAGATCATCGGCATCGACCTGGGCACCACCAACTCCTGCGTGGCGATCATGGAGGGCGGCAAACCCAAGGTGATCGAAAACTCGGAGGGTGCGCGCACGACCCCTTCCATCGTCGCGTACACCGAGGAAGACGACATCCTGGTAGGGGCACCGGCCAAGCGCCAGGCGGTCACCAACGCGAAGAACACCCTGTTCGCGGTGAAGCGGCTGATCGGCCGCAAGTTCGAGGAAAAGGAAGTCCAGAAAGACATCAGCCTGATGCCTTACAGGATCGTCAAGGCGGACAACGGCGACGCCTGGGTGGAGGTGCGTGGCAAGAAACTCGCGCCGCAGCAGCCCTCGGCCGAGGTTCTGCGCAAGATGAAGAAGACCGCGGAGGACTACCTCGGCGAAGAAGTCACCGAGGCGGTGATCACGGTGCCCGCCTATTTCAACGACTCGCAACGCCAGGCGACCAAGGACGCCGGCCGCATCGCGGGCCTGGACGTCAAGCGCATCATCAACGAGCCGACCGCGGCCGCGCTCGCCTTCGGCATGGACAAGAAGGAAGGCAAGGACCGCAAGATTGCCGTCTACGACCTGGGCGGCGGCACTTTCGACATCTCCATCATCGACATCGCCGCGGTCGACGGCGAGCACCAGTTCGAGGTGCTCTCCACCAACGGCGACACCTTCCTCGGTGGCGAGGATTTCGACCAGCGGCTGATCGACCATATCGTCGAGGAATTCAAGTCAAAGAGCGGCGTCGACCTCGCCAAGGACGCGATCGCCCTGCAGCGGGTCAAGTCGGCGGCCGAGCGCGCCAAGATCGAACTCTCCTCGAGCCAGCAGACCGAGATCAACGAGCCCTATATCGCGATGTCGAACGGTGCGCCCCATCACCTGACGATGAAGCTTACGCGTGCGAAGTTCGAGTCGCTGGTGGACGAACTGATCTCCCGGACCATCGAACCCTGCCGCGTCGCGATCAAGGATGCGGGCGTCGGCGTCGGCGACATCCAGGACGTGATCCTGGTGGGCGGCATGACGCGCATGCCCAAGGTGGTGGACAAGGTGCGCGAATTCTTCGGCAAGGAGCCGAGGAAGGACGTCAACCCGGACGAGGCGGTTGCCGTAGGCGCCGCGATCCAGGCTGGTGTGCTCAAGGGCGACGTCAAGGACGTGCTGCTGCTGGATGTGACGCCGCTGTCGCTCGGCATCGAGACGCTGGGCGGCGTGATGACCAAGCTGATCCAGAAGAACACCACCATCCCGACCAAGGCGCAGCAGGTGTTCTCGACCGCCGAGGACAACCAGACGGCGGTGACGATTCACGTTCTGCAGGGCGAGCGCGACGTGGCCAGCGGCAACAAGTCGCTCGGTCAGTTCAATCTCGCCGACATCCCGCCCTCGCAGCGCGGCATGCCGCAGATCGAGGTCATGTTCGACATCGACGCCAACGGCATCCTGCATGTCACCGCCAAGGACAAGGCGACCGGCAAGGAAGCGAAGATCAAGATCCAGGCGGGCTCGGGCCTGACCGAGGAGGAGATCAAGCGCATGGTGGCGGACGCGGAGACGCACGCCGAGGAAGACCGCAAGGCGCTCGAGCTCGTCAACGCGCGCAACCAGTGCGAGGCGCTGGTGCACTCGATCAAGAAATCGCTCGCCGAATACGGCGACAAGCTGGAGGCGGGCGAGAAGGAAAAAATCGAGACCGCGCTCAAGGAAGCCGAGGGCGTGCTGAAATCCGAAGACAAGGCGCAGATCGAAGCCAAGGCAAAAGCGCTTGCGGAAGCCTCGCAAAAGCTCGGCGAGAAGGTCTACGCCGAAACGCAGGCGAAGCAGCAGGCGCCCGGGGGCGACGCGCAGCCCTCCGCGGATGCGAAGAAGGATGACGGCAATGTCGTCGATGCGGAGTACACCGAGGTCAAAGACAAGAAAACGGGCTAATCCCCCGTGGCGAAGCGTGATTACTACGAAGTGCTGGGGGTTAACCGGGACGCCTCCGAGGAAGACATCAAGAAGGCGTACCGGAAGCTCGCCATGAAGTGGCATCCGGACCGCAATCCGGACAACCCGAAGGCCGAAGAGCACTTCAAGGAGGCGAAGGAGGCCTATGAGGTCCTGACCGACGCGAAAAAGCGCCCGGCCTACGACCAGTATGGCCACGCCGGCGTGGACCCCTCGGCTGCGGCCGGCGCGGGCGCGGGCTTCGGGCAAGGCGGGTTCGGCGACGTCTTCGGCGACATCTTCGGCGAGATCTTCGGCGGCGCGCGCGGCACCCGTTCCAACGTGTTCCGCGGCGCGGACTTGCGCTACAACCTCGAAATCGTCCTGGAGCAGGCGGCGCACGGCTTCGAGACCAAGATCCGCATCCCGACGCTCGCCGCGTGCGCCACCTGCAAGGGTTCAGGCGCCAAGCCCGGCACCCAGCCGCAGACCTGCGCCACCTGCCGCGGCGCGGGCCAGGTGCGGGTTTCGCAGGGTCCGTTCTCCATCGCGCAAACCTGCCCGCGCTGCCACGGCGGCGGCAAGACCGTGGCCCACCCCTGCGCCAGCTGCAGCGGCGCCGGGCGCATCAAGAACCAGAAGACGCTCTCGGTGAAAATCCCGGCCGGCGTGGACGAAGGCGACCGCGTCCGTCTCACAGGCGAAGGCGAGGCGGGCGTCAACGGCGGGCCGCCGGGAGACCTTTACGTCCAGGTGCACCTCAAGCCGCACGCGGTGTTCCAGCGCGACCACGACGACCTGCATTGCGAGATGCCGGTGTCGTTCACCATCGCGGCGCTCGGCGGCGAGATCGAGATCCCGACGCTCGATGGCAGCGCGCGCATCAAGGTGCCGAGCGAAACCCAGAGCGGCAAGACCTTCCGCCTGCGCGACAAAGGCATCAAGGGCGTGCGCAGCCACTCGCCGGGCGATCTGTTCTGCCACGTGGTGGTCGAAACGCCCGTGAACCTCACCGCGCGCCAGCGCGAGCTGCTGCAGGAATTTGAAGCGCTCAGCCAGAAGGACGCCGCGCGCCACAACCCTCGCGCCAAGGGCTGGTTCGACAAAGTGAAGGAATTTTTTGAAGGTTGAGGGGAGACACAGGTCCTAGTAGGGAGTGCTCGAACCCTTAGTTCCGTACGCCGCCACACCCTTGTTCGGATTGATGAGGTACTTTTCGCCGGTGGAGCGCTTGCCGTAGACGGAGATCGCGTCCGCTTGCAGCGCCTCCGCCAAGGACACGGTCTTGGCGTAGCGGCTGGCGAAGGTCGTCTTCAATTCAGCCGCTACGCGCTCGCGCAACTTCTGCGCCGCCGCGGGCCCGATCTTCTGCAGGAACGGGAACAACAGCCACCCGCCCATGCCCCAGGCCATCCCGAAATTGTTGATGAACTCGGTCGGGTTAGTGTCCAGCCGCCCATAGATGTAGACCTGTTTGTGCGTCGTCGACCCGTAGCGGCTGTATTCCTTGGCGGACTTGTTCAACGCCGCTTCCATGCATGTCAGGATCTGCCCGGCCAGCTTGCCACCGCCGGTGGCATCGAAGGCGATCGTGGCGCCGGTGGCGACCAGTGCGTCCGTCAGATTCTGCATGAACGTGGGCGAACTGGCGTTGCACACATGCGTTGCTCCTAGGGCGCGCAGAATGTCCTCCTGCTCCTGCTTGCGAACGATGTTCACCAATGCGATCTTGTCCCGGATGCAGATCTTGTTGAGCATCTGGCCGAGATTGGACGCAGCCGCGGTGTGCACCAGCGCGCTATGGCCCTCGCGCCGCATTGTCTCGACCATGCCCAGCGCGGTGAGCGGGTTGACGAAGCAGGACGCGCCTTCGGCCGGCGTCGCCCCTGCAGGCAGCACCAGGCACTGCTCGGCCTTGATGCATCGATGCTGCGAATACATCGCCCCGCCGATGACGGCCACCGTCTTTCCCAGCAGGGCCTGCGCCGCGGCGGACGTGCCCGCTTTCACGACGACGCCGGCGCCTTCGTTGCCGACCGGCATGGACGCGTCCAGCCGGCTGGCCATGGCCTTCATCAGCTTGCCGGGAATGGACGCCGTGACCACGGGGCTGGCGGCGGTGCCGGAGAACCTGGCCGTGCTCATGTCTGCAGCGCCGAACATCAACCCCTGGTCCGAGGGGTTGATGGGCGCGGCTTCGACGCTTACCAGCACTTCGTCGGGCGCGGGCTCAGGGATCGCGACGTTGACCAGCGAAATCTCGAGTTCGCCGTTGCTGCGCACCAGCGAACGAAGTTGAAGGGACATTGCGTGTCTCCGTGAGGGTTGGCTGAAGGCGCAGTCTACCCACAAGACACAACCCGGCACCGGCCATGCTGCCCGCTCAGCGCGACCTGCAGAGCAAGGATTGGTCGTATCCCGCCCCTCGTTCCCAGCGTCAGCACGGGCAATCGGACACGATGCCGTAAACGTTGCGGAAAAGGGTGATGCTGTTCTTCGAAGGCTCACAAGGGTTCAGAATGCCGATGTGATAGCATCAAATATGATGATATCAAAATGGCCTTTCCACCATGGCCAACCTTAGTCTGAGGGGACTGGACCGCTCGACCCTGTCGCGGCTCAAATCGAGCGCGCGGCGCCGTGGCGTCAGTGTCAACCGCCTGATCGTCGAAACGCTGCAGCAACAGTATGCCGTCGGCACGAGGACGTTCGACGACCTGGATGCGCTTGCGGGCACGTGGACGAAAGCCGAGGCCGACGCCTTTGCCGCCGCCGTCGCTCCGTTCGCCGAAATCGACCCGGGTCTGTGGGCCGCCGAACCGAAGGCCGCCTGCCTCGTCAAGCGCGCCGCCAAGCGCCGGCCTCGCAGGTGACCGCACTCGTCATTGACACGAATGTGTATGGCGGCTTCAGGCAGGGCCTGCTCAGCGTGGTGCGGATCCTGCGCTCTGCACACGAGATCCACCTGCCACTGATCGTACTGGCGGAACTGCTGGCCGGATTCGCGGCGGGTACGCGCGTCGAGAGAAATCGCGACGAACTGGCGCAGTTCATGGCTTCCCCGCGCGTGCATCTCCTGAAACCCGACGAAAAGACGGCGCACCATTACGCGGAGGTGTACGCCGCCCTGCGCAAGATTGGCGCACCAATTCCGACCAACGATTTGTGGATCGGCGCACTGGCGCGCCAGCACCGCCTGCCGCTATTCAGTCTTGACGCTCATTTCGCCGCCATGCCGGGCCTGGCGCTGGTCGATCCCGGCGGTTAAGGCGCAGGTGCTAGGCCCGGCGCCAGGTCGTGCCCTTGGGGCCGTCCTCTAGAACGATCCCTGCATTGAGCAGTTGGTTTCGAATTCTGTCTGATTCCGGAAAATTCTTGGCTTTCCGAGCCGCCTCCCGCTCTGCAATCAGTGCCTCGACGCTTTTTGTAAAACCAGCCGGTATGAATTGCCTTTCAAGTTCTCCCGAGAATGAAAGCCTCCCTTGCAGGAAAGCCTGCGGGTCGCGTTGCAGGAGCCCGATGATTCCGCCAAGGCCCTTCAACTGCGCCGATAGCGACTTTGTTCCACGCCCGATTTCGTTGGCGAGATTGAAAAGCTCTGCCACCGCCTCGGCGGTATTGAAGTCGTCGTCCATCGCTGCCTTGAACCGCATCGCGTGCGCTTCGCTCCAGTCGATCTGCGCGGAGGCGGCGGGGACATCCTTCAACGCGGTGTAAAGGCGGGCAAGTCCCGCCTTCGCATCGTTCAGGTGCGCATCCGAATAGCTCAGCGCGCTGCGGTAATGGGCGCGCACGAGAAAAAAGCGCACCACCTCGGGATCGAAGACCTTGAGGACCTCGCGGATGGTGAAGAAGTTGCTGAGCGACTTCGACATCTTGGTGTCGTCGACCTGCACGAAGCCGTTGTGCACCCAGTACTTGACGAACGGCTTGCCGTTGGCGCCCTCGGACTGCGCGATCTCGTTCTCGTGGTGCGGGAACTGCAGGTCCTGCCCGCCGCCGTGGATGTCGAACGACTCACCGAGGAGCGCGCAGCCCATCGCCGAGCATTCGATCGCCCAGCCGGGGCGCCCCTCGCCCCAGGGCGAGGGCCACTTCGGCTCTTCGGGCTTGGAGTGCTTCCAGAGCACGAAATCTAGCGGATCGCGCTTCGCGGCGCCCACGTCGACCCGTTCGCCGGCACGCAGGTCGTCGAGCGACTTGCCCGAGAGCTTGCCGTAGCCCGGGAACTTGCGCACCGCAAAATTCACGTCGCCGTCCGCCGCCCGGTAGGCGAGGCCGTTCGCCTCCAGCCGGCCGATCATCTCGAGCATCTGCGACACGTACTGCGTCGCCCGGGGTTCGTGGTCCGGCTTCTCGACGCCGAGCGCGCCAATGTCTTCATCCATGCACCGGATATTGCGTTCGGTAAGCTCGCCGATCGTTTCGCCATTTTCCGCCGCGCGTTTGATGATCTTGTCGTCGATATCGGTGATGTTGCGCACGTAGGTGACCCGGTAGCCGCTGGCACGCAGCCAGCGCCGCATCAGGTCGAACGCCACCATCATGCGGCCATGGCCGACGTGGCAGTAGTCGTAGACCGTCATGCCGCAGACATACATGCGCACCTCGCCCGGGCGGATGGGCACGAAGTCCTGCTTGTCCCTGGCGAGCGAGTTGTAGATGCGGAGCATGCGGGGTCCGTAACCTGCGTCGAACGAAGTTGTGAACCGGCAGGGCTTAGTCTAGAATGAACAAGATTCCGTAGGGCCTTGAAAACTATAACACAATGATGACTTTCACTGACCCGCGCTCAACGCTCGCTGCGCTGCTCGCGGCGTTGCTCGCGACCTCCAGTCCGGCATTCGCCGATGACGTGCAGGACGCCAGCAAGTTGCTGAAGGCCGGCCAGCACCAGCAGGCGCTCGAGCGCGTGAACAAAGTTCTTGCCGCGAAACCCAAGGACGCGCCGGCACGCTTTCTCAAGGGACTGATCTTCGCCGAGCAGGGCAACACCAAGGACGCGACCGATGTTTTCCTCGCACTGACGAAGGACTATCCCGACCTTCCCGAGCCCTACAACAATCTCGCGGTGATTTACGCCTCGCAGGGCCAGTACGACAAGGCGCGCGGCGCTCTCGAGCAGTCGATCCGCACGCACCCGAGCTACGCCACCGCCTACGAAAACCTCGGTGACGTCTACGCCAAGCTCGCGAGCCAGGCCTACGACAAGGCGCTGCAGATCGACTCGGCCAATCCGGGCGCCAAGAACAAGCTCGCGCTGGTGCGTGAACTGGTGGGCGGTTCGGCGCCCGCCAAGCCGGTGGTGGTCGCCGTTGCTCCGGCAACGCCGAAAGAACCTGTCAATGCGCCCATTGTGGTTGCTGCCGCCGAAACCGCCAAACCGGCCGCGGAGAAACCCGCTGCGCCGAAACCCGGCAACGCCGAAATACTCGAGACCGTGAACGCCTGGGCCAAGGCATGGTCTGCCAAGGACGTGGATGGCTACCTCGCGTTCTATGGCAAGGACTTCAAAACGCCTGGCGGCGAGGCGCGCGCCAATTGGGAGAAGGCCCGCCGCCAGCGCCTCAGCGCGCCCAAGAGCATTGCCGTGACGGTCGAAGCGCCCAAGGTGAGCGTCGCCGCCGACGGTCAGGCCAGCGTGACCTTCCGCCAGGGGTACCGTTCCGATGTCATCAAGTCGACCACCACCACCAAGACGCTGCTGCTGGCGAGAACCGATGGGCGTTGGCTCATCCAACTGGAGAGGGTCGGCAATTGATTCCCCTGCCTAGCGCTTTCCTGCGCCTGGCCGCCGCCGCCCTGCTCCTTGTCGCCTCCGCCGCCTTCGCGGCCGGACCAGAGAAGGCGCTTTCGGGCGTGCTTGAGGCGATCGAGATCAATCGGCTCGACCTCGCGATGCAACGGGTCGAGGCGCTGATTGCAGCGCATCCGAATTTCCGCCTCGCGCACCTGATCCGCGGCGATCTGCTGTTCGCGCGCGCGCGCCCGCTCGAAACCTTCGGCAACGTGCCGAAGACGGTGCCGCGCGAGAAGGTGGACGACCTGCGCGCCGAGGCCCTGCTCCGGCTGCGCGCATTTCGCGACCGCCCCAACGCCGAGCGCGTGCCGCGCTACATGCTGCAGATGCACGCCGGCCAGAAGCACGCGCTGGTGGTGGATTCGCGCCGCTCGCGGCTCTACGTGTTCGAGAACCTCGGCGGACGCCCCCAATTCATCGCCGACTACTACGTCACCCTGGGCAAGAACGGCGTCGACAAAACGCGCGAAGGCGACCAGAAGACGCCGATCGGCGTCTACCACGTCACCGCCAACCTGCCGCGGCAGAAGCTCACCGATTTCTACGGCGCGGGCGCCTACCCGATCAACTATCCGAATGCCTGGGACAAACGCCTGGGCCGTAACGGCCACGGCATCTGGCTGCACGGCACGCCCTCCGACACCTACAGCCGCCCGCCGCGCGCAAGCGACGGCTGCATCGTGCTCGCGAATGCCGACCTGGAATTGGTCGGCAGGACCGTGCAGATCGGCCTCACCCCCGTAATCATCGCCGACGAAATCGAATGGACCGACGCGCAATCGCTGGAGACGGAGCGTGCGGGGCTCGCCGATGCGTTCGAGTCCTGGCGCGCCGCCTGGGAAAGCCGCGACACCGAGCGCTATCTCGGCCATTACGCCGCGCGCTTCAATTCCGGCGACCAGGACCTCGCCGCCTGGTCGGAGCACAAGCGCAAGGTGAACGGCGCGAAGAGCTGGATCAAGGTGGCGGCATCGCGCGTCGCGATGCTGCAGTACCCGCGCGAGAGCTTCGTCGTGGTCAGCTTCGAGCAGGACTACCGGTCGAGCAATCTTTCCAACGCGATGCGCAAGCGCCAGTACTGGGTGAAGGACGACGGGCGCTGGCGGATCCT
>Ga0315281_10009588_pt1 | contig 13426 bp, 30 predicted proteins | sample YL17G07_0_MG_FD_204540 | JGI IMG/M metagenome (GOLD analysis project Ga0315281, IMG submission 204540) | Sediment microbial communities from Yellowstone Lake, YNP, Wyoming, USA - YL17G07_0 | ecosystem: Environmental > Aquatic > Freshwater > Lake > Sediment | place: USA: Wyoming | collected...
GTCGAACTTCGTAACAAGGTTTGTCGGGCTGTAACACTGCACGATAACATCATCATTCGGATATGTCTGATGAAATATATACCCTCCACCGAATCCGCGATTCACGCAAAAATCATATGCTCGCTTATCCAATTGCCTGAACACTTCCTTGAAGTCCGCAGGCACTGCATAAGAATCATTCTCAATATGTTGAGCACGAGGAAACCAATTCAATAATAAAATGCTTAAAGCATAACCCACGCAAATCGTAAATGTTATCAACAGAATCGTAGCTATGACAGCGGATATTCCTTTCATCGTCCCCACCATCTATACCTGAATCCGCGAAACTTCTCGCACGGAATCTTCCTGCTCAGCCTGCGCCAGCTCAGCGGATTGAAATGAACACGCTTCTTCGTAATCCAGACGGTCAAAAAGTATCCGACAACCTTTCTTTCGACGGCAAAATAAAACTTCGACATATCGTCAAAGTCCTTCGGCATCCGAGAGAACGTCCACCAGCTTTCATAATAATTCAAATCCCGCTTATGCCCCAACGTCTCTGGATTCGTATAAACAACGATGTCAGTTATCTTCCGAACCATCCCATCACTTCGCCTTTTTTATTTTAATGTAGACAATACTTTCTTTGCGCTTGGAATCGAACCTGTATTTGAGTTTGTTCGCTTTCATATATTTTTCGATGGCGGCTTTCTTGCCCCGCCAGAAAAACACCACCATATCCGTCTCGTCCATAGTCAGGAACGCAAAGACGTTCTTGTCTATCTTCGTCAACCCGTCTATCAAATCCTGACAGTTCTGTTTTTTCATTCAACTCGCCGAGACAATCCAATAGCCTTGCGGATTCTTCACCGCCTTGAATTCCTTGCCATCAACCACTCCGATGTTCGGAAGGTTGTAGAACGTCAGCATAGAGACCGTAGTCCCGATGCGAAGCTTGCCCGCGACCTGCTTCACCCAGAGACCAGCTTCCCTGACCACGCCGAACTTGCCAGCGCATATGGCTTGCGAAATCTCGACCTCATCGCCAGTCTCAACGATTGTCCCTTTCAGGAAGAGTTTCATACCAGCGGATACGCCAGTAGCCTTCTTGATGACCTCGCGGACTTCGTGGCTCTTGCAGAAGAACGTCCCTTCCCTTATGCTATCATCCTTGCCCTCAGAAATCGGCAGGGAATCGAAATCCCCGCCGTCGATGCCTTCCTTGTTTTTATCTTCCACTTTTTTCGTTTCCTTTTCAGCTCCCCGTTTCACAACATCACCTTCGTGTCGCAAGGAAGCCCACACCATTTATGGGTGGGATGAATTGCGACTTTATAAGCTTTGAAATCAAAAATATCGATTGGATTAGAGGTATGAGACGAGCAATCTTATTGCAGACATCGGCTACGAATAGCAAGAATGGTCGCCTAAAGGAATTTATGGATGTTGCTATTTCTGAATACAACAGGCTTCTTTTCGAGCGGAGTGGGTGCGGAACGTTTATGCAATTCCATCGTAAGACATTATCAGTTAGCAAGCAAAACACCTCTTTTAACGTTCAAGTCAGATGCAGTTTGATTCGTGATGCGTGGAGAAAGAAAGCCGACAATGTTGATGGGTTGACCGTCAAATTCAACGTCCCGCGCAACTGCAAGACCTTCAGCACGAAGTCCAATTTCTTCGTTGAACTTGGAACTTATCCAAGGAATAGAATTGCCGTCCCAATCAAACAAAATAGAAACTATCAGAGATTTCAAAGTCTTGTTAGCGATGGTTGGACTTGTAAGACATTCGGTCTGACCACCGACTTGCAGATTGTAGCATACTTTTCCAAAGAGAAGGAAATCCCAGAGAGGAAGAACATCTTGGGAATTGATGTCAATGCCAAGCATTTCGCCGTTTCCGTCATCAGCGCAGAGGGCAAAGTCCTTTATCAGACCTATCTTGGAAAGCGTATCTGGGTCAGACGAAAGAAGATTATGGAAAGAAGGGCGATGCTTCAATCCTTGAACGCCGTTAGTAAGCTCGAAAGGATTAGGAACTATGAAAGTAACTTTGTCAAAACAAATCTTGGACAGGTTGTCAGGGAAATAATCAGGATTGCAAACAGGTTCGATGCCGACATCTCTATCGAGAAATTTGGGAGATTCAAATCCAAAGGTAAAAAGTTCAACAGGACTGTTATGCGCATTCCTTTTTATAAATTCAGGCAGATTCTTGAGCAGAGATGCTTCGACCACAATATCCGATTGAACATCGTGGATAGTTGGCATACCTCGAAATGGTGTTCCCACTGCGGTGCTGTTGGGAACGGGCATAGCTCCAACTATTCGCTGTTCAAATGTAAATGTAGTCAGGTCGTCAATTCCGACAGGAAGGCAAGCCTTGCTATCGCTGTCAAATCCCTCTTGGAGCGGAAAGGACATACCTCTAATCCAGATATTCCTATCCAGATTTCCGAGAGGCGAGTCCCTGTAAACGGACTCTTGCGTCCAGATGCCGTTGATGGTTTGCGTTCTGTGAACCATATATCATCAACCTATGGAAAGCCCACGAGCTTTAGTCGTGGGTAGTTTACCTTTTCATTTTTCACCAATCGACACAAAATGCTCGCAGTATTCGCTCGGTCTATCCTCTGGAAAAAACGGACAACCGCAATCATAATCCAGCCTGCAATTCGCGCAGTCAGCCATTTCATAGCCTCAAGACTTGCTTCGCCTTCGGAGACGGCTTCCCTCTCATTATGTCGCGCATCTCGTCCAGCTCTTTCTGCTTTTTGGATTCAGCCGATTCCTCCTCTTTCTCTGGTTCTTCCATTGGAACAGGTTGACCATCGCTCGTCGGCTCGCCGAGGCGAATCCTCAACACTGGGCAATCGTCCTGAAGCAATCCGACAAGAGAATCAAACCGACGTTCAAGCATCACGACCCTTTTTGCGAGGTCGTTCACGTCTGGCTTCTTCTTCATACCAAAAACCATCCAAAACCACCGAATATTATTACGTCAAATAGGTTTATATGTTTTATAGAATAAGAATGATATGTCAGAGAGGCTAAATGATGGCAGAATACCAAGCACCCACGAAACCATTCGAGAGCAAGTTCATAACGTTCTACTCGAAAATCCTCGTTTCCATATCCAAGAAACAGCCGCTTTCAATCTCGGACGTGCAACGCGACACGGGCGTGACTTACACCCATTTGCAGAAATGCGTCAAGCTGATGGTAAAGCTCGGTCTGTTGAAGCGCAAGACGAAGGGAAGGATAGTGGAACTTTCGACAACGGACGTCGGCGAATCCCTTGCCCAAAATATGGGCAAAATAATCTCGGCACTGTACGGACTGGGCAAGAAGCAAAACCCGTCGGGATGACCTATGGACGCGGCAAAAACGATAATAATATTGCTGGTCTTGCTCGCAATCGGAGTGGTTACGTGGGTCATAATATGGGCGCTCGCTACAATCAGCCTCTACATAGGAATACCATTCGTCCTGCTCTTGGCGATTTTCGTGATAGTATTGTTCCTCAAGGTGGCTGGAAATGCGTAAGAAAAGGGACGAGATGGGACGGAACTTCATATTCAAGTTCAGAATCAACCCCGCGTCAATCAAGCTCGACCTGAAGATTTTCAATTACTGGCTTCTGCTCAGGCTCGTCAGGCATCCAGACACGATAACAAACGGCATCACCAACCGATGCCAAGATATGCTTCACTACGTGTTCTTCGCGGACTTCGACAACATCTATTACGAGACGATGCGGGCGCAACTGCTCGCGCTACAAAAACAGGAACGGATGTCCGACATAATAATAATGAAGACATCCGAGGAGACCGACGGCTACGGGAACGTCATCGGTTCTTACCACGCATACGAGCTGACGAAGCGCAAGCTCTGGGAAATACCGCAACTGCTTATGCGGGTGTGCGTAGACCCGAACTCGATAAGAGTGCCGCGACTGTTCAGCGGCAAGGCTTGGGTTCTCAGGACAGAGCCGAAGGTCAAGATGAGCAACGGCGAAATCATAAAGGGAAAACCAGAACCGAAGGAAATACTCCCGTCGACCTATACAAAAGGCGAGCAAAGCTTCGCGCATTATTTCTATCTGCGCAACCAGTTCGACATCCCGTATCTCATAGAAAACTGGGACAACTCGACGAAGATACAAAAAATCCAGTATACCACGACCTCGAAACGCTGGCACACGCACTGGATTAGAATCGTCCTATGATGGAAAAGATTAATTGAAAGAACGACAAAATATTAACAGGTAATAAGATGGCAAGAGCGGGCGTTTTCATACGAAGAGACCAGAAGACACTGGCTGGCGAAAAAGCCGAACCGACTCTCGTCCGTGCGCGAATGTATGTCCCACCAGAAGAGTATGAAGAGCTTGATGAAGTCGCAATCAATCGCATCTGGACGCACCTACGAAAGGAACACTGGGAAGACCTGAAAGAGACCGTGAACGAGAACCAGTTCTTCTCGCGGCTTGCGCAGATTTCATCGAAACCATTTGACAGACCATTGCAGAACGTCTCACGCAAGGATTCGAACAAGGTCTTCAAGTCCTATATGCGGGACATAGGCTGGGTAGAAAAGTGGACGATGACAGAAGAGCGCAGAGATTATTACCGAAGCCTTATCGAACAGCAGGAGTTCGATGAATTGAAACGCATCCACAGCATCAAGGTCTACTGGCATCAAGTCAGAATTTTATCTGGCAAAATGAAAATCCCGATGAAACGCGCACGGACTGTGTGGACTGAGCGCAAACGACAGCGCGAATACTGGAGCAAGGAAAGAAAGCGATAGCTAATCTCAATTAAGAAAAAACAAAACCAGTCAACCAACGCTAATTCTGTCTAAGGAGTTCGACCTTACTTCTTCTTTTTCTTTTTCGCCATTTCAAAACACTTACAAACATTTCGCGCTCCTTGGATAAAAAACAATCTGATTGCGCGACAAAATTGACATCGAAATAATTTTCGACGCGGGATGGGATTTGAACCCAACAGACCAGATTTCTTTCTTATATTGCGTAAACTATCAATTAAACTTTATATGTTTAACTTCACATATCATATGCGGGATGCAAATGGCATTCAAATTGACATACCTGAAAGAAGATGTGACGTATCACTATCTCAGACAGAAGAAGGTCAGCAACGAGCACGCGGAAAAAATAATCAAGAAAGTCGCAAGGCATTTCAAGCTTGGAAAAATATCAGCAGAGTTCAGAGGACAAGTGGACAGAGGCAGAGCATTCAGCTATCGGGAAATAATAAAGATGTCGTGGAGTCCGAGCCTCCTGATAATCGCCCACGAACTCAACCACTTCCTGATATGGAAAAGGTATCCAAGCAAACACGTAAATCACGGAAGCAAGAAGTGGCTCAGAAGCCTAAAGAGAGTCATAGACTACTGCGAGAAAAATGACTGGTGGAAAGACGAGATGCTCAAGACCGAAGAGCAATCCCGCCAGACATCGGAAAGGAACTTGGAGCGCGAGGCGCACAAGAAGACTCCAGAATACAGACTTGAACAAATTCAGACGGCAATGAAAAAGTGGGAGTGCAAGAAGAACAGAGCTGAGAACGCCCTGAAGAAGCTTGAGAGAAGGAGAAAGATATGGAAGAAGAAGGTCAAAATATAACTTCGAATAATCAACATTTCGAACACTCTTCGAATGGCAAATGCCAAAATCTGCATAAAGGGGGTAGATTTATATCCTTTAGAATGCCCAATCCAATTATGGTCGTGAGGAATAGGCTAAGACGGACAGGTCAAAACATCGGAAAGCCGACAAGGTTACCGAGACCAGAAAAAGGATTTCTTCCAATGAGCGAACTCGACGAAAAACACGATGTCAAAATCGTCCAGTATTACAACAAGGAACATATGGAATTATTCGTTGGAAGAAAGTTGACGGACGATGAATGGGAAAAAATAAAAAATGCAGAACATTTCTGGTCGGCTATCGCCGATGAAATCAGCGAATCGATTACAAAAAGAGATATAGAAGATATACTCAAAGAAGAATGATATGATTTTCAATGGTCGCCAGAAACAGATTGAAGCGCAGTGGCAGAGGAGTCAGCACGAAGAGCAGGCTGAAACGCGAAGAAGTAGCCGACCTCATCATCGTCACAAATCGCGAGACTGGACAGGTCGAAACGTTCCCTTCAGTCGCGGCGGTTCTCAGAGAGATAAACCGTGACCGAAGCGGAGAATGGACGAGATACGACAAGACCGACTGGCGCGAAGGACTGAAGGACTTCACCGAATATAATCTCATTGCAGTTATGCGAAACGGAAAAGTCATACGTGAAAAGTGATTGTAATGGTAGTCCGAAATAGAATGAAGCGCAGTGGCGCAGGCGCAAAGAAGCACGAAAGGCTGAAGAAAATACAATGGGGGTTCGACTTAACAGACGCTGTGAGCGACAAATCTTTTCTAAAATTATTGGATAAATTCAGATTCAAAAAGGTCTATTCTGAAAGTCCAGATACTGTAACAAGCAAAGACTTCGAAGGCAAACCATACACGCACAGAACAAGTTTCGGAGACAGATTTACGGAATATTATTCTACTTTTGAAAATCCATCTGGCATCAAAATAACAGTCGAACATATGGGAGGAAAGGGAGACGAGGATGGATTTTTAGGATATATTGGAATAAAAGCACCAGAAATCGCAGAGACCGAGTTAATGACTTTCTTGCGAGAATTCAGAGGAACAGGTGCAATTGAAGGAACTGATTTTAGTGGGAAAAGAGGAATTATAAAATACGTCAAAGAAGAGAACCCCTACGAGAATCCATACATAACGGTGAAATAGATGGTAACACGAAGCCGACTGCAAAGAACGTCTGGAAGAAAGAAACCAGAGAGACTGAAAAGAGAAATTATAACCAAGGAAGACATAGTGGATATTAAAGGTTGGACTATTCCTAAAGGTGCTACACTCTACGTTATGAAAGAATTTACTATAAGAGCACCAGATGGAAAGAACTATGAATTCCTTACAGTAAGAGTGGACAATGGAACAGGCATACTTGACCTTATGCCCGAAACAGTTATAAAAAGATTAGCAAAGGTGCAATAATTATGGTAACCCGAAGCCGACTGAAAAGAACTTCAGGAAAAAAAGAGAATGCGAGACTAAAGAGATTACTAACTCTTTGGGATGCAAAGTCCAAGTTTCAGCAAGCCGAACTCAAGGACAAAAAATACGATTCTAAAACATCTGGCTCAAGATACCAGATACCAGCTCTGACTGTCGGTGGCGGAGTTCTGAACAAAAAGGAGGACGCAGTTGAATACAGAGTCTGGGTTCATCCAGCCGATGGCGGCGACGATTACTACATTGCAAAAAAAGATTATTATGATGCCCTTCAGGAATGGAGGGAATTAAAGGGGACTGGTCACAACGTTGAACCTGTCTTAGCAGTCGTATGGGATAACAAGTTCCAAGATTTCAGAGAAGTAGCGATACCAAAGAAATTCAGCCGTGAGTGGTGATTATGACAAAAAAATCGAGACTACGAAGAATTGCGAGGAGCACAATCACGAACCTGATTGGTAGCAAGAAGACTCCGAGCTGGCTCAGGGATTACTGGGAGAAGAGGCTTGAGAAGCACCCCAAGAAGGCATATTTCGTCGCCAAGAAAAAGAGGAAATAATTATGGTAAGCAGACACAGATTGCGAAGAGTAGACCAAAAGAAAAAGCTCAGAGAGATTTTCGAAGTAGAAAGGAAAATAGGAAATCTCGAAGATGCACAAGAATCTTTGGATGAAGCGGGGATGGTAAATGAAGCAATGTCTGTCAATACAAAATTAGTCCAACTTCAAAACGAAGTAGATAAATTGAGAAAGAAACACTTCGGCGGTTTTGGTGGTTATCGCAGAGCGGTCATCGGAACAAGAGGAAAATAAAATGGTAACACGAACAAGGCTTCCAAGAAAACATTCGAGCAAGAAGAAAGTCAGACTGGGGAGAATAGTCACAAAGAAGTATACTGTTTATAAATTCGATGAGCTTCCAAAGGAATCAAAAGAAAAGGCATTGCGACAACACGGCGACATCAACGTTGACTACGATTGGTGGGATGCGGACTATGAACAGATGACGGACAAATTCAGGAATGACTTTGGAATCGAGATTGACCCGAAGACTATAAGCTTCAGCGCGGAACGCGGGCGCGAGTGGTATCTCACCATCGGGAAGATGTGGGTATCCGATTGGAAAAAGTTTATGTCGGTCATAAAGAAGGAGGCTAACCTCAATACGAAAGAGATGAAGAATATCGACGAAGGCGTTGAAATTTCATTCCCAGAACAAGGTCGTGAGAGGTTTAATGATGTATCCCTCTATCCGACAGAAACGTGCACGTTGACGGATAATGAACAGTGGGCTTTGCAGGAAAAACTCGCGAACTGGCTCAAAACCAAAGAAGGAGATGTCCTGCAAAATTTGGAAAAATCGTATGATTATTACATTTCGGATGAAGCCATCGCAGAAACCTTCAGAGCAAACGATTACGACTTTACCGAAGATGGAAAAATATTCGGGTGAATAGATGGTAACAAGGTCGAGATTAAAAAAAGCAACAAGCAGAAGAAAGCTTCCGCAGTGGCTTGTAGACGATGTGAGAGCCAAGATACGGGATGAGATTGACGCTGGGCATCCGATAAAGCAGGCTATCGCGATTGCGTATTCGCGGGCACGCATAGAGCATCCGAGTTACGTAAAAGAACTAACAGAATTGTAGTGATAAAGATGGCGAAGAGAAGGAGATTGCTGACGGTGAAAAGGAAGGGCTACGCCCGTAGAGGTTATGCGAGGCGAGGATTCACCGCTGTCAGAGACGGACTCGTAAAGATACCCCCGACGAAAGTCAGGGCATCGAGAGTCCCGCCGACAACGTTCAAAATCAAGGACGTCGGCGCAGTCGGCAGAGGGAAGAAAGTAATAAAAGAAATAAGGCGCGGTCTGCTCAAACAGCTCGGCTATTCCGTGAAGAAGCCAGCCGACGAGAGGCGCACAGCCCTGAGGAAGGCTGACAAAAACTTCGGCTCAATCAGATTGTTCAAGATGCTCAACGCGCAGGTCGTGCTCAGAAAGAGAACACAGCCAGAAGCAAGGAGAGTGTTCGTAGCCGACAGGAACTGGGTAGGAAAGACCCTGCTGAACAAAGCCGAAAGACTGAAGATGACAGCGAAGCCGAGAAAGAAATGGATGGCGATGTCACCGAGGGCAAGAAAACTGTCACGAAGATAGGTGAGCAGAATGCCCCTGAAACACCAGAAGACAGCCGTAATTAGAGAAAGGAATAAAAGACTGCCGACGCTAAAGAAGCCGATATATTATTATCGGTGGAAAGAAAAATACGGGAACTCGCCGATTGGCGTCATCGGAAGCATCGAGCACTTCCCGCCGATACCGAAGTCGAAGAGTTCGGAGGTAGTGCTGATAGACTGGAAGAAAAGGATTGTCCGCAACCTCTGGGGTGAGCCGATAGGCAAGCTCCCGAAGAGGATGAGGTTCGACAAATACTGCCCAGACACGTTTGAGATAGCGAAGTGATTGCAATGGTAACGAGGCACAGATTGCCTAAAATAAAAATAGGGAAAAAAACATTTTTTATAGACGAAAGACTCGGAGAAATCAGAAACATTAAAAATCCATCTGACGCAGAAAGTGTAAGTCCAGAACTTATAGATTTTTGGAAGAGACATAAAATCAAGAAAATATAACAGGGTGAGTGGCAATGGTCGCACGCAACAGATTATCAAAGGTCAAAAAGCATCTTCGCGAAGACAGCAGGACGTGGAAGAAACTGTCCGAGCTTGCGAAAAGAGAATACAAATCAGACTTGAAACTTATAAAGAGGCTGAAGTGAAATGGTAACACGAAAGAGATTGAAAGAAGTCGGTCAAAGACCAAGCGAAAAGACCAGACTAAAGAGAGCGGGAACAATGCGACCTTTCGGTCTTGAAGGAATTCCTACAATGTTCTATGCGAATTGGTATAAGAAAGATGTTAGTCCCCATCTGACAAAAGACCAGAAAGAAAAATTATTGAAAAAGATTTCTGACTTTTCATTGGAGAAATCAATCACAGTTCCAAGCGTAAAATTCGACAAAGAAGAATTCCCAGAATTAGCCCCGTTTATGCACACCGAAAAACTCAGCGGATTGCAGTTGTATGCGGTTATGACAGAACTGTTCAACGAACTGCATCCAGAAGTTGCGAAAACAATTGGAAAATCTTATCCAGAACTACCGTGATTAAAATGGTAACCCGAAGCAGGATGCGAAGGGCTTCACGCGGAGCTATGGCAGGCAGGATTAAATCCAAGGACAGATATAGTATAATGGATGAGTTCGGGAGCGTCTGGAAGGCAGTTATGAAAAGCAAAAAAGCGTAGGCGATGCAAATGGTAAAACGACGCAGGATGAAAAGAAAAATCTCAATGAAAGCCCTGATAGGCGCTGTAAGTTCGCCAAGAACTCCAGAGCGACTAAAGGCGGGACTGTTGAGAAAGTATCCAAGCCTGAGGAAATACGCATAAGGTCAGCTACCCACCCCTAAAGGATGTGGGCTTGTCCCTTGGTCGTTGGCTCTGTTTTGACAGAGCGGGACAATTTAATTGCCAATCGGGATGTTCAAGGAACACCGTTCCATAAGAGCATCCGTCCCAAAGCCAGACGAGTTGGCTGACCACAGCTCCATTGCTGGAAAACTGGCTGAAGCCGCTCCAACAACTGAAAAGATATTGGAAAAAAAAGAATATAAATATGGTGTCGCAATTCATCCCACCCATAAATGATGTGGGCTTCCTTGCGACTTCGAGGTGATTGCATTGGTAGCAAGAAGCAGGTTGCAAAAAGTAGGCAGAGCTACGCACACGAGCGTATTAAAGGAACTCACAGAAGCCGACGAGCAGGCTAAAAGACTGGTTGAACGCGCAGAAAAAATAAGAGATTTTGCGGAAGTCGATTGAAATGGTCACACGAAAAGGAAGACTCCCAAGAGAACACAGAATCGGGCGGAGCGCGGCATCGGACGCACTCGCTTCGAGCGCATTGCGGCTGAGAAGAGAGCACAGCCTGACCGAAGTGCGCGGACGAGCGCCAGCGATGGAATACACCAACATAGAGGCTGAACGCGCAAGGATAATCGCGGCTGGTCAGGCAATCGAGCAGAAGGGAGCGCAGACCGAGCAGGAAATAATAACAGGCGAGCAGGCATTGCGACAAAGAGTGCTTCCACCAGAGCCAGACGAACCTTACGAGCCAAGCGAACCATCAATCATCGACCAGTTGCCCGCGCACATACCAGAGCCGCCGAAGATTGAAGAGAGGATTGCACCATTGATTGAGAAAGGAGCGGCGGCTGTCACTGGCGGCGTGACTCGCGTGGCTGGCGCGGCAAGGGAATTCGCACGGAAAGAAAAACTGGCTGAACGTTTCAAAACAGTTGTAGCAAGAGGCAAACAGACCGAATACGCGAAGGCAGTCGGACTGCACGAGGTTTGATTATAATGGTAGCAAGAAGCAGATTGAAAAGGACTGGAAGTTCGAAAAGGAAAGTCACAAGACTGAAGACAATCGCAAAAAAAGTCTATTCATTCGATTTGGGTAGGGAAATAGACAGAACCGAACAGCCGCACCCATTAGGTCTGTTCGATACGGACTTTCGGGACAGGAAAGCGAGCAATCCGCAGGCGAGGGAATGGACTTACGGTGGTTCGAGAAAAACCATAGAAGCCGCAAGGAAAGACGCAGGAAAACTACAAGAACTTTCGCCTTCGGTGGAAACCCGCATAGTCAAATCGGACACAGGCGAAGTGGTCGAGGCGAGCAAATGGTAACACGAACAAGACTGGCACGCGCTGGGGAAGCGACAAGTCCCGAAAAGGGCAGGCTGGGCAAGATGCGAATCGAAGTCTGGCTCGAAGAGCAGGTAGACAAGCGCCTCAGCGCACAGCACAAGGAAGCCCTGCAAAAGTTCGGCAAACAACTCAAAGAGGTTACCGATGCTGGAGCGAAGATAGCCAAGGAGGGAGGGACGGCGCTCGGCGACTTGGCATCTGGAAAACTCTACTGGGATGCGCTTGATGATATGGGAACGCCGTCCGCAAGGAAAAGACCAGTCGCGGTCTCGATACCTTACCCAAGCGAGGAAAAATACGTGAGGATAGAAGAGGTGCAATGAAAATGGTAGCCCGCAACAGACTGCAAAGGGTTGGGGGAGCGAAGCCGAAGGGCGCGTTAGAGCAGGCGATGGAAGGCTACGGGATGGAATTCCCGAAGATTGAACTGCCGTCGCTGAAAGACATACCCTCGCTCAAAGACCTCCCGAAAGAAAAGTAACCTTTTAGCTTTCAAACAACAAAAAGAGTAATGGGTATGATATGCGAATCCATAGGAATGAGTCGTGTCTGAAGAGCCTCGCATTCTGCATACCATTTTTTGCGCTTCTGCTGGGACTATCTGTGTCCGCACTGGCAGTTCCAACCGAACAAATAAAGAATGGACAGTTTAATAACGATTCTTTTTGGAATCTTGGCGGTGGTGCAGTTATCACATCGGGAGCTTTACTATTGAACGTTGGTGCTAATGAATATGGTTATCAAGATTTTGATGTTTGGATTCCAGCAGGAACTAATATAAGTTATAGTGGCAAAGGAATCTATGTTGCATCATCACCAGTTTATGTGTATGTCAAGCAGATGGACAACAGTTGGCTCTATGCAGATTATAATATGTTTGGAACTGGTGGATACGTTCCTGTTACTTTTTCTTCCCCTGTCCAGTTCAAAGGAATTCTTTTTCAGGGAGACGTATGGATAGATGATGTTTCAATCATAGCAACGCCCACTGACATTTCCGTTCCCGTCATAAGATGGAACGTGGTTGAAAATCCATATTTTCATTCATTGGTTTCCCAACCTCTGCCTTGGAAATGGAATCTTTCCGCAATTGGAGAAGACATAGATTGGTCACACGACGGAACATACATTCGCGCTGGTCAATCGATATGGCAGAACTTTTCAACCGTCCCTTCTGGAACTAATATAACCACATATTGCAAGGGACAGTGCCCAGACACGGTTGGGTTTGCGCAAGTCCTCGTGAGATTGACAGACGGGACTTGGAAATTCGTAGAAAACATCGGTTGCCCCTGTTATGGAGGACAGTCTGTCACAACGCCCAACGACGATTACAGCGGCGTGATGTATCACACAAACAGCCAGTTCGCACGGCTTCAATGGTCGCTGATAAACCGCTCGTGTCCCTATACTCTCTATCCTCTGGTGAATGGAACGCTTGGAGGCAACACTGGAGCAGAAGCTTTCGAATGTTCAGATTTCAATACGAGCTATGAAGTTCTTGGTTATGAGCAGAATACCAGCACACAAAACTTTCATACAAT
>Ga0315281_10009589_pt1 | contig 13425 bp, 13 predicted proteins | sample YL17G07_0_MG_FD_204540 | JGI IMG/M metagenome (GOLD analysis project Ga0315281, IMG submission 204540) | Sediment microbial communities from Yellowstone Lake, YNP, Wyoming, USA - YL17G07_0 | ecosystem: Environmental > Aquatic > Freshwater > Lake > Sediment | place: USA: Wyoming | collected...
GTCTATAGCCATCCTCGCTGAGGCTACAGCGAATTGGCTGAACCGCGCCATCCTGCGCGCCTCTTTGAAGTCCATGTAGTTGCGGGGGTCAAAGCCCTTTACTTCGCCGGCTATCTGGCAGCTCAGACTGCTGACATCGCAACTAGTAGTTTTGGCGATGCCTGACCTTCCTTCAATCAGTCCCTGCCAGTATTCATCGACGGTGAGACCCAGGGGTGTGACCACCCCCATGCCGGTAACGACAACGCGGCGTTTTTCCTTCTTCCCTCTGCCTGTGCGTTTGGTGCGTGTTTTGGGCAGGCGCTCTGCCTTTCCCTTTTTGGCTATGCCGGTAAGCAGTTCATCGATTTGCCTATCGACGACTGCAGTAACCGCTCTCGGCTGTTCGATCTCCGACCCTCCTGGCCCCATCAAAACCCTCCTTAGCTTGCGTAGAGTTCGGGATGCAATCCTTTCACATATTCTATCATCTCACCGACAAGGAATAGAGAGCCTGTGGCGCAGATGAGGTCCTTTCTACCTGCTCTCTTCAGTGCCTTCGCTACTGCTCTGGTGATATCCTCCGCCACCTCGGCTTTTACCCCCACTCTGGCGAACTCGCCAACCAATACCTCGGGCTTAGTTGCTCTGGGATGGCGCGAGCGCGTGACGATAACGCTATCGGCCACCGGGGCAAGTTCCTCGATTATCCCCGACACATCCTTGTCGGCAGATGTGCCTATTATAAGGATTAAATGGTCGAAATGGAAATATTCTTTGAGCGCCTCTTTGAGCTTGCTTGCCGAATCGCGGTTATGTGCGCCATCTACAACGAGCAGCGGCCTGCGCCTCAGGATTTGCAGACGCCCAGGCCAGTTGGTTTTCGCCAATCCAGACTCTATGCCTTTTCGGGGCGCTCCCAGAACTTCCAGGGCAGCGACGGCAGCGGCCGCATTCTGCAACTGGTGAGCCCCGAGGAGAGGTATGGTTATGCGATAAGACCCTTTGAGCCCCTTTACCTCCAGAGATTGCCCGGAAAGGTTGGAGTCGAGTTTTCGCCAGACTATGTCGCTTCCCACTGAGACCAGCCTGGCCCCTTTTTTCTGGCAAGTCTCCCAAATCACCTGCGCAGCCTCATCGGCTTGGGCAGAGCTAACCACGGGGCGACCCGGTTTGATGATGCCCGCCTTCTCAGCGGCGATCTTGGCGATAGTGTCTCCTAATACCTCGGTATGGTCGAGGCTTATTGAGGTGATGACGCAGACCTCCGGGGTGACCACGTTAGTGGCATCCAGCCTGCCTCCCAGCCCGGTCTCCAGCACCTGGTAATCAACCCTCTTTTGCTGAAAATGCATGAAAGCGGCGGCGGTGAGCAGCTCGAAGGTGGAAAGCTCGCCATAGGTTTTGTCACGGTCTACTGCTTCGACATGGGGCCGCATCCTGGCGACCACTGATTCCAGCTCTCGTTTCAGTATCGGCTTGCCGTCCACCTGTATCCGCTCACGAAGCGTAACCAGGTGTGGGGAAGTATAAAGCCCTGTCTTATAGCCGGCAGCCTGAAGCCCCGCCGCAATCATAGCTGACGTACTTCCCTTGCCCTTGGAGCCGGCGATATGCACAGTTTTTGCGCTGAGATGTGGATTACCCAGTCTCTGCAGCAGGTCTTCCGTTCGCCTCAGGTCGAATCTGCTGGCATAGTTGTAGCCTGGCCACCTTTCGTAGTCGGTGCGGCTAAGTAGAAAATCGAGGGCAGCAGCGTAGTTCATCGTATAGAAAGGACGGTTTTTAATGATTGGCTATTATATCATCGGGGCAAATCTGTCACAAGTGGCGGAGAGTGTCTCGTTGTATTATACTTAGGTGGTTTTAGTGATTCCGAAGGAGAAGAGGATGAAAGGGAAAGACCTGTTGTCCATCGGCGACCTCACCCTGGATGAGGTATGGGGCATTATCAATAGAGCCATCCGGATGAAGAAGAGGAAGGCGATGAGCCCCATCCTTGCCGCAAAGACCCTCGCTTTGATATTCGAGAAGCCTTCTCTGCGCACCAAGGTCAGCTTCGATGTCGCCATGTACCAACTCGGAGGACACAGCGTATATCTTTCCCAGGCCGAGGTGGGGTTGGGGAGCAGGGAGCCCATCGCGGACGTGGCCCGGACGCTCGGCCGCTATGTTGACATAATCGCAGCCCGGACCTTCGCCCATGCCACTGTGGAGTCGCTGGCAAAGTACGCCAGCGTGCCTGTAATAAACGCGCTCTCAGATGGGGAGCACCCCTGCCAGGCGCTCGCTGATATCATGACTATCTACGAGAAGAAGGGTAAGCTGGAAGGCTTGACCGTTGCTTACGTCGGCGACGGCAACAACGTAGCCAGCAGCCTTTTCCTCGCTTGCGCGTCGGTGGGGGCGAACTTCAGGATTGCCTCTCCCAAGGGATACGAGCTTTCCAAAGGGATAATGCCCCTGGGGCTGCGTTCCTCAAGGAAAGTGGGCGCTGAAATCGCGCTGCTGAAAGACCCTAGGGAGGCAGTTAAGGACGCTGACGTGGTCTATACCGATGTCTGGACCAGCATGGGACAGGAAGCGGAGGCGCAGAAGCGGCGCAAGGTCTTCGCCAGCTATCAGGTGGATAAGAAACTGTTGTCGCTGGCCAAGAAGGACGCCATTTTCATGCACCCGCTCCCGGCACATCACAATGAGGAGGTCGCCCCCAGCATCATAGATTCGAAGCAGTCGGTCGTCTTCGACCAGGCGGAGAACCGCCTGCACGTCCAGAAGGCGATACTGGCGGAGATTCTTAAGCATTAAATCTTAACATTTTGAATGTCAGGGGAAAAATATGGGGTTTATCAAAGACCTATTCGGTAAGGAACCAAGAGACATAGGAATACAAGACATACAAGCCCTGATTGACAATAAAGTAGAGGAAAATCGCCACTTGGACTATAAAGCTCCAGCAATCCTTAAGTCTCCCCATAAACTTTCTGAGTGGGTATCTGCGTTCTTAAATGCCGAGGGTGGACTAATCATCATTGGTGTTCATGAAGACCAGCCGGAGAAAAAGGACAAGATATACGAGAGAATTCTCCCTACTAGAATAGAATTTGTCCCAAGAGAATATCAAAAGGAAAGAATAGAACAGTTAATATACTCCAACATCCGTTCTGATTCTAGGGCTGTTATCGGGGTGTACCCTATACGTGACGACGCTGATCTCTCTAAGGCCGTATACTTAGTTGAAGTGCCCGAGGGCGATAATCCACCATATCAAGCAGCGGATGATAGGTATTATAGAAGACTGAACGCAACAAAATACCCCATGTCGCATCGAGAGATTGCTGACTTTTTCGGCAGACGAAGAAGGCCTTTATTAGAAGTCACTTTTAGGTTCGTTGAAGTTAATATTCAAGAGTCGGTTCAACAGTTTACGCTGAGCGTATATCTTCGGAACAAGGGGAAGGCAGTTGCTAAATATGCTCGATTAGTCGCTTCCTTTGAAAATTTGGAGATAATAAAAACTACCAAAGCTATTAAAAGGATTGACTCTCTGCGAGGGAGACCATCTATTCAATACGATAACTCTTGGGGTGTGGTTCATCTTATGCCGAGGAGGAGAGAGCATATAGCAGACATAACACTTAAAGTAAAAGATAATGCAAAACATGGCATCATAGAATACGATTTACTGGCAGAAGACATGGAATTAGTCACTGACCAATACAAGTTTGACGTAAACCTATTATTGAAAGCAAGAGAGAGAATAGAACAAGGTCTAGAAGCAATCTTGGTTCATACTACAGGGGAGAGTACAGAAGCAAGCTGAGCGAGCACTTCTAGGTAAGTAATGGCCAAACCCATCGTCGCTATTGTTGGCAGGCCCAATGTGGGCAAGTCCACCCTGTTCAACCGGCTCGTCGGCGAACGCATCGCAATCGTGGAAGACCTGCCGGGGACAACGCGGGACAGGGTCTACGCCGACATGTCTTGGGGGGAACGCGAATTAACAGTGATAGACACCGGCGGCTTCGAGCCCAGGCCCGACTCCGACCTGCGGCAAAAGGTCAAGCACCAGGCTGAGGTCGCTATCGAGGAGGCGGACGTTATCATCTTCATGGTGGATGTCCTCGATGGGGTGACCATCCCCGACCAGGAGATAGCCGAGGCGCTGAGACGCTCTCGAAAGCCCGTTATCCTGGCGGTGAACAAGGCCGATAACGATCAGCGCCGCCAGCAGGCATTTCAGTTCCATGAGCTGGGCATGGGCGAGCCCATGGCTATCAGCGCCCATCACGGCATCGGCGTCTCCGACTTGATGGATGAAGCCTGCGCCAGGTTGCCGCCCCCTGCGCCTGCTGTGCAGGAGCCTGCGATGCTGAAGATAGCCATCGTGGGGCGACCCAACGTAGGCAAGTCGATGCTGCTCAACGCTATCCTGGGCCAGGAGAGGGCGATTGTGAGCGAGATCCCCGGTACGACCCGTGACGCCACAGATACTGTATTCAAATACGGTGGCGAGTCCATATTGTTTATTGATACCGCAGGGATCCGACGCCGCGGCAAAATTGAGGTAGGCATCGAGCGATACGGCGTCATGCGTTCTCTTAACGCAATCTCCAGGGCGGACGTTGTCCTTCTGGTCATCGAGGCTGCTGAGATCATGAATGAGCAGGATATGCACATCGCAGGCTATATCCATGAGGCGCTCAAGGGGATAGTGGTGGTGGTGAATAAGTGGGACCTGGCGAGGGAGTTGGGTGTGGAAAAGACTCAGTGCACCCGCGAGATTAAGCAAAAGCTCAAATTCTTCCCCGATGTACCCGTGGCGTTCGCCTCGGCACAGTTCGGGAAAGGTATAGGCGCGGTATTGTCGGCAGCCAAGAAAGTCTATCAGGAGAGGCAGAAACGTCTTCCCACTCCTTTGCTCAATGATGAAATGAATAGGGCCATAGTTGCTCATCCTCCTCCGTCGTTGTGGGGCAGACAGCTCAAGTTATCTTATGTCACCCAGCCCGAGGTCGATCCGCCGACCTTCGTTTTCTTTGTCAATGACCCCCGGCTGATCCATTTTTCGTACCAGCGCTATCTGGAGAACAGCCTGCGTAAAGCTTTCGGCTTTAAAGGCACGCCGTTGAAGCTCATCTTCAAACGGAAGGGTAAGAAATGATTGAGTTTGCTGCGGTGGTAATTGGCAGTTACCTCATCGGCTCTATTCCTTGGGGGCTGGTTATCAGCAAACTTCGAGGGATTGATATCAGAGAATACGGCAGCGGCAATATTGGCACCACCAACGTGTTGCGCACTCTGGGTGCCAGATACGGGGCGATAGTGCTTATCGGCGACGTGCTCAAGGGGACAATAGCCGTACTGCTTGCCAGATATATTATTGAGACTCCCACCGGTGAGATGGCTGCTGGCTTTGCCGCCGTCGCCGGGCATGACTGGTCGCTGTTCCTCAAGTTCAAGGGCGGACGCGGCGTTGCTACTTCACTGGGGGCGCTTCTGCCGATGGCTATGCCGGCTCCGTTGAGCGGTGTTGTTGGCGCAGCTGTCTTTATAGCCATCATCGCTTCAACTCGCTACGTATCGCTGGGCTCCATAGTGGGCTCTGTTGCTGCGGTAGCGGCGATGGCTGTTTTCCTGGGCCTGGACCGCGTCCCCTGGCAATATTTAGTCTACATCGTGGTTGTGGTTGCCTTGATAATTTTCCAGCATCGGGATAACATATCGAGGCTGCTGTCAGGTACAGAGAGCAAGCTGGGACAGAAAGGGGAGAAAAGACAGACGACATGAGGCAGAAGAGGAGCAGGGTCGCCGTTATCGGCACCACAAGCTGGGGCACCACTCTTGCCATAATGCTCACCCGCAAGGGGCTGGCGGTCAGCCTGTGGGCGCGAACCGAGGCAGAGGAGGAGAAGCTGAACCGCGAGAGGCAAAATGTCCTCCGTCTCCCAGGGTTTACGTTCCCCGAGGAGCTTCAGGCTACCGCCTCGCTCGATGAGGCGCTCGATAAGGCAGGCCTGGTCATTTTCGCTGTGCCCTCACAGCATATGCGACATAATGTGAGATTAGTCAGGGAATACCTCGATAGCTCGATGCTTATCCTGAGCGTGGCCAAGGGGCTTGAGGTCGAAAGCGTGAAGCGCATGTCTCAGGTGATCTCCGAAGAGCTCGCAGCCCGTTTTCATCGCAATGTCTGTGTCCTTTCCGGCCCTAATTTATCCAGGGAGATCGCCCGCGGCCTGCCGGCGGTGACTGTGGTCGCTGCCCACGATGCTGCGGTGGCAGCGAAGGTGCAGAAGATAATGGCCACGCCTCTCTTCCGGGTTTACACGAATACCGATGTGGTCGGCGTTGAACTGGGCGGAGCGCTGAAGAACATCATCGCCCTGGCAGCGGGTATGGTTGACGGCCTTGAATACGGGAACAATACTAAGGCCGGTCTGATTACACGCGGGCTGGCTGAGATTACACGCCTGGGCGTGGCTGCGGGAGCGAATCCTCTTACCTTCGCCGGGCTGGCCGGGCTGGGCGACCTGGTGGCTACCTGCTCCAGCCCTTTGAGCCGCAACCGCTTCGTGGGGCAGGAGCTGGCAAAGGGGCGCGATTTGAAGGGAATACTCTCCTCTATGACGGGCATAGCCGAGGGGATTACCACCACTGTCGCGGCCCTCAAGCTGGCTGAGGAGCTCGATGTGGAGATGCCCATCGCTGAGCAGGTGTTTCGGGTGCTTTTTAAGGGACTCGATGTACGCCAGGCGGTGTCCGAACTCATGGTTCGTGAATTGAAGCACGAGCTCGCCGGCATCCCTGCAGAAAAACCCTAAATTCCAAACCCTTAATCCTAGAGGCAGGGTACGGGCCTGTAGGGGCGGGTTTCAAACCCGCCCATTTGCCGAGGGTTGGGGTGTCCCACAGGAGTGAGTTCCCATGTCATTGCGAGGAGCCCGCCTGGGCGGACGACGAAGCAATCTCAAGCGTGGGATGCGAGCACAGCCGAGGGATTGCTTCGCTTCGCTCGCAATGACACAGGAAGTCATGCTATAATACTACGGGCAAAAAAGTCCTCTACGTTGGGGAGGTGCCTCTGAAGAATTGTCTCAATAATGGCCTGAAAGTCGCCAAAATGAACAACCAATTAAAGGAGGGCAACTAGGAAATGACTCATCACACAACTAGATTAAAGGGCAAAGTGGCCGTCATCACCGGTGCTGGCCGGGGCATCGGCGCGGCTGAGGCCGTCTTGTTTGCTCAAGAAGGAGCCAAGGTGGTGGTGAACGACCTGGGCGGTGGCGGCGATGGTAGCGGCGGCGCATCCAAATCGCCAGCCGATGAGGTGGTGGCGGAAATCAAGAAGATGGGCGGGGAGGCGGTTGCCAACTACGATAGCGTGGCTACCGCAGAGGGAGGAGAGAGAATCATCAAGACCGCAATCGATGCTTTTGGCAGGCTCGATATCCTGGTGAATAACGCCGGTATCCTCAGGGACAGGATGATTTACAACATGAGCCCCGAGGAATGGGACATCGTGATAAAAGTCCATCTCTACGGGACTTTCAACTGCACCAAGCCTGCGTGCGCGATATTCAGGCAGCAGAAGAGTGGCCGCATTATCAACACAGCCTCTGAGTCGGGCCTGGGGAACATGGGGCAGGCCAACTACAGCTCTGCCAAAGAGGGTATAGTGGGGTTCACCCGGACCGTAGCTCGAGACATGGGCAGATATGGGGTGACCTGCAATGCCGTCAGGCCCCGCGCCAAGTCAAGACTGACTATCTCCCCCGAGCTGGTGGCTGCTATCGAAAGGGCCAAGAGCACAGGCACTGCGATGCCTCCAGGCGCGGATGTAATTCTAAAGCTGCCGGAGCCCAGTGAGATGATTGCACTGGTGGCTTATTTGGCAACGGATGCCGCTGCCAACATAAATGGCTGCACCTTCCTCATCAGCGGAGACCAGATTTCGCTTTACCAGGACCCTATACCCATCAAGACCATCTACACGAAGGGGTTCTGGACGCTGGATGACCTGATGGAAATTGTGCCCAACACACTGGCAGCCGGTCTGATTAATCCCGCTCCGCCGAAGCAATAACCTGAGTTCGGAAATATTAGTGTAGGGGCACGGCATGCCGTGCCCCTACACCATTTGTAATACGTTAATCCAGCAGCCCCTCTATGGCTTCAATGACCATCTTGCCTTTTTTGAGGTCGATGGACTTTACCACATCCTCTATGGCGGGTATCAGGATTTCGCCCTGCTTTCCCTCGACTATGTAGACATCGTTGCTGGCTGTGGACATGATGTCTATGATGCGGCCCAGTGTTTGGCGTTCTGTAGTCACTACCTTGAGACCGATGAGCTGGAAGGTGTAGTATTGTCCTTGGGGCAGCGGGTATAGTTCGGAGCTGGGGATGGTGAGGTCTTGCCCTCTTAGCTTCTCCGCAGCTTCGACGCTATCGATGGTGGCAAGCTTGACCACCATATGTTGCTTGTGAGGGCGGCAGCGTTCTATCTCAAGCGGGATGGTATTGAGGTAGACTACCTTATGGGGGGCAAACCGCTCTGGGAAATCGGTCAAGACTTCGACTTTTACCTCACCCCTTATGCCCCAGGGGGCGAGTATACGTCCTACAATAAGGGACTCAGGAGGAGCTGGTTCCTTGCCCATCACCCTTGACCAAGATGCCCTAAATTATCTCCAGTGTAGCGCGAGTCCCTTTCCTGATCGCTGCTACGCGCAGCAGGGTTCGCATCGCCTTGGCAATTCTCCCCTCTTTGCCGATGACCTTTCCGGTATCCTCAGGCGCCACTTGAAGCTTGAGGATAACCCCATTTTCTGAGGGGACCTCGGTTACTTTGACTTCCTCAGGTTTGTCTACGATTGCCTTTGCGATGTACTCGATGAGCTCTTTCATTTTCCTTTCATCCTTTGGCTAATGCTTAGTCGCGTAATTCAACGTTTTCAAGACTATGCCGCCGGCTTGGTATCTGATGCCTTGGCTGGTTTGGCCTCGGATGCTTTGACTGCTTTGCTCTCCGGCGCTGTGGCTGTCTTGGCTTGTGCTGCCGCTGGCTTGCTCTCCGACTTTGTGGCCGCTTTGGCTTGCGCCGCCGCCTTCTTCTCCGATTTCTTCAGCGTTTTACGGTCTGTCGTTTTTCGCAAAGAAGCACTGACTAATTTATCGCTGAGCCCCGCCCTGCCCAGCAAGCTGGCAACAGTCTGAGTCGGCATAGCCCCGCGGCGCAGCCACTCGAGCGCTTTCTCCTGTTGAATGACGATAGTCGCGGGATCGGTTAGAGGGTCGTAGTGACCGATAACCTCTATGAATGAGCCATCGCGAGGCGACCGGGAATCGGCCACCACCACCCGATAGGCAGGTTTCTTTGTCGCCCCCACCCTCTGTAATCTGATTTTAACCATATTTTGCTCTCCCTTGCCCCTAAATTGCAGCAGGCAGCCTTCAGCATTTTCTGCTGCAAGCTGATAGCTGCATACTTAGCCTCTATATTTTAACACCCTTTTCTAGTTTAGGGATTGCCCTTCTCTGAGCCTGTAATAATCAGCGAGCCTTTTTAGTGTCCTCGCCCCCCGCTCGAAATTGGGGTAGCTGGGTATTTCCCTCTCCATCAACATGTCTCTAATCTCTAATGCCAGCTTCTCGTTTTGCGCTGCGGTCACAATTACCAGGAATGGCTTTCTGCTATTATGCCTGAATTCGGAGATTATTTCCAGCAGCGGATCCGGAGTCTCCTTGTTCTTACTGAACGGGCTGACGATGGTAAATAGCTCCAGGACTATGTTGTCTATATTGGGGTCTTTGTCCATTACATCAAGCATATCGGAGAGGTTGTGGAGTGCGTTATCGGACATCAGGAACGAGCTGGATATATCGAAGGGGTTCCGATAGCTGCCACCGATGATATTGAAGAAGCCAGCCAGCCTTTCATAAGACCTCTCGGAAAGGAGCGGCACCTTCAATCCTGCCTTGGCGAAGGTATCGGCTATTATCACCGATTGCCCTCCGCTCATGGCTATCAGGCCGACCCTGTTGCCTTTGGATGGCTTGATATAAAGCAAACCTTTGACGGTATCAATCATTTCGTCTATATTCTCTACCTTTATAGCGCCACACTGCCTGATGAGCGCCTGCCACACAGTGCTCGATTGTGCCAGCGCGCCTGTGTGTGAGGCAGTAGCCCTGGCTCCCTCCTCGCTCTCACCGCCCCTCCAGATTACCACGTGCTTTCTCGTAGATACCTCTCGCAGGGAACGGAAAAACCTCCTCCCGTCTTTCACAGCCTCCACATATATACCGATAATCTCAGTATCATCGTCTGCCTTCAAATAGTCCAGATAGTCTGTGCTATCGAGCACCGCAGCGTTTCCGTAGCTCACAGACTTGCTGAACTTGATTCCATGTCGTGCCCCCACCATGGTAAACAGCGTGGCGTGAGTGCCGCTCTGGGCGATGAAGCCCACCGCGCCTCCCTCGCCATAAGCCTGTATCGGGTTGTGGCGCAGCCCAATTTTGGGGTTGTAAACGCCCACGCAGTTGGGCCCGATGAGCAGCAAGCCAGCTTCTTTAGCCAGCTCAGTTATCGTCTTCTGGAGCCTTATCCCTTCCTCAGTATTGGTCTCAGCGAATCCCGAGGTGAAGAAGCAAACCCCGCCCACTTCTTTCTGAATGCAGTCCTTGACGATTCTGGGTGCCGCTGTCCTGGGTACGGCGGCGATGACATAGTCTACAGGCCCCGGTATGTCGTTAAGATTCGGGTAGTTTTTCACCCCCAGCTCTGCTATTCCGGGCAATTCATTGGGGTCTATCTGCACCGAGTAAACCTTTCCTTTGAAATGGCTCAAACTTCTCAGCCACATATAGCCCAGAGCCTGCTTGTCGCCGATTACTGCTACAGAGCGGGGATTGAATACTCTATCCAGCCTCTTCGTTATGGTTTCTGCCGATTTGTTCATGCTCAGGATTCGAGTATCACCCTGGCGTCTACCGCCACAGCCCCGTCTTTATAAGCGAAGATGGGGTTGAGGTCCATTTCCTTGATCTGTGGGGTCTTATCCACGAAGGCGGAAAGCTTTAATAGCAGGTCTTCGAGCGCAGTGATATTAGCTGGCTCCTGTCCCCGATAGCCTTCGAGGACAGGGTAGCCCTTGATCTCTCTTATCATCTGGCTGGCGTCTCTTCTGACCAGCGGGACAATTCTGAAGGCAACGTCCTTGAGCACCTCGACGAAAACCCCGCCTAGGCCGAACATTAGCACAGGGCCGAACTGAGCATCCTTGGACATGCCCATGATGACCTCGACCCCGGGCCTGGCCATTTTCTGCACGGAGACGCCGTGAATGGCGGCCTTCTTGTTTGCTTTTTTGGCTGCTGCCATAATCTCAGTGTAGGCCTTGCCCACTTGGGCAGCGTTTGCCAGACCCAATTTCACGCCGCCGATATCACTCTTATGGATGATATCGGGCGACACTATCTTCAGCACCACCGGGAAGCCCATCTTCTTGCTCATCGAGATAGCCTCGGCCTTCGTTTGCGCAAGTTTTGTTGCGACAACCGGTATGCCAGCTTCAGCCACAAGTTGTTTCGACTCCACCTCGGTCAGGACTGTTCTCCCGCTCTTCAGCACGTTATTGATTATTTTGCTAGTCACTTGCAGCTCTCCTTGATTGAATAGGATATACAATCGCTATCTAATGTCGCTGCTGCCTCTGGTCTCCCTGTATAACCAAGGAGCTATTTTAGCAGGTAAACTTGCGAAAGTAAACCTACTGTTGGATAGACCTTAAGAATTCGCTGTACTGCGTGAGCTTGGCCAGGGCGTAGGCCGCTCTCCTCGGTTCGGGGTAGACGGGAACGTTGCTTTTTTCTATGAATCTCAGTTCGCCCTTGGGCCATCCTGTGGGGATAGCCCCGCAAATCACCGTGGGCTTGCCCCCGTCTGCTATTTCCTTGAGAAGAATGTCGGCGACTTTTTTGTCCCTGACATCGTCGTCGAAGGGAGGTCCTGTGAAAGCAACAAGCATCATGTCTACATTCGGGTCTCTGGCGACGATTTTAATCGCCTCTTTGATATAGTGGTCTGGGGCAAGGGCAGCCAGCAAACCTAAATCCACCGGGTTGTTTACATTTGTACCTATGCTCTCTGCAACTCCTGCAAGTTGCTTCCGAGTTTTAGCTGTGAGCGTGGGTATCTCCAGCCCCAGCTCGTGGCAGATATCGGTGGCGGTAACGGCGAGCCCTCCTGGCGTGGTGATGATGCCCACCCTTTTCCCCTTCGGCCGGGGAAGGTGGTGCAGCGCCAACAGGGCGTCCATCATTTGCTCGAAGCTATCGACGGAGATTATCCCTGCTTGGCTGCACAGGCTTTTCCAGATAGCTGTGGGGACTGCCAGAGTGCCTGTGTGTGATTCCGACGCCTTCCTCCCAGCATCGGTGTTAGCGCCCTTGAGCACGATGATGGGCTTCTTCGGCGATATCTCGCGAGCAACTCGGAGGAGCCTCTTGCCATCTCTAATCCCTTCGAGATAAGCCACGATTACCCCTGTATCTGGATCCTGTCCGAAATACTCCAGGAAGTCCACGCAGGTTAGGTCGCAGTCGCTGCCACAACTTACTCCCTTGCTGGGTTTCAAGCCTCGGTCTGCGATTAACATAATCAGATAATAGAACAAGAAGCCGCTATGTGAGATAACTGCCACAGGGCCGCTCTCTGTGGGTAGGATGGTTTGCTGAATTAGTTTGGCTGATGGGTTATAGGTGCCCACACAGTTGGGACCGATAATCCTGGTGCCTCCCTGGCGGGCGATTCTGACAATCTTTTCCTCGAATTTTTTACCCTCGCGGCCAGCTTCACTAAATCCGCCGCTGTAGAGTATGGCTCCCTTAACACCTTTCTCAGTGCAGTCCCTGAGTATCCCGGGCACCGCCTTGCGGGGGACAGTCAGTAAGGCCAGGTCTACCTCTCCTGGTATGTCTTTGATGCTACGATATACCTTTACGCCCAGTATCTCTCCACCTTTGGGGTTCACGGGGTAAATCTTCGAGAATCCCACTTCCAGGAGGGTGTTGAGGAACAGGTAACTGACATTAGTAAGTACCTCAGAGATGCCTACCAATGCTACTGACTTAGGATAGAATAGCGGTGCGAGCTGGTCTGCAATGTTTTTCTTCATTTATTCCTCTCTGGCTGGGGTTCCTCTCTGCGGTGAATATAAACCTCGAGTTTGGTGATTTTCCAGCCTCCCTCGTCCTTTCGGAACTTGTAGTAGTGCATACCCTCTGACATGGCACGTTCCTCTGAGGCTTGGCCTGTCTCAGGATCGACTGGGTACCCGTAGTGAGAGAAATAGTCTTTCCCTGTTGCTGTATCGCCCGTGACCTCTATCATGATGTTCATCAGGGTACTGAATCTCTTCTTTTCCTTGTTGAAAA
>Ga0315281_10009590_pt1 | contig 13424 bp, 15 predicted proteins | sample YL17G07_0_MG_FD_204540 | JGI IMG/M metagenome (GOLD analysis project Ga0315281, IMG submission 204540) | Sediment microbial communities from Yellowstone Lake, YNP, Wyoming, USA - YL17G07_0 | ecosystem: Environmental > Aquatic > Freshwater > Lake > Sediment | place: USA: Wyoming | collected...
CCCTGCCTGCTCGCGTTGTACCCGAGTTCTATGAGCCGGATGTTCCTCTCGACATCTGACATAAATTACACCCCGCCTATGCTTTCGTATGGGAAGAGAAAGTATTTAAATGATGCTAATGGCAGGGCTGTGGGACAAAAATAAAATGAAGGCTACTTCCTAATTTTTCTGTTCAATCTTTCAGAATGAGTATATATGCTCTTTTTCCAATATGTTTCTTTGGAGCATCCAGTTTAGCTCCATTACCATATGGAGTTACTCTTTTTTCGTAGATTTCCTCGACACCATCTTTAATCAGCACCTTTCCACCTGCAACAGCTTTAATTTCTCTTGACATGATATAGTATATACATGTAAACACTTAAAAAGGTTTCGATTCAATACAGTAATCATGGTTGTAACCGATAAGGATATCCGAGAAAGATTGAAAGATATCGAAGACTTCATGCTTCAGGAATACAAGGATAGCAAACCTGAAAAGAAAAGAGACTGGAGAACATACGAGCAGCAGTATGCCCGTAGAATAAAAGGAGCGATAAGAAATCTTGAGCCTTTAGTTGATGAAGCAATCTCAGTAATCAGAATAGATAAGGGTCCAGGCAGACCTCATGAACTTACACTAAAACAACGGGTGATTCTTCTTCTGATGAAAGAGTTGCTTGAAAGAAGCAACAGACCAATGGCCAATATGCTCGATCTTTTTTCCATCCTTTCAGGGATTGATATCAGTTATAAAGTTGTAGAAAGATTGTATTCAGATGAAGAGGTAGATATGGCCCTGCATAATCTTCACGTTCTCATCCTGAAAAAGAAGGGAGTGAAAAATGTCGATGCAACTGGTGATGGAACGGGGTATTCCGTTACAGTTTCGAGACACTATGCTACAGCTGCACAGAAAGAGAAGGACAGTGCAAAAGAGGATGGTTCTCAGGCGGTTGAAAAAACAGAAGAAAATATCGATCAAAACAAGGTTGCAAAAGAAGTTGAGAATATAAAACGCGGAAAGCATATGTTTACTACCCGAACAGTGAATGAAGCAAAATATGGGTTTGGAAAACGGAGAATATTTTTTGATCCTGATGAACTGAAGAAGCTCGAGGAAGATAAAGAAAAGTTCCTCATAAAAAGTGTAAACGGAAAACGTTTTATTGTAGAGAAAAGTGTTGACCAAATCGACGTGTATGCAACCAGAAAGGGATTCGTGTTTTCTTTCCGCCTCATGGATCTCAGAACACAGATGTACATTGCATTTGGGACCAGCATGAAAAGTGAGAAAGAAGCTTTTGAAAGAGCTGAACAAATGCTGAAGGAAATAGATGTAACACTGAAAAGTGTCAGACTTGATAAGTACTACAGTTGCTCTGTCTACGTGAGCCGATTTGAGGATGCTAAAATATTTGTCATCCCAAAAAAGAATGCCACGTTAAATGGTTCCTGGAAATGGAAAAGAACCATGTTTGACTTTGTTAAAAATACCCCGGCGTATCTCAACGAATACTATAAAAGGGAATACTCCGAAGCTGGTTTTTCAGCCGATAAACGACTGCTTGGCTGGAGGGCTACACGAAGAAGACCGGATAGAATAGAATGTGCACAAAACTGCACTGCAGTATGGCACAACATGTTCAGGCTCTACTCGGAATAATTACGTCCCACAGCCTCTGATGCACTCATCTTTTTATTCTTTCACTGTGTAACCTTATTGTCCATAAATGGAACTGCAGCATGGAAAACCCGGAGTATCGGGTGGGGGAAATAAGCAGGTTTCGCCATGCCGCAAAAAACAAGATGAAGCGAAAGTAGTTTCTATTTTTAATAAGCACAAGCCAGAAAGCGATTCGTTCAAAACCCAAAACCCAAAACCCGCAAAATTGGGCTTGCGCGAATCTGCCAAATGCATCGCCCTCATGCCGGTTGCGAAATGCGCCCAGCTCTATGGCCTTGAGGATGTTTCCAAAAGCGCAAAGGCTGTTGTTGACCGGACTGAGGAATTCAAGAAAAGCCACCCAATACTCGGGAGAATCACAGAAGTCGTTTCCTGGGCAGGCATTGGCTTTGGCTTATCACAGGCAGGCGCATGGCTTTCGGAAAAGTTCCGCCCTATGGGGGCAATCCTATCAGACATTTTCGGCTATACCCTTGCATGCGCGCACCCATCCGTGATCGCAATCTCGCTACGGAAGTTTTTCAAAATAGAAAACAAAAGCGCAGGCATATCGCGCTACCTCGAGGCGTCGGTTGTCGGCTACACTCCTGCTGCACCAGTCTTTTTCGCAACGCTTGGTTTGGTTACTAACGCATCTTCCTCTGGACTCGTTGGAATTGGCCATGGGGTAAGCGCAGCGCTTGCAGCCAGCATAGCCACTTTCACTGTATGGTCTGCTGCTTTCACAGGCTGGTGGGCAAGGGTAGTGCGCAGGGAAAACGGAGAAGGATTTTGGCGCAATCTCAAGGAATTCACGAGCGGATTTTTCTCGGCAAGAAAGCTTGGGAAAGACCAGAAGGCATCCACAACCTCCTTCCATGAAGCAGGCGAAATGATAGGAACATCATTCCTTGTCTGGGCCCTGCCTTGGTATGCGGTTCGTGCCGGGATAGCGGCTTATGTCGGCTCCAAAATGCTTGAGCCAGCTTCTTTCACGAAACGTCTCATGATGATTACCTGCACTGTGGAAGGGCTGGATATCCTTCTTTCAGGCATAGAAACGACCATAGTGGAAAAAATACTCAGGCGTAACTCAAAGGCGCTGGCAACCGAGCCTGCTCCAGGACCAGAGAACAAGAAACAAGATGAAGGCGGGAAAGAACTAAAAAAGGCAGCATGAAGATTCCATGATTTCTTATCATGCGCCTGAAATCATCTTCGCCCTTTTCTTGAATTCCTCGACCGCTTCCTTGAACTTCTCGCGCGGTATGATGAGCATGGCCTCGATGCCAGACGCCTTCATCATAACCAGCACATTTTTCTCGCCGATACTGGCAAAGCTCCCTGGCTCATGCTGGCCAACCGCCTTTGCGAGCGATCTCAGGCTGTTCCTGGTCTTCAACGCAAGGGCTGATGGCACTGTAGCCGAGCCTTCTTCCATCTGCGCAGCAATTACCTTATCCTCCTGCATCATAACGCCGCCCTTCACCAGTTTCTGCTCAAAGAGCGCTCTCAGCAGGAGGTCCGGCGTCACGAGCTTCCTCTTTAACGAATCCCTTTCGAAAACCACGCCTTCTGCGCCCTTCTCTTTCGCGTATCTCCGCAATGCCCAGGTCCGCAGCGATGCGGGGATTGTTATCAAGGACGTGAGATAGACCTCGTTCTGCTCAGTGAGCATCTTGTCTATGGTATCATACCACTTCTGCCAGTTCTCATCAGCGGTTCTCTTCCGTTCTGAGAGCCGCTCGAGCGCTGCCTCGACACTCTCGAGCTGGTTTTCGATGGCGCTCCTGCTCTCAGGAGTCATCTTCTTGGAGAGCTCGTCTATCCTTGGGATTGAGACTGAAGAAACGATGTCATACTCATCGCTGACCTCGAACTCCTCAGCAGAATACTGCTCCACCATCTTCTGCAGCTCCGTTATCTTCTCCTTCAGCCTACCCACCCTTGCCCTGAAAAGGTCATGCTCCTCTCTTATTCCGATCCCATACACCTGCTCGAGGATCATTATCTTTGCCATATTCTCAACTGCAGTATACACGAGCAGCATGCCAAGGAAAACGCATCCGGCAGCCGCAAGGCCTGCTGCAGATGTTACGCTCAGCGCCAGATCCGTGAAATATTCAACTGCGCCAATGAGCGTGGTCTGCGCAGAAGTGGCGGGCATGACAAAATATGATATATAAGATCCTGCAGCAAGAAGCAGGATTCCGATTATCAGGTCGCTTTTCCAGCGCATCTCAGTGCCAGTGAACGCTTTCCGGACACCGTTCAGCAGCTTCTCTTTAGCCAGCACTGCTTTGGCAGAATTGAATACTATCGATGCCAGATTGTACAATAGAAGAAGCATTATCAATGTAAGCGATATCGCGCTACCAAGTGCGAAGAAGAAATTCCCTGCGATAGCGTACATAATCCCGAACATCGAGTCAGTGGCTGCGAGGAATCCGATATCCAGCCCGCTCACTTTGAGCGAAGGGGCAGAAAGCGAGGCAAGCACTTCATCCGGCCCTTTTGCGGACATGAATCTGTATCCGACCATATACCCCTCTGTCGATGTCTTATCCGAAACCCAGCTGATTGTATATGCGGTTCCATTTTCCGATAAGTCAATGTTCTGCCCGGAATTGATCTCATCAATATTCGAGAGGGCCGAGGATGGGACAGAATCCTTTAGCGTCACTCCGCTTACTGCCTTGGCATCGCCGGGCTTTGCCGAGAGCGTGATATAATATATGTATCCGTCCACAGAGGTGTTATAGCTCCCGATGTCATCAGCGGCGTCTGCGATCGCATTCAGATCGATATTGTCCATCGAACACAGCGCGATTTCGCTCCGGGTGTATAAAGGATTTGAATAAAGCTCAGCAAACTTGACGACTACGCCCTTCAGCCTCATGAGATACTCGTTTTTCGCTTCCACTGGAGCCCCCTCGAGCCCTGGCAGCATTTTGCGGGTATCCAGAAGCATGCCGTCAATGACATTCCTGTCATCGACAAACTTTATCATGGAGGCGGGGACGACACTCTGGTATTTATCTATCGCCCTCTTGCATTTCGAGGAGCCGGAACAGAGCGAAGTGCATGCTGAGAGTTGGGTACAGTCCTGTTTCAGGCCAGCGCTTGCTGCGCAAGACTGGAGGCTTGGTTTTATCCTGGAATCCAGCTCATCAAGCTTTGCTTTCGTTTCAATAAGCTGAAAACTGGTCAGGTTGTTGAAAGAACTATATTTCGAATAGGTACGGGTAACGACTGCAACCTGCCTTTTCAGGCTCACATTCCCCTTTGTGATCGGGGAGTAATCATATATCATAAGGTCTGGGATGCCATCCTTGTCCAGGTCATAAGACTGATTGCTGCTTATCTTCTCCAGCACATCTGAAGCATACTCCTTCTGGCTTATGCAGCCTGAGAGCAGTATGAAGGCCAGTATGAGCGCCAAAAGGAGTTTTCTCATAAAGCAAACATTTATTAGTGTAATTTTAAATGCTTATTCTATGACTGCCAAAATACCTTCCAAAATGCTTTCACGGGTTCTCATGCGCATAAAGCCGAGCAGGCAGGAGCTGAAAGAGGAGCATCGATTCGCAGATGCGATTGCCGCAAAGGTCAGGAAAGCTGTCCCCAAAGGCTGCAAGGTAGCTATAACCGGCTCAATAGCAAAAGGCACATTCCTCCGCGACTCGAAAGACCTGGACATCTTCGTGCTTTTTTCAAAATCGCATGGGAAGGAGAAATTCGAATCGCTTATCGTTTCAATAGTGGAAAAAGCCTTTCCAGGCACAGGATACCAGCTCAGCTATGCAGAGCATCCATACGCAAGATTCCATTTTGAAGGCCGCAGGGTGGACCTTGTCCCTGCGTACGAGATAAAGCATGCCCGTGAGCGGCGCAGCGCAGTTGACCGCTCGGTCCTGCATACGAAATATATTCTGAAGAGCATGAAAGTACGCCAAAAGGATGATGTGCTGCTTTTGAAGAAGCTGCTGAAAGCGAACGGGCTTTATGGGGCTGAGATAAAAATCGAGGGTTTCCCGGGCTATCTCTGCGAGCTGCTGATACTGAGATACAAAAGCTTTATGGGCCTTGTTTCTGCTGCAGCGGTTTGGCATCCGCCCGTCATCGTAGACCTGGAGCGGCACCACAAGACAAAAAAAGAGATATCATCGCTCCCAAAGCGCTTTGGCCCGGGCCTCATCGTGATCGATCCCACAGACAGGAACCGCAACGTGGCTGCTGCGGTTTCGAAAGAGAATCTCAGGAAGTTCATACTCTTATGCAGGCGTTTTAAAAAAAATCCAACGGAAAGTTATTTCTTCAGGGCTCCTCAGGCTTTTGAGCAACAGCTTGAAATGCTCTCAAGATTCAGTGGCAAAGGGCACACATACCTCATCACGATCCCGAAACCAGAGATCGTGGAAGATGTGCTATGGGGCCAGCTCAGGAAACTGATGAAACAGCTTTCCTCACGGCTGCAAAATGATGGTTTTCAGTTGCCAGTTTCCAGCCCTCTTGCAGATGACTCAGAAGGAAAGATAAGGATCGCCTTTGCCGTGAAAAGCAATATCCTTCCAAGACAGATGGAGATGATCGGCCCGATGCTGGACATGGGAAATAATGTGGCTGATTTCAGGAAGCACCACAAGGGAGCAAGGTTCGTGAAAAGGAAAGGCAGGATTTTTGCAATCGTGAAAAGGAAGATAAGAGCTCCGGAAGTTTCTGTGCGAGGCTTTTTCAAAGAACTCAGGAAAAAAGGCAGGTCGCACCTCGCTTTCGAATCAGATGAAATATCAGTCAAAACTATATGATCGGGTTTAGGCTCATCTTTTTAAGCTTTTTCACACACATATATAATACAGTGACGACATGCAGGAGCAGCAGAAAGCAAGCGATCCCAACAAGCAGAAGGCAAGCAATCCCAACATCTTCAGAAGGGTACTCATACGCATAAGGAGAAAGAAGCCGCTCGTTGAAAAAAATCAGGGGACTGTGAAGTGGCACATGCTGATCGAAGGCGGGGTTCTGGTGCAGTTTAGCAAAGCCAATGGTGCTACAAACTTTTCGATCATCGGTGACAAGGCAGTCTATGCAGTGATGCAGGATCGGGCTGATGTAGAAAATGCCCTCAAACATATGAAAGACAGGTTCGGCCAGAATTGCACTCTGGTGGAAGAGGGCACCTATGCAAAGAAGACTCTTTTCTTTATTTACCACCCGATCGAATTACCAGCATGTGCAGAACTGCTTTACAAATACGAAGAGATGCTTTCTGTGATGTTGAATTCAAAAACGAATCGTTCTTTTTTGACGCAATCGGATATCAGATACATTGCAGCCACTCCGCTGGGGAAGGTCATCGAAGATATCGAACTGCTCTGAAGAGGCGAATTTTTTTAAATGTTGCTTTCTTCCTAACTTAAAAGGTGATTGACTTATGGCAAAACAGCAGAAATACGGCGAATATGCTTTCCTTATCGGAATGGCGCTCGCGGTGATATCAGGATTGTTATCCGGATTTTTGGGCATGAACACCACCCTCATAATGCCAGTGCTCGTGGCGCTCGGGCTCATCGTCGGCTATCTGAACATAAATGAGAAAGAGATACTGCTTTTCCTTGTCGCGACGATCGCGCTCATGATGGCTTTCGATTCCCTCGATTCTCTCACGGATGTGATATCAACATCTATGGGTACTGCAAGCCAGATGCTCGTAAATGGGATAAGTTACTTCTTCGGTGCGCTCAAGGCATTCATCGCACCCGCGGCATTCGTCGTCGCACTAAAGGCGATAATCGATTTGGCGAAGAGCGATTAGACAGGACAAACCGATCCTTTTTTCCTTTTTCAAATCTTCATAACTCAACAGTGTCCCCTAATTTCGGAGCGACTGCATTATATCCGAAATCGTCCTGCAATTCCTTGGCGAACTGCTCGCATGCATCCCCATGCACCAGCACGATCTTTTCCGGGTTGGCCCATTTTATGAAATTGAGCAGGTCGCTCCGTCCTGCATGCGCAGAAAGGTCCATATACTCCACAGGCAGGTCCACTTCAAGGTCGCGTTCATCCACCGTGATGTACCCCCCATTCTGCAGTTTCCATCCGTTCGTGCCCTCGATGCAGTATCCTGTGAAGATGAGCTTGGACTGCGCATTCACATTGAAAAGGTAATTCAGCACAGGCCCGCCGCTCAGCATGCCTGCGGATGATATTATCACTCCCGGCCTCTCAGTCGCATGATGCCGGTCATATGGCCCTTCGACAAGAGTCGATGAGCGCACCGCTTTCCTGAAGAAATCCGGATCCTTCAGGTATCGTGAATGCTTGAGATAGATCTGGCTCATCTTCCTTCCCATGCCATCCACAAACAGCGGGATATCCCGATCATACGAACGGATGAGTGCGATGAGCTCCTGGGTCCTTCCCAAAGAGAATGCAGGCAGGAGCGTGATCCCGCCGTTCGCGAAAGTCTCCTCAACCTCATCCATGAGCTGTTTCTCCACATCCTGCCTTTTTGGGTGTTCCTTGAGCGCATAGGTGCTCTCGACTATCAGCACATCCACATCCTCCACAGGCTTTGCGCCCTTGTGCATGCGCGTCTCTTCCATCTTGAAATCCCCGCTGTAGCAGATCTTCCTTCCGCCAGCTTCGATGTTTATGATCGATGCACCCGAGATATGGCCTGCATCTGAATACGTTATCTTCGTCTCGCCAGCATTCATCGTCTGGCCGTACAGAACAGGGCTCCAGTTCTTCAGCGCTTTCTGGTAATTAACAGGCTTGTAAGGAAGATTCTGGCCCATGACCTTCATGGAGTCCGCCCAGAGCAGCTCGCACAGATCCACAGTAGGCGGAGTTGCAAACCACCTCATCTTCTTGTTCTTGTAGAGCGCTGGAACGAATCCGCTGTGGTCGAGGTGCGCATGCGATATGAGTGCGATGTCCGCGTCGAAATCTTCGGATGGGAACTGCGGCTTTCCGGTCGGGTCGAATATCTTTATTCCATAATCGAGCAGCAGCCTCTGGTCAGTCTCAAGCAGGAATGCGCTCCTGCCGACCTCTCTTGAGGCTCCGAAGCAGTGCAATGAAACCATGAGAAGAACTCATGGTGTAATGTTTATATTGCTTTCCTGAGAATTCAGTTCATGCCTGACCTTGGCGAAATAATGAGAAACCTATACCTATCCATAGTCCTCCTGCTGATAATCGTCGTAGTAGGGACTTTCCTTTACCATAATGTGGAAGGCTGGTCATATCTTGATTGTGTCTATTTCATCACTATAACGATAGCTACCGTCGGATACGGCGATATCGTGCCGACAACCCATCTAGGAAAGATACTCACCATTTTCCTGATCATCACAGGTGTATCCATATTCCTATCCCTGGTCTATTCAATCGCCGCATTCCGTGAGCGGACATTTGACCAGCAGCTGGTCAGCAAGCTCGCGATATTCAGGAACCTGACATCCATTCGCTCGGACAGGTATGAGGATAAGAAAAAGCCGCCGCGATTCCTCCATTCGCTTGGCATGAAGATCGGAGAGGTCTGATGCTCTACGACGAAAAATTTTCGCGTAATCTCCCTACGCTGTCACCCAGTGAGCAGAAGAAAGTACGCAGCGCTGTTTTTTCAATCATAGGCCTTGGGGGCACCGGAGGATTTGCGCTCGAATCCCTCGCAAGGCTCGGAGCCGAACATTTTATACTATTTGACCACGACCGGTTCGAGCTCACGAATTTCAATAGGCAACTGCTTGCAAGCGACCGCACGATCGACAGGAAGAAGATTGATGCCGCAGTTGCGAGGGCAAAGGCAATTAACAAAAATATAAGGATAAAGAAATATGGCGAGTTCGATCCATCGAAAATCCAGAGGGCATCCATAATCATCGATGCCACTGACAACCTGGAAACAAAATCCTTGGTCGCTCGTGCATGCCGCGAAAAAAACATCCCTTATGTTTTCTGCTCGGCAGAAGGCTCGCGCGGAATGGTTAGCGTTTTCACAGATTATTCCTTTGAAAAGGCATTCCAGTTAGGCGACAAAAAACTCACATACAGAATTAGCCGTTGCGCGTCCATCATCTGCCCTGCCGCAGCGCTCGCAGGGTCTCTTGCAGCATCCCAAGCACTTAACGTCGTGATCAACAAACCATACATCAAAGCCCCGGGCGCACTGTTTTTTGACCTTTTCGATGAAAGGGTATTCTGGAAAGCGAGGCTTGGCTGACATGGATTTCTACACCGTCGAACCATGCACGACATCGGACGCATTCGAGATAAAGTTCGTGCAGCAGGTGAAGATCGACCTGAAGAAGGCAGCATCAGTGCTGAATCAGGTGGGCACTGTGCTTGCAGACACTCCGGCAGTCCTTGTCATGAAGGCGAATAATTTTAATGCGAGCATATACGCTTCAGGAAGGATAATGGTGAAGAACGCGACCAAAGAGCAGGTGACTGCACTCGCAATGAAGCTCGTGAAAGCGCTCGAGGATGGAGGCGCGTTCGTATGAGTGCGGTGAAGGTGGATTTCCATACCCATACGAAGTTTTCGCGCGATTGCCTCACAAAACCGGATGAGCTCACTGCGAAAGCGAAGAAGCTCGGGATAATACCTGCGATAACTGACCATGATTCTATCGGAGCGCACAGCGGGCTCCGGGTGTCTGGTGCAGTCTTTATTCCAGGAGAGGAGATCGGGACAGACAAAGGGGACCTGATCGGGCTTTATGTTTCAGAGGCCATCCCAAAAAAAACATCATTTCTCGAAGCGATCGATTTAATCCATTCGCAGGGCGGCCTTGCATATCTTCCCCACATGTTCGATGTCACGCGCAAAGGAGTTTCAATACCCGAACTGGCGAAGAAAGCTGATATCATCGAGATATTCAATGCGCGTTCAGTGATGAAAGATTTCAATATTAAGGCAGAGGAATTCGCCAGAGTGAATAGGATTCCTGGTGCAGCAGGTTCGGATTCGCATTTTATCTTCGAGTTCGGCACTACTTATACAGAGCTTCCGGGTTTCGATTTGGATGATATCGATGATCCAAAAAGGCTTATGAAAGCGTTGAGGAGCGCAAATAAAAAGATTGTCGGAAAGCCCGCCCCTCTGCATGTGAAAGGTACGACAACGATCGTGAAGCTCTGGAAGAAGCTTTCATCCCGCATTTAAAACATTTCTTTCCAATTATATTCCGATGACAGAACAATACATCGGCATGTCTATCGCAGTCATTGTCGTGACTGCTTCCATCGTGCTTGCAGGCATAATCATAGGTGTCGGCAGGGCATTCGGATACCGGAGGCTGGAGAATTTCGGTGTTGAAGAACTCGTCCAATCAGTCATCAACGCCGCGGTTATCGGCGGCATCGCATCTGTCATCGCCCTGATATCAAGCATCAGCGCGTCCGTAGTCACTGAGAAATGCGGCATTGGCGATGCGCCTGCCCAGCTCTCATGCATGCTTACCGGAGTCCAGTCAGCACTGTTCTCCCTTTTCCAGGAAAGCATCAAGGCGCTTGACATCCTGGGCTACTACCAGTCGCTTGTCCTGGATTTCACAGCATTTTCTATCCAGCCATTTGCCAACCTCTCTTCGATATCCAATGTGCTCGCATCCCAGGTATTCATGATGCAGCTGCTCACGATCCTTATCGGGCTGAACATACACATGCTCGAATTCGTGACACAGAACGCCCTTGCCCTGCTTTTCCCGATCGGCCTTGTGCTCCGTACATTTTTTATCAGCAGGAAAGCAGGCGGATTCATCATCGCGCTGGCGATCGGCCTTTACCTTTTCTACCCATCATTCATCCTCATATTCCCGAACCCTGAATACGAGCTGCTTAATGCGACCGTCAGGCTGGAGAACTTCACGAACAACAGCTTATATGCGACCATCCCGGTCATAGACCTCAACAGCAACTACGCCATTGCCGGCAAGCTCGATATGATGTCTGGAAGGTGCGGAGCAAGCACAAGCGGCACGAATATAACCAACAGCTCCTGTGCGGCATATGCTTCAAACTACACGGCAAACATGGCCAACCTGTCAGCTGATTTCACAGGAGACCTCACAATGATCTCGCAATCGAATTCTGGTGCGATATCGAAGACGCTTCTCTATAGTGCCATAGCCCCGCTCCTCTCGCTGCTCGTCACGCTCGTTTTCGTGAAGGAGGCAGGAGAGCTGCTGGGTTCGGAGATCGGGATATCGACGTTCAGCGCTATATAACTGTGATTCTCCAGGCAAAACCTGTTCATTTCATGGCCGCCAAAACTTTTTTCCGGAGCTTTAGGGGGCAGCGTTGAAGGTACCCGCTGAGTTTATTCCTGTCAATCCTTTTTTTTATTTCTTCAAGTACCTGCGGTTGCAGCGCTTCCCTGTAATAGACAAAATCGATCAGGGTTTTTTCCACATCCGAAACCTGGATCCAATAATCGAAATATTTTATTGTACTGAAACCGAAGAACATCTTCCTGCTTATTTTTCTGACTAGGACCTTGCCCCCCAGCATCTCTCTCATGCCTGCCCTTACTTTGCGCGGAGTTATGATCACTGTGTTCGTTTCCTGGTCCCATAAATCGAGCACAGAGAGCGCATCCTGCAACCCATGGTAAGATGGCGAGAAAGCAAATCCCGCGAGCATCGGATCGGTGCCAAACGTGTATACGCCTCTTTTAAGCTTCCTGATCTCCCCTTTTTTTGTGAGGTTGATAAGCAGAAGCCAGGAGTATCCTTTGCTTGCCCCCATCTGCGAAAGGAACAGCATCGCATCTCTGGATGTGAATGAGGGCCATTTTGAAAAATGTTCACGGAACTTTTTGAGGTACTTCATCTGAACCGCCTCTTAAGCGCCATTACGATCTCTTTGAACGAAGGCGATGCGCCAGCATAAATAAGTGTCCGAAGGTTATCCTCATCTATCGGCGCTGGCAATTTTTCCAGGAAATCAGCCATTCCCGGAACGTCACCTTCAATGAACGTGGAAAGGTGCAAAACATCGTAAATGTCACGGATATATTTTCTTGTCAGATAAGCATCAATTTTTTCCCTGATAAGGTTCTCTGGAGAGAGCGTATAGATGTTGATGTAACTTCCATCCGTCTTTTCATATTCTCTAAGGATACGGCCCGGAGGCATATTTTTTGAAATTTCGAGTTTCACTTCGGTCTGGTTATTCGTTATCTTCGCATAGATGACATATGGCGCTTTTTTGAATTTTAAGAGGACCAGGCCTCTGCGTTCCAGCTCTGCCGAAAGCCTTTTCTCAAAATCGTCGTGAAAAGAACCGTAAAAGTCAAGGTCTTCAGAAAACCTGTTGCCATTGTAGCATCTCCATAATGCTGTTCCTCCGTGGAGGACAAGTTCCGGACCGCTATACAAAGAGAACAGGATATCCATTACTTCGTCCTGAAGGAGAGCAAGTTCGATGTGCACTTTTTTCTTTAATCTTTTTTCCAACGGGATTTTCATGATATTTAAGAAGCAACGAAACATATAAAAAAATATATGTTAGGTACTCCGTTCATTTGCTCCGCTCCTCTCGCTGCTCGTCATGCTCGTTTTCGTGAAGGAAGCCGGGGAGCTGCTTGGCTCGGAGATCGGGATCGCGACGTTCAGCGCGATATAAGTAATATCAATTGCCCGGGCATCGCCCTTCCACTGAGCGTGTTGCATGACTCAGGCGTAAAGGATAAGAACATTGCATGAGTTTACCCGTTGTGTAGGCGGGTAAATGTGATTACCCATGCAATGTGAAAGGAATTGGC
>Ga0315281_10009591_pt1 | contig 13424 bp, 9 predicted proteins | sample YL17G07_0_MG_FD_204540 | JGI IMG/M metagenome (GOLD analysis project Ga0315281, IMG submission 204540) | Sediment microbial communities from Yellowstone Lake, YNP, Wyoming, USA - YL17G07_0 | ecosystem: Environmental > Aquatic > Freshwater > Lake > Sediment | place: USA: Wyoming | collected...
GGCTATATTGCTCGAACATTGGCCTCGTCGTAGTCGCTAACATCTGAGCCACTCTAAGAACCTTCAAACTGTAGCATTTATTCCCTTACGGCGCCTTAGGCGATTACGTCGATGTGAGGGCGGGGGCGGAGATCGAGGGTAAGAATGTTTGGATCGGTGGGAGTCCCGTCAGAAAAGAATGGAAAGGGGCGAGAATTGTCCGGCTAGACGGGAGAGTAAAGGGTGAGCGGGTATTTGCTTGGTCGGAGGGGGCCTTGAGATGCAGTGGAACGGTGTCGATCGATTCCCTTTACTTCGAGGAAAACATCGTCGATAATTGAGACCATGACAGATGAAGAGTTGCTCGCTTTGAATCAAAAGGGGTTTCTCCCCGGACCCGGTGAGTCGGAAGAAGATTTTCGACAACGGGTCGAAGAGGTGAAAAAGTCATTTTTTGCCTCGGGTGAACAGTCGATCCCCTATTCACATTGGGACTGGGCGCGGATTCATTTAAGAGAAGTGTACGATTTCATGCCGGATTGCTTGCCTGCGTTTTACTCAGATAAGGGATTGATGCCCTGGCAAGGGGCCGCAAGCTGGATCGATGGGGGACGGATCGCCTCAATTCAATTGCGCGAGTCCTTGAGAAAAGGGCATTATCTGGGGCTGTATAAAAGGGAAGAGATCTTGGTCCACGAGGTGGTCCACGCGGCGAGATCCGCATTTAAGGAGGACCGCTTTGAAGAGTTTTTCGCCTACGCTACGTCGGAGAGTAGGTTTCGGCGTGTGTTGGGCCCGATTGTGAGGCGGCCATGGGAAGTGTGGCCGTTTCTTGCGTGCTGCTTTGCTGGGGCGTTTTTTCCCGCGGCTTTTTTGGGAGCGGGCCTATGGGCGGCTCTGGGCTTTGCGAGGCTGGCACGGGGGCATTGGATTTTGCAGAAGGCGGGAGAAAAATTGGCCGAAGTGACCGATGACGCTAGAATAGCGCGGGCCGTTTTGTTGAGATTATCCGATTCGGAGATTGAAAAAGTGGGAAGAGGCGAAACTGTGGGCGATGCGTCTCTCCGTTGGAGGCTGATTCGCCTGGCATATTGGAAAAAGGAAGGTTATGGCACAGAAAATCATCGTTGAAAATCGAGAATGGGAAAGAAAAGAAAACCAGTTCAAATACTGCAAGGAACTCGAAAAAGGAAATATCTTGTACTTTGCCGACATTCCATTTTCGTTCCCTCAGGAAGAACTCGATTTCTTGCTCCAGCAGCGGCAGCGAAGCTCTAAGGGGCGCAAAAATATCGCCTACAAGCCCCAAATCGATCAGATCACCAATCACGACACATCGGATCCGGTCGCTGCAGAGAAATTGCATTCCATTTTGCGCAGTTACTCGAAGCGAGTGACCGATTTTCTAAAAGTCCTTTTGGCGCCTTATGCAAAGGATTGGAAGCACGATTATGCCAGTTTCCGACCGTTTCAGGAACAGGGGCGCGATTTGCGACTGAGGGCGAGAAACGATCTCCTTCACGTCGACGCGTTTCCGACGCGGCCGATGCACGGGGCACGGATTTTGCGCTTCTTCACAAATATCAATCCGAGCGAGGCAAGACGCTGGATCACTTCGGAACCTTTTGCCGAATTGGCGAAGAAATACGCAGGGACAAATGGGCTTCCTTTGCCAAAGCCAATGGACTATTCGCTGAAAAGCAGACTCGAGCGGAAAATGGGGGAAATGCTCAAGAAAATGGGATTTAAAGTTGCGCTAAGATCTCCCTACGATCGCTTCATGCTGAATATGCATAATTTTCTGAAAGAGAATGAGACGTTCCAAAAAAATTGCCCTAAAGACAACTGGGAATTCCCCCCACGCTCCTGCTGGATCGTTTTCTCCGACATGGTTTCTCATGCCGCTTTATCTGGGCAGTATGCATTGGAGCAAACCATGTTAGTGCCCGAGAAGGCCCTTTTGTATCCTGAGGCCTCGCCGGCAAGCATTTTAGAGAGGCTGACCGGGAAAAACATGGTCGATCTCAAGTATTCAGAGAGGATGTTCAACGCTTGAATTTACTTAACCTGTTTGTTTACAACGACATAACATTATGCACAAAAACATTATGTTGTAAAACATTATGTTTCATTGCATAATAATGGATAGCAGGGGGCTTCGATGAAATTCGTCAATCGGCATAAAGAACTAGTTCGTCTGAAGGGGCTATTGCGCTCCCGTGCGGCGGGACTGGCGGTGATTTGGGGCAGGCGGCGTGTAGGGAAGACACGCCTTTTATTGGAGTGGACGGAAGACAACAAAGGCGTCTATTTTGTAGCGGACGAATCATCTCCTTCCATCCAAAGAAAATTTCTCAGCGGTGCCATAGAGCAGGCTTTGCCCGGTTTTGCTGAAGCCGAATATCCCGATTGGCAATCCCTCTTTTTAAGATTGGCTCGCGACGCATCTGTAGCAAAATGGAGAGGCCCTATCGTAATCGACGAGTTGCCCTATTTGATTTCTGGTTCGCCGGAGCTCTCTAGTATTTTACAAAAATTCATCGACCATGAAGCAAAAAAGGCGAAATTAGTCATTGTTCTTTGCGGGTCCTCTCAGCGGATGATGCAAGGCGCTATTTTGGACGAATCGGCGCCCCTTTACGGGAGGGCGGATGAGCTCATCAAACTCCACCCCATTGCTATCGGGTATATGAAAGAAGCCCTAAAACTGAGAAGGCCTAGAGATATTGTAGAAGCTTATGCCATTTGGGGAGGCATTCCCCGATATTGGGATCTTGCGAGCAAAGTGAAGAGCAATCTCTACGAGACGATCGATCGATTGGTGCTCGATCCCATGGGTCCTTTACACGAAGAGCCTCAGCGACTTCTCTCTGAAGAGTCTCCACCGGCCGTTCACCTAAGACCCATTTTAGACGCCATTGGGTTGGGAGCCAATCGCTTATCCGAGGTGGCAGGCCGTATAGGAGAGGCTGTGACAACGCTCAGCCGGCCGATTGAGAGACTGATCGAACTGGATCTCATCCAACGAGAAACACCCTATGGGACCGACCCTCAAAATTCCAAAAAAACGCTCTATAAAATCAAAGACCCCTTTCTCCGTTTTTGGTTCCAGATCGTCGCCTCTAGACGCAGCCTATTTCCCCAAGTTTCAACCCCCGTTCGACACCAGTGGCTGAAAGAGGGGCTGCCTGGCCTATTTGCTATCACCTGGGAAGAGCTTTGCCGCTCAGCTGTTCCGATTTTGTCTGAACACTGGGAAGCCATCTACAAGCCAGCAGGGCGCTTTTGGCAAGGACAAGGCTTTGAGTGGGACGTCTTATCTCAATCTCTCGACGGCCGCCATTTTCTGATAGGAGAAGCTAAGTGGACGGAGAAAAAGCCATCAGTCCAATGGATTTATAAGACCGTGCAAACACTAAAAGCCAAGGGCATTCCACCTGTGGAGCGCCATTCCCATGCCCAGATTCACTATGTCCTGTTCGTCCCCGAAAGACCCCCGCAACTCAAACTTCCTTCCGATGTCCGCGTCGTAGAAGCGAATGAACTGATCGCTGTATTGCGTTAGGGACCGCCAAACGGTTCACTTTATTCTTAGACAGTCCCTGAGGACACATGCTCGGATGTTCAACGAACATATTTACGAGCAGAGGCCAAGCCGATCTTGAGCTCTTTTCGGTACTTTGCAACAGTGCGGCGTGCGACTTTGTATCCCTTTGAGCGCAATATGGTTGCGAATTGGTCATCGGTGAGGGGATTTTTTTTGTTCTCCTCCGTTATGAGTTGGGCGAGAGCTTCTTTGGCCTGGCCGGTTTCGGGGTAGGAAGTAATGAGGGCCCGCAACGGGATGAGACCGCGCGGAGTCTCCGCGTATTTGCCTGCAAGAGCCCGGGAAAGGGTCGATTCGTGGAGATGGAGGTGAGTAGCAAGATCTTGCAGCGCCAGTGGACGCAAATTCCCCTTCTGCGAGAGATAGGGCGCTTGTTTGCGGATGAGAAAGGCGCCGATTTGAACCAGGATTTGACGGCGCCTCTTCAGCGAGCGCATCAACCATTTTGCTGCGGTAGACCAGCCCCGCAGCGATTCTTTTTCCTCCGCAGATTGCGGGACAACCGCTTCATATTCAGCACTTATCTGGAATTTAGGCAATTCCTCGTCGCTCGTCTCGATCGTCCACCCCAACTCAGTTTGGACGATCCGTAGATCAGCCACTGTGACGGGATTGGGCTCACTTTTAAATGTCTCACCAAAAGCCTCACTGGGTCGCAACCTGAGCCGGGAGAGTTTTTGGATCGCGGTGCTCAGATCGATCGGCCCCATTTTTTTCTTGATCGTGGCATAGCGACCGTGAATGAGATCGTCGAAACAGTCTTGAATCAGGTGAAACGAAGGGGCATGGACCTCTCCTTGCGCTTTCAGTTGAAGAAGGAGAGCCTCTTGCAGGTTACGGGCAAAGATGCCAGGAGGATCGAAGGTTTGTAGATTGGCGAGGATTGTTTCTAGCTGGGGGATAGGGGTGCGAAGACGGAGAGCCAGGTCCTCGATCGGGGTGGTGAGAAATCCTTTCTCGTCGAGATGTTCAAGAAATTCCTCGGCGATTTGTCGATGATCGGAGAGAGAGAAGCATTCCCGGATTTGGCGCATGAGATGATCGTACAGGGAAACTGGAGAGGCAAGCTCATCGCAATCAAATGTTTTTTTTGAGGTCGGAATTTCCTGAAGAAGAGGGTTTTTCTCAATCTCCTCGCCCAGCCATTGAGCGAGCTCCAACTGAGGCATTTGGAGAATTTCAAGGGCTTGCCGGAGGGCAAAGGTCATCGCCAAGTGTCTTTCCGGAGCCAGCTTGAGACGTAAACCAGGGTCCATGGTCCCTCCTTTTCCTCCCCATATCACAGAGGAATTAATGGGGATAGCGCTGTGCGATTCTCTTTGAACCAAAAGAGGTTCTGGCTAAAATGGGGCAAAAAAAGGGAATTTGTGGGTCCTCGCGCAGGAGTTTTTTGCCATAACGGGCTGGGCGATGGTGTGAATTGCCTGGTTCTTTCGAACCATCTTCACCTCAATGGATGGAGAGTCGATACCTACCAAAATACCATTGGATCGATGCAAAATTGGTTTCCCCACCTGGAAGTCCAATCATATCCCAAGATGGAGAATCTCCCCAGGATTTTGTCCGCTTATGATTGGTATTTCGTGGTTCATAATGACATGGATGAGTTTGTCAAGACGCTCATCACTGAGGGCAAAAGGCGGTTTCCGGAGAAAATAAAAGTCCTCTATTTCTACCCCTCAAGAAATATTATCAATGAGCCCTATTACTCCGACTGCTTAACCGATCCGAAAGCCTCGATCGCTGAAAATTTGCGCCGCCTGTGTGAAAAGATTCTCCATCTACCCAAGTTGACTCAAAGTAACGGGTTTATCCCCCCGGCCGATCTCGTCTATCGAAAACATCCAATGAGGATTGTCGTTCATCCAACCAGCGCCCGAGTGACGAGAAGTTGGCCGAAAGAAAACTTTGTAAAGCTCGCTTTACATTTGGAGGAAAAAGGGTTTCAGCTCTCCTTCATACCCGGAGGGGCCAGAGAGAGAAAAGAGTGGGAAGATGTTCTCGCTTATGGGTTTGAAGTTCCTGTTTTCTCTAATTTGGACCTCCTGGCCCGCTATATCTATGAGTCGGGCTATTTGATCGGCAACGACTCAGGCCCCGGACACCTCGCCTCGGCCATGGGCATCCCCACGCTCACTTTTTGCAGGCGGAAGGCCTTGGCCAATATGTGGGCGCCGAGCTTTCATCATGGAGTGGTCATTACCCCTAGCTCTTGGATACCGAATATCCGGGGGTTCCGATTGCGCGACCGCCACTGGAAAAAATTCATCACAGTCGGGATGGCGAGGCGCGCCTTCGAGAGGCTCGTCCATATTTCTTCTGAATAGAACAGTTATTTTGGCTGCAGCTTCGCGAATTTGGCAGCGAGGGTGCGGGTGGTTCCCGATTCGGGAAAATAGACCTCGAAGGTCAGGCCGAAGGAGCCTTGGTAGCCTTTTTTGATGACGCCGACGCCGAATTCTCTGTGAACGACTTCATCTCCAACGGCGAAACCTTCCGTGTGAACAGGCTCGTCCTCTAGTTCGGTGTGGGGATGAAATGCAGGAGAGTGATGATGCAGATATTGGGCTGGGATTTCCTTGAGGAAACGGGAGGGGCGCATGAGGCGGGCGGTGCCCCACATGTAGCGGTAGGTCGCGGCGGAGAGGTAAAGGTGCCGTTTGGCCCGAGTCATGCCGACATAGCAGAGGCGCCGCTCCTCTTCGAGTGACTGGGGGTCGTCCTTGGCATTGATGTGAGGGAAGAGATCCTCTTCCAGGCCGACAAGGAAGACAGTGTTGAATTCTAGCCCTTTACTGTTGTGAAGGGTCATCATCTTGATCGAAGGGATGTTGGGGTTCTCTTCTATCTGCGAGCGGAGGGCGAGTTCCTCGAGGAATTTAGAGAGTGTCGGCTCCGCGTGTTCCTCTTCCCATTCTGCGGCTTTACCGATGAGCTCGTCGAGGTTCTCCTTGCGGTCTTGAAGCGTTTCAGGATCCTCTTGAAGAAAGGTGAGGTAACGGGATTCGGCAGTGGCTTCGCTGATGAGTTCGTGGATCTTGAGATGAGGCCGCCGGTTGCGGAGAGAGTGGATGATCCGGATGTAATCTCTTAAGCCCTCTTTTTGTTTGGGGCCGAGTTTGAGATGGGGGCAAAGGTCCGGACGATCGAGGATCTCTTCACAAAAGGTAAAAATGGGAAAGGAGCGCTCGCTCGCAGCCATTACGATCTTGTCGATCGTGGCGGCGCCAAGACCGCGGCGGGGGATGTTGATCGTGCGCAAAAAAGAGATCAGATCCGAATTGGATATTGCCATCCGGAGATAGGCGAGAATATCCTTCACCTCGCGCCGTGCATAGAAGGAAAGTCCTCCGATGATCGTATAGGCGATGTGTTTGGAGAGGAGAATATCTTCAAACGTACGCGACTGGGCGTTGGTGCGGTAGAAGATGGCGATTTCATTCGGAGAAATGCCATCGGCGATGTGTTTGAAAATGCGGGTTGCTACGAAATCGGCTTCCTGTCTTTCGCTTTGGCCGAGATAGATGCCGATCTTGTTTCCCTCTCCGAGCTCGCTCCATAGTTTTTTGTCAAACCGCTTTTCATTATGTTGGATGAGCGCGTTGGCGCCTTGGAGAATGGTATTCGTGCTCCGGTAGTTTTGATCGAGGGTGATCACTTTCGCGCCAGGGAAGTCCGATTCGAAGTTGAGGATGTTCTGGTAGCGGGCACCGCGCCATGAGTAAATCGATTGGTCGGGGTCGCCCACGGCGAAAATATTTTGGTGTTTCTCAACGAGAGTTTTGGCCAGTGTGTATTGAGCGAGATTCGTATCTTGATATTCGTCGATGAGGACGAAAAGCCATCGATTCTGATATTCGCGCCGTGCCTGTTCGTTTTCGCGCAGGAGTTTGACGGTGAGATAGAGAAGGTCGTCGAAGTCGAGGGCGTTGCACTCCTTCAATTTCTGCTGGTAGAGATTGTAGACTTCGATGAACAGCTTGTCCTCTTTCACCTCTTCGGGGCTGATGAGATCGTTTTTGGCCGTGGAAATCTGCAGGCGGATCTGTCGCAGGAGCCCTTTTTCTCCAGAGAGGTTGAGAGGGTCTAAGCAGCTTTTGAGCAGCTTTTCACTGTCCTCCTCGTCGTAGATGGCAAAGTCGTTTTTGTATCCGAGAGAGGTGATCGATTCTCGGAGGATCCGGGCGCCAAGGCTGTGGAAGGTGCAAGCGAGGACGTGGGCATTCTTCAACGTCCGAATACGGGTGCGCATCTCATCGGCAGCGCGGTTAGTGAAAGTGACGGCAAGGATGTCGGAGGTGAGGATGCCAAGGTCGATCAGACGGGCGATCCTGTAGGTGACAACGCGAGTTTTTCCCGACCCAGCTCCAGCGAGGACAAGGAGGGGCCCCTCGACATGCTGGACGGCTTCTTCTTGCTGAGGATTGAGTTCCGACATATACCGCGCGCGGTTAATTTTTACGATTTTCCATCAACATCTTTTGCCTCCCAGCGCTTTGTTCGATCTCGTTAACACTGTCCAGGTTGGACTCGATCTCCACAACGCACTGGAAGCCAAAATCTCGTTGCCGAAAACCATCTAACCTAACCGCGCGCGGTAACCCAGATGTGCCATGGAACCACTATCTTACGCGAAAGGGAAGATTATATGTAAAGCGGCTTTACATCAGAGAATGGGCTTGCGCAGTTCCCCTTCGCGGAGGCCGAGGTTGCCGTAGCGATGGTAGTCGATGCTGAGAGAGACTTCGCGCAGGTAGTGGAGGAGCTCAAAGCGGCCATTGGCGAGGACAGGATCGGAAATGATGTGGACATTGGCGTTTGCAGCAGCTTGGAGGAGTTCATAGGAAGGGGGCTCGATGAGGCGGATGCGATGGACTTGTCCTGAGAGGATTCGGTCGAGGAATTGGCTTTCGCTCTCTTCAACAACGCGGAGGACGGGGACAAGATCGAGCCAATTGAAGGCGGGTGTTTTCGCGGCCGAGGAGGATGTCCAGCTGATTTCGAGGCCGGCGCCCACGGTGAGAGTTGCTGCACATATACGCAGAGCATCCAGAGGTTTTGAGTGGGTATTGAGGCGCAGGATGATCCCTTTGCGGGGTAGATAGCGGAAAAAGTTGTCTTGGCCGACAATTTTTGTCGGATCCCGATCTTGATGCATTCGCTTCCACCAATAGGCGTAGTTGGAGACGCTCGCTGTCCAAAGCCCGAGCTCCTCCGCGCTGAGAGGGAAGCGATCGAGGAAAGTGGTGAGGCTATTGACCCATTCATTGACAGGCTGCTTTTCTTGCGGCAGTCCTTCTTGGGTTGTATGGAGGAATTCGCGCAGATAGTTGGGCCCTCCTGCTTTGGAGCCGTTGCCGAAGCTGCTGAGTTTGGTGCCGCCGAAGGGTTGGCGCCTGACGATCGCGCCGGTGATCGTCCGGTTGATGTAGAGGTTGCCCGCTTCGATTTCCCTCGTCCAAATAGCCTGCTCCCGCTCGTCGAGGCTATGGAGGCCGGAAGTGAGGCCATAGGGAACTGCATTGGCCAGTTCGATGGCGTGAGAGAGGTCCTTTGCCCGCATCAGACCGAGAACAGGACCGAAGAGCTCGGTCATGTGAGTGAAATTGTGGGGGCGGACGTGGAGTTTAATGCCAGGAGTCCAGAGGCACGGGTTGTGGGGGTCTTGGCGCGGTTCGACGAGCCACTCTTCTCCGGGCTCGAGAGTAGTGAGACCCCGTTTGAGATTGTCTCTAGGTTCGTGTATGAGAGGAGTGATTTTAGCCGCGAGGTCCCAGGGCAGGCCGACTTTCAGGCTGACGGTGGCCTCTTTGAGATGACGGAGGAAGTGGGGATCATCGTAGACCTCCGCCTCTAAGATGGCGAGAGAAGCGGCGGAGCATTTCTGGCCATTGTGCCCGAAGGCCGACTGGCAGAGGTCCTTGATGGCGAGATCGCGGTCGGCGAGGGCGGTGACGATGATCGCGTTTTTCCCTCCCGTTTCAGCGGCGAGATCGAGTTCGGGGCGCATTTTGAGGAATGCTTGGGCGGTCGAAGTGCCGCCAGTGAGGATGACGCAATTGACCCTGGGGTCGCGGATCAGTTCGCTGCCGACCTCGTTGCCAGAACAGGGGACAAATTGGAGGATCTCCTTCGGGATTCCAGCGTCCCAGATCGCTTGCACGAGATACCAACCGACGAGGACGGCCTCGGAGGCGGGTTTGAACAACACGCAATTGCCGGTCATGAGAGCTGCCAGAATGCCGCCAGCCGGAATCGAGCAAGGGAAATTCCATGGAGACGTGACGAGCACAGTGCCCTTCGGCTTCCAGTGGATATCGGGCATCGCGGCCATTTTTCCCATTTGGCGCCGATAATATTCTGCGAAGTCGATCGCTTCAGAAACTTCCGGATCGGCCTCGACAACGGTTTTGCCGCCGTCGCGCATCATGACTCCAATCAATTCCCCTCGCCGCTCGCGCAATTTTTGAGCGACGATACGCATCAGCTGTGAGCGATGTTCGATCGAGGTGGAAGCCCATTCTTTTTCATGAGCTTTGGCGCATTTCAGGGCTTCATCGATATGATGCTTTTTAGCTTTTGCATAATGGAAAAAGGGTTTTCCCCCCTCAGAGGGATTATGGCCGATCCCCTCTTCATTGTCATAGAGAGTCTTCCCTCCTATGACCAGAGGGAGCGCCTTCGGTGTTTGGTGTTGCCACCCGCGGGCGATCTCTTCCGCCCATCTCTGGTTCTGTGGAAGAGAGAAGTCGGTATCCGGTTCGTTTTCGAAGAGTTGAGGATCGGAGGGTGGAGGATGGAGCTGCCGGTTTTGCGTCCGGCGAGGAGTCTGGGGCGCAGTATTGATTTCATCGCAACTCTCGGAGAATAGAGAGGTTTGGAGTTCCCACGATTCGGTGCCCGGTTTGAGACCAAAAACATGGCGGAGAAAGTTTTCGGCCCCGGTGTTTTCATCGAGGCGGCGGATGAGATAGGCGATCGCATGCTGGAATTCTTCTTTGGTCGCAATCGGGCAGTAGAGAAGGATGTTGCCGGTGAGTTTTTGGACGACGCGCCGGATATGATCTGCCATCCCTTCCAGCATTTCGAAACCCACGTAAGGCTCTACTGCATTTTCCAGGCGGAGCAGCATGGCAAAAGCGATATCGAAGATATTGTGGCTGGCGACTCCCAGTCGCACAGCGCGCGCGTTTTCCGGAATGCAGCCATAAATGACCATCCGTTTGTAGTTCGCGTCGACTTCGTCTTTGACTGGGTAAGGAGCTTGCGGCCACCCTCGGAGCGATGCCTCGAATTGCTCCATCGCCAGGTTGGCTCCCTTTACGATCCGGATTTTGATGGGGGCGTTTCCCTGTTTGACCCGTTTTTTTGCCCATTCGGTCAACTCTTTTTGGAAGTGGTGGGCATCGGGTAGATACGCTTGGAGGACGATCCCCGCTGAATAGGATTGGAATTCGGATTTGTCGAGGACTTTGCACAATGCCGCGACGGTGAGATGGAGGTCGCGGTATTCCTCCATATCGAGATTGATGAATTTTGGTCTTTGTGTTCCGTCGGGAAGAGAGACGGGGTATTTCATAGCCGCCCGATAAAGAAGTACAAGTCGTTCCGCAATGGCGTCGACAGTGTCGTCGAAGGCGAGGAGGTTGATTTGGCTGAAGATCGTTGAAATTTTGACTGAGATGTAATCGATGTCGGGGTTTTGCAGGTCATCGAGATACGTTTGAAGCCGCATCGACGCCTCCGCTTCGCTGAGGATCGCCTCCCCGAGATGATTGAGGTTGAGGCGGACGCCCTGCGCTTTTCTCTCTTTGAGATGCTTGGCCAGCTGGGAGGCTTCTCCGGGGAGGATCACGCGCGCTGTCTCTTTGCGAAGGGCGCGGGTGGCCATTGGAACGAGGAACTGGGAGATCTTAGGCCCGAGGATTTTGAACATGAAAAGCTGCAGCCGCTTTGTCCAATCGAGATATTGCGGAATGCCGTAATGGCTCAGGAGGTAGATCATCTGATCGGCGATGCGGCGATTGGACTGGCTTCGGAAACATTGATCAGTCATCGCCGTTGTGAATGCTTTGCCGATGGGATCGCGCATGAGACGGGACAGCTGGTCCTGAACCGCTTTTTCTTGGGACGTCATAGTGCGCGCCGCTTCTCGGATCATGAGCGCGCCCAAATCAACGGAAAGGCGCCTCCGTTCAGCGATCGATTGCGGTTTTCCTTTCACGCTATCGAGAAGGTCAGAGGCCTCGTCTAGGTACGTGGATGTCATATAGGTATTTTTGGGTATCTATATCATATGCGACGAATCTTTGAAAGTGATATAGTGCAGCCATGGCGATCCGGATTTTCTGTCTCTTTCTCCTCACCCATTCCCTCCACGCGGCCGTTTCTTTAGGCGTCGATGTTTTCTTCGATGAGAAATGGGACCAAAAATATCAGGGAAAGAATGTCGGGCTCGTCATCAATCATACGAGCGTGAACCGGGAAATGGCCTCAACCCTCTCGCTCTTTCAAGAGAAGGCACCGAAAATAAAGATCGCGGCTCTTTTTTCCCCTGAACATGGACTGAAAGGGCATTGCTATGCTGCAGAAAACGTCGCTCACGGAAAAGAAAAAGAGGTGACGGTTTACAGCTTGCATGGAGACACACGTCGCCCCACATCGGAAATGCTCAAAGGAATTGACGTCCTCATCTATGATATCCAATGCACCGGAGTGCGCGCGTACACATATCCCACGACGCTGTTTTACGTCATGGAAGAGGCGGCGAAAGCCGGCATCGAAGTCGTCGTGCTGGATCGCCCCAACCCAATCAACGGGATCATCGTCGACGGACCCATGCTCGAGGAAAAATGGCGCTCCTACATCGGATATGTCAATGTCCCCTACTGCCACGGAATGACCATCGGCGAGCTTGCCCAGTTTTTCAATGCTGAATATCAAATCGACTGCAAACTCAGCGTGGTGCCGATGAAAGAGTGGCGACGCTCGATGAGCTACCGCGATACGGGACTGTCATGGATCCCGCCCAGTCCGAATGTGCCAGAGGCTGACACGCCCATCTATTGCCCCATGACAGGCCTTTTAGGAGAGCTCCATCTCGTCAACATCGGCATCGGCTTTACATTGCCGTTTAAAATCGTCGGAGCCCCTTGGATCAAGGGAGCCGACTTTGCAGAAAAGCTCAACGCCCAAAAACTCCCTGGCGTCCATTTCCAGCCCTTTTATTTTCGCCCCTTTTGGGGCCTCTATAAAGGGGTGGACTGCGAAGGAGTCCTCATCCAAGTCACCGATTTGAAAATCTATAAGCCCCTCGCTGTCCAGTACCTCCTTTTGGGTATGCTAAAGAGCCTCTATCCGAAGGAGTTTGCCAAGCGGATCTCCGACGCCAAATCGGCCAAGGATCTCTTCTGTAAGGCGAATGGGACTGAGGCCATCTATGACATCCTTCTAGAGGAAAAGTATCCCGCCTGGAAGCTGATCGAGTTTCAAAAGGCCGAGAGAGAAGCATTTATGGAAAAGAGGAAGAAGTACCTATTGCCCTATGTATATTGAATGAACCATTCTTTGAATCCAGATCACGGCGGGTATTATGCAAATATTATCACAATAGAGGGCATGTTACTCAAATCGCCATTAATCTGATTAGCACTTGTGCTGCTGGTTTGCTAATTCATTGACTCAAATCCCCAGCTTCTACTATCATCGTTCCCAAATGATCAGATAAGGAGACCTATCATGTCTGCGAAGAAATTGAAGCCGCTCGGCAATAGAGTTGTTGTGCAACGGAAAGAAGCCACCGCGACCAAGGGAGGCATTCTCTTGCCCGAAAGCGCAA
>Ga0315281_10009592_pt1 | contig 13421 bp, 11 predicted proteins | sample YL17G07_0_MG_FD_204540 | JGI IMG/M metagenome (GOLD analysis project Ga0315281, IMG submission 204540) | Sediment microbial communities from Yellowstone Lake, YNP, Wyoming, USA - YL17G07_0 | ecosystem: Environmental > Aquatic > Freshwater > Lake > Sediment | place: USA: Wyoming | collected...
GTATCTGGCTCTGGGGTCAGGGCAAAAAACTGAGTCTCCCGACCTTCAGGCAGAAATATTCGCTTGGTGGTGCACTTGTCTCTGCGGTTGACCTTATGAAAGGGATTGGCATATATGCTGGATTTGAGATCCTCGAGGTCCCCGGTATTACAGGGTATTTAGATACTAATTATGTCGGAAAGGCAGAGGCAGCTCTGAAGGCTCTCGAGAAGGTTGACCTTGCCTATATTCATGTCGAGGCGCCCGATGAGGCAGGACATTCAGGTAATTATACAGATAAAATAAAGGCGATAGAAGATTTTGATGCACATGTGGTAGGTACTGTCCTTAGAGGTATAGAATCCTTTGATGAATACAGGATACTTCTTCTGCCTGACCATGCAACACCAATAGACGTCAGAACCCACACAGATGAACCTGTGCCTTTTGTAATATACGATAGCCGCGTTAAGAGGAAAAATGAAGGTGTTGCATTTGATGAATTAATTACAGAAAGAGAAGATATATTAGTTTTTGAGGAAGGGTATAAGCTAATGGAGTATTTTATTAAAGGGATAAATTAGTTGGCACTTATTATTCAGAAATATGGCGGCACGTCTGTTGGAAGCATAGAGAGGATAAGGGCAGTTGCAGAACGAGTTGCTGAAACAAAGAGGCAGGGTAATGATGTTGTTGTCATTGTCTCTGCAATGTCGGGAGAGACAGATAAGCTTATAGGGCTTGCAAATCAGCTATCTCCGAATGCCGATGAGCGTGAAATGGATCTCCTGCTTTCATCAGGTGAACGGATAAGCGCTGCACTTACAGCAATCGCAATAAATGAACTCGGCTTTAAATCTATGTCTTTTACAGGAAGACAGGTGGGGATTATCACGGATGAAGTCCATACTAAGGCAAAGATAGAAAGAATAACCGGAGAACGGGTAAGAAAGACACTGGATAAAGGGATAATACCTGTTATTGCAGGATTTCAGGGTATAACAGAGACCTCTGAAGTCACAACCCTCGGAAGGGGCGGGTCTGACCTCACAGCAGTAGCTGTTGCAGCAGCGCTTGAGGCAGACCTCTGCGAGATTTATACGGATGTTGACGGCGTTTATACCACGGATCCCGGTATAGTGTCTGACGCAAGACAACTCGATAAGATTTCATATGATGAGATGCTTGAGTTTGCAAGTCTTGGTGCAAAAGTGCTCCAGACGAGGTCAGTTGAATTTGCAAAGATATATGGGGTTCCGGTTGTTGTCAGGTCGAGTTTTAGTAATAATCCTGGTACACTTGTTGTTAAGGAGGACAGAGAGATGGAAAAGGTTGTCGTGTCAGGTGTTGCCTATGACAAAAATCAGGCAAAAATAACTGCAATAGCAGTTTATGACAGACCAGGTATTGCAGCAAAACTTTTCAATGCGATTGCAGGTGCAAATATCGTTGTTGATATGATTGTGCAGAATATAAGCAGTGACGGAAAATCAACTGATCTATCTTTTACAGTCCCTAAGACAGATAGCAAGAAAGCACTTAAAATTACTGAGGAGATTGTTGCAGAACTCGGTGCAAAAGATGTTGTCCTCAGGGAGAATATAGCAAAGGTCTCCATTATAGGTGTTGGCATGAGGACCCACTCAGGTGTCGCAGCAAAGATGTTTGAGACACTTGCGAAACATGGTATAAACATCATGATGATAAGCACATCAGAGATAAAGATTTCCTGTATTATTGATACAAAATATACTGAGCTTGCGGTAAGGGTGCTGCACGATGCATTTGAGCTTGGAGGGAACAGGAAGAAAAAGGTGGAAACGAAACGTAAAGTAAAGTTATCCTGGTAAAAAATAAATCTTAAGTTCGGACAAAAAATATGACTATGCGGCAGATAGAAATCTATGATACGACATTGAGGGACGGGGCACAGACAGAAGATATCTCGTTTTCTGTCGAGGATAAACTCCGGATTACAGAGAAGCTTGATGAACTCGGGGTGCATTATATAGAAGGCGGCTGGCCTGGCTCTAACCCGAGGGATATGGAATACTTTAAGAAGGTAAGAAAACTCGGACTTGAAAACTCAAAGATAGTTGCATTCGGAAGTACACACAGGCCGAAACACAAAGCAGATGATGATGCTAATATAAAAGCCCTTCTCGATTCAAAGTCAAAGATTATTACTATTTTTGGAAAGACCTGGGATTTCCATGTGAAAGAGGCGCTGAAGATATCATGCGATGAGAACATTGATATTATTCATAATTCAGTTGCCTGTCTTAAAAAAAATGCCGAGAAGGTTTTTTTTGATGCGGAACATTTCTTTAATGGTTATAAGGATAACCCTCAGTTCGCTTTAAAATGCCTTCTTGCTGCGCAGGATGCCGGTGCAGACTGCCTTATACTCTGTGATACAAATGGAGGAACACTTCCTGATGATGTAAAAAATATTATAAATGACATAATGAAAGATCTGCATACACCTCTCGGCATCCATGCACATAATGATTCAGAGTGTGCTGTTGCAAATTCAGTAATTGCAGTTGAAAACGGTGCATCACATGTGCAGGGTACGATCAATGGACTTGGTGAAAGATGCGGCAATGCAAACCTGTGCTCGGTGATTCCCAATCTCCAGGTTAAACTTGGAATGAGCTGTATTAGTGCTGAAAAACTAAGAAGGCTGAGGGAGGTATCAAGGTTTGTGAATGAGATAGCCAACCTAAGACATTTCAAGAGACAGCCTTTTGTCGGAGACAGCGCCTTTGCGCATAAAGCCGGTATCCATGTCAGCGCGGTAATGAAAAGACCGGAAACATATGAACATATTAAGCCCGATCTTGTCGGTAATTCCCGGAGGGTCTTGATATCAGACCTTGCAGGCAGGAGCAACATATTAAGAAAGGCGGAGGAATTCGGAATCCACCTTGACCCTGATTCTCCACAGTTACAGGATATTGTCACTACCTTGAAGAATCTCGAGAACGAGGGTTTTCAGTTTGAGGCGGCAGAGGCATCTTTTGAACTCTTGATGAAAAAGGCCCTCGGCCTGCACAAGAGATTCTTTGATCTTATAGGTTTCAGGATTATAGTTGAGAAGAGAAAAGAGGGAGAAGACCCTATCAGCGAGGCAACGATAATGGTAAAGGTTGGCGGTCGTATCGAACACACCGCAGCAACAGGAAACGGCCCTGTTAACGCAATTGATAATGCCATGAGAAAGGCACTCGATAAGTTCTATCCTGAACTTAAAAAAGTGAGTCTCCATGACTATAAGGTTCGTGTCCTTACAGCAGGGAAGGGCACTTCCGCAAGGGTGAGGGTACTTATTGAGTCAGGTGACGAAGAGAAAAGATGGAGCACTGTCGGGGTATCAGAGAATATTATCGAGGCGTCCTATCAGGCGCTTGTTGATAGCATAGAATATAAATTACTTAAAGAGGAGCGGTAGCTAAGCCCTGCTTTCCCAGACATCAAACGTTAACTCCGTTCTGGGTAATATAGATTAAACCCCGGATCAGAGGTGTGTATGAATAAATTTAGCAGTATTTTCAGTCAGATTCTATCACTATTTTCGAGGGTGAAAAAATGAAATTTATTCCAAAAATAATTCTCTTTCTCATCATTTTTTCTTTAGTATTCTGGTTGATGCGAACAATTGATCACGGAAGAATTCTATTATTGGATTTACGGGATTTAGGCGGTATCCCCTGGCTCTACTCAGCAATATGTCTTATCTTCAGCATCCTTGCTGCCTTTACCATTCAGAAAGAGTGGGAAAACTGGAATCATCTCGTTGAATCTATCAAGGGAGAAGTAGATGCCCTCCGCGAATTATGGCTTTTGTCACAGCATTTATCAAATGATATCAAGGAAAATATTCTTAAATGTATAAAGGACTATCTTTACCCCATTCAAGGGGAATGGCCTGCGATGGAACAAGGGAAAAGAAGTGAGGCAGAGGAAAAAATTTTAGACGCTTTCCGAAATGAAATAGCAGGGCTGACAGAAGAAACAGGAAGAATGCAGCTGGTACCTCTTTTTAATGATCTCTTAAGAAATCGCAATAGAAGACTTTATCAAAGCGTAATTCACATCCCCCACATCTTAAAGAATACTCTAATCTTCGCCGATGTTTTATTGATCTTCCTTTCCCTTTTCATCGGCGTAAAGAATCCCTGGCTCGATTACATTTTTACATTAAGCATCGGGGTATTGGCATATACGATCTACATTGTAATCGATGACCTTGATAATCCCTTCAGGCCGGGAGCCTGGCATTTGACACCGCAGGATTATAAGATACTGCTCGATGATATTAAAAATAAACACACAGTAAATTAAGTACTAAAATAAAAGCGGACCAGTTAATTTCCATTTTTTAAATCGCCGGTACGAATTTCATAATAATCCTTGCACCGAATACCCCTAAAAATGCAGAGAAGATCACTATTGGTATAAGGATTGCCAGGGGTTACTCAATTTTATATTCTTCTTTGTAACTATTTAAATCCATGGACATAGTGGTTAAACCATCGAAAGTGTTTATCTCCAGGAACCCAACTTTCCTCCAGAAAGATAGAGCGCTATGGTTATCTGTTTTGACCTTTATGAGTATTTTTTCTATAACAGAATGCCTCTGCAGATTTTGTGCAAAAATATTAAATGCCTTGCTGCCATATCCGAGTCGCCTCATATTTTTATCAAGTATCGCCAGAGTCATTTCAGCAGATTTACCAAGTTTTAGGTTATAAAGACCAATAAAACCAATACACTTTGAATCAACCTCTATGCAGTACAAAAAAACATATGTCTTTTTCAACCACCACCAGACTAAAAACCAAGATTTTGATATTTGTTTGTTCAACCCGCATGCCTTTAAAATGTCTTTATTTCTTAATTCGTTATTTATAAAGGGACCATCAAAAATCCTTAATGGTCTCAGCTTTATTGCATCATCCTCCATATATCGCAGGATTTTACCAGAAAGAAGTAAATATGCGGGTTTTCCCTTATCTATAAAATTCTTGATCGTTGTTGCTATATTATTGAGGACCATTTCTGTTCCACTATTAAAATACATACATCTCAGAGTGGGCGGGGGAAGTGTCGTATGTCCATGACCCACTTCATATGGAAAACTTAAAACATTAGCCAAACAAGAAAATAGAGCGTGTTATTGTCAGAGGCATCCCTGCCAAATCCATCATAGTTTGAACGAGCGCCATTGAACTTGTTGTATGTTATGTACTGCACAGAAAACTTAAGCTTTTCCCACGGCAGATAATCTGCCTCCAGATTAAACCCATTGCTATTTGTACTTCCTGTTCTGCTCCCGTTAACTATCTCCGGAGAGTAGAGTATGGTATCAGTATCTCCCGTTGTGGAAAAATAGCTCACTGTACCACCAATAGTACCCACCTGACTCCTGTAGTAATAATTTAAGTTTACTTTAAATGTATCCAGAGAGTTAGACCGGTTAGCCGTATTATTTAAAGTAAAACTTGCGTCCCAGTTTTGCTTTTCATGTATCCATGTGTTTTGTACTGAAAAAATATGCTTCTTACTAATATATTGATATTGAGCATCGAAAGCGATATCCGTAAACTTGTCCGTCGGGCCACTATTATTTCCCTCAGGAAAAATTTTGGCCATAATTCCATAAGTACCTACAGACAGGGAATGATTTTCCCATTGATGTTGAATGGCCAATCGCCAATATGGGGCGATACCATCAACCACCATTTCAGTCGTAGTACCTGCGCCTAACGGTTTCGTAATACCTCTCTCGTTGGTACGGTAGAAGGATACTGCACCATAAATCAAGTTATTCCAAAGGGTATAGATCCCGATACCACCTACTTGCTGGTCTAAAGCCCCATCGATTATCGTTCCTGCTGCAGGGGTTGGGGCAATGCTTGACGTAGCAGAGGGGAAACCCCATACAGGGGTGCTATTCCACACATCTTCCAGCGTTGGACTATTGTTGATCGTAAGACCGTAAATCAGCTTTTTACCCCCCACTATGGCGTTGTTTGCATAACGGATATCTGTCATGTCTAAGAGGAATGTATTGCTTGCACCATCATAGGTACCCTGCACAAAGGCCCCTATGTTATAGATAATCCTTCCTCCATAGTATAAGCTCAGCTCCTGCGGCAAATTCAAAACATTATTGCCCGAAGAAGTAACACGAGTCGCCCAAGTATCATCAATAAAGCCGGGGGGCTGTGACTTTTTTGTATGTGTAAATGATACTTGTGCTAATCCTGCCAAGGGAGGGGGAAACTCATAGGGTTTATTACTTTTGCTTAACACATACCCTCCAAGCTTGAAGGTCCGTCCGAGTGGCGTTAGTTCTGGAAATACAGTATGGCAAGCATTACAAGACATTCCCGTCTGACGTTCAAAACTCGGCAATGCATGGGCATTTTTTAATAATAATAAAAACAGCACTATCCCAACAATACACAAAATAAGAGATCTGTTTTTTATTATCTGCTTAGACATCTCTTACCTCCTTTTAATCACTAATTTCGTTTTTCTCAATTATTAATTCCTTTTAAAGGTATGAGACATGTAATCGATGATAGCTTTGATCTCGTCAGTCTTCAGATCAAACGATGGCATCATTCCGTAGCCATTCCTGATTGTCTCAGCAATCTTTTTATCAGCGTTATTCTGCCAGAAAGTGGTTCTTGTAAAATCTGGCGGCTCGGTGTTGAGGGAAGCAGCAGCTGGTCCATTGCCGTCTCCCTTTATACCATGGCAAATCAGGCATTTATTATTATAAAGATCTCTCCCCTTATCATATTCACCTCCTATGACAATTCCTGCACACAAAAGTGATTTTCCTAAGAATATTATAGCTGCGGCACATACAATAGTCTTTTTCATTTCTCCTCCTTTTCTTTCAATTATCACTCTTTTAAAAAATAACTCTATAGACATCTTTAAATAGTGCGAACCATTACCTCCTTAACCAGTCTTAAAAAATCATCTTTTTGGCATAAAGCTGTTCCGGGTCTCAAGGTTGTAGCAGTCCCTGCAGCCACTGCATAGATCAGGGATTCTTTGAGGCTCTTGCCACTGACAAACCCATATACAAAACCGGCTACTGCAGAATCTCCGGCACCAATTGTATTTTTCACTTTTACTTTGGGAGGAGAAACAAGGTATCGTTTACTTTTACTCACCAGAAGTATTCCTTTGGCTCCCATTGAGACAAGAACGATTTTCACCCCTTGTTTGTGAACATTAAGTGCCGCTCTTGTGATTGCATCAATCCCTTTCAATTCCGTACCGACCAGTCGACTCAATTCGTGAATGTTTGGTTTGATAACTTCAGGGAGCCCCTGAACACCCACTTTCAAGGCATTTCCATCGGTATCAAGAATAACTCTTGCTCCTTTGTCTTTGGCTATTGCAACGAGTTTGCGATATATTTCAGGATGGATTCCCGGAGGGAGGCTCCCACTGATGACAACGATATCGGGTCTTTCGAGCTTTTTAACCTTATGAATAATCCGCATAAGTTCGTATGGCGTGATTTCAGGTCCGCTTGCACTAAAAACAGTCTGTTTTCTGTTACTCATATCATTTACAACAATATTGGTCCGTGTTTCGCCTGAAATCCTAATAAAGTCGCAGCTAATACCCTCATTGAGCAGTCTACCTTCTACTTCTTCGCCCGCAAAACCCCCAATAAATCCAAGTGCATTATTACGCACTTCCAGTGTTGTTAAGACCTTGGATACATCTATCCCTTTACCACCAGCATATCTTTCTTCCCGTTCTATCCGGTTAGAATCATCAGGTTGAATCTTTTTAACCCACAATGTCCGGTCCAATGCAGGATTAAGCGTAATAGTGTAAACCATATATCCTCCTGATAAATTTCATCGAATATTGCTTACTACATTTTGTGGGTGACCGCTGAAATATGCTTTTAAGTTCTCAGCACTGGTAATGAGAATTCGATCCAGCGCCTCCCTTGTATTGAAGGCATTGTGTGGCGTGAGGATTGCACGTTCGGAACGCATGATCGAAAAACTCTCCATTGCCTCTCGTAATGTGATAGCAGGCAAATCATCATGCTTGAGAAATTCTTCTTCTATCCAGATATCTTCTCCTTCAAAGGTATCCAATGCTAATCCTCCCAATCTGTCTTCACGCAGTGCTGCAGCGACAGCTTTAGTATCGATTAGCTTCCCACGTGATGTATTGATAAGTAAAGCTGTGGGTTTAAGAAGACGAAGTCTCTCTGCATTAATCAGGTGGTGAGTAGACGGAAGATATGGCACGTGGAGGCTGATAACATCTGCCTGCTCCAATACCTCCTCCAGACTTATAAACTGTACTCCATATTTGTCCTTCAGGGCAACATCTGACCTCACATCATACGCAATTACCTTCATCCCGAAGGCCCATCCAAGCCTCGCCATATGAGAGCCGATGCGTCCTGTCCCTATCAGGCCGAGAGTTTTTCCTTTAATATCTATACCTATGAGACCTGTGCGACTAAAAAATCCACGCTCAATGCGGTCAAATGTTGACTTGAATTTACGGGCCAGAGCTAAGATCAGACCAAATGCATATTCAGCAACGGTGTTATCACCATAAGACGGCACATTAGATACCGTAATATTTCGAGCCTTACAGACAGTTAGGTCAATGTGATCAAAGCCTGTGGACATGGTAGCAATGACCTTTACCATCGGCAAGTGGTCAAGCACCTCCTGAGTAATCTTAGATTGGATGAATATCCCTATTCCTCCAGCCTCTTTTGCAATACATGCGGTATGTTTATCGAGAGATTTTTGGTTAAACCTTAATTCAAATGTTTTTTCTCCTGCAAATTCCTTTGACAGTATGGTCTGTTCTTTTTCATCCACATTAAAGAAAGCCACTTTCGTCATGATCTACCTCATATAAATATTTTGTTATTAGATTGTTCCTTTATCTGTGAAATACTAAGCCGTGATGATTTATTATCCGGTAAAGATAAACCTTTATGAAATCATTTAACACGAAAAATACCAGTGCATATCCCCAGACAAACCCCGCGAGTTTCCATCCGATAGGGTGCATGAAAACACCGTATACGGCGATGAGTGTGCCTATCACTTGGGTTGCTTCAGCCGTAAAGAAGAGCGCAGCCGCAGGGAAAGGACGGGTCCAGAACGGGTTCTCATTAGTTCTTGTCAGGTAAATTGTCATGTGACCGGCTACCGCCAGTTTCAGAAAAATGAGTGTCTGTATCGTCAGACGATCAAGGTGGAGTACTCTTTCACCAATCCAGAACAACAGGAAGCTGGCAAACACCCCCATCACACCGAGGATCGTAGCAAGAGTCAGCACCTTGCGCATCTCCCATTTCACCGGACTCGGTGAAATCTTCGTATTGTCATAGGCAATCATCATTATAGGAGCATCATTCAGGATGGCCAGGATAACGATCATCACTGCTGTGACAGGGTAGAAGTTGAAAATCAGGATCGATAACGTCAAGAACAGCAGTACACGTGTCGTCTCTGCAATACGGTAAACAGCATAACTGTTCATGCGTTCGAATATTTTACGGCTTTGCTTGATAGCGTCAATAATGACCGAAAGACCCGGCCTTGTAAGCACAATGTCGGCAGCTGATTTGGCTGCATCAGTAGCGCCGGCAACCGCAATCCCCGCATCAGCCTTTTTGAGTGCAGGTGCATCATTAACACCATCACCTGTCATGCCCACTATATGCCCTTTTTTCTGAAGGAGTTCGACGATATGGTATTTATGCTCAGGAAAGACCTGTGCAAAACCATCGGCGTCTTCTACAATGCGCTCAGCCTCTCTGTCAGGCTTATCTATGAAAGAAGAGGCCGGCATGATATTGGCGCCAAGATTTACCTGTCGCGCAATTTCTTTTGCAATTGCAGTATGGTCTCCTGTAACCATTTTGACTTTCGCACCCATAGATTGTGCGATTTTAATCGTCTCTGCAGAATCTTCACGCGGTGGATCGTAAAGTCCAATAAGGCCTGCGTATTGCCAGGTTTCACTGTCCTCAGTCCTGGCCACACCGAGTGGACGATAACCCTTTAAAGCAAGGGTATTTACCATTTCTTCAATTTTCAGAGCAGTGGATTCCTTATTCATTACAAGTGAAAGAATTGCCTGCGGTGCGCCTTTAGCTACCTTAAAGGTTTTGCCGTCTTTACCCTCTATGGTGGCTACAACCCTTTTTGAGACGGGATCAAAGGGAGCAAATTCTACCGTCTTATAGCTATTTAATGTTTCAGTTATATCGCCTATTTTTTTCGCCCTGGCAAGAATGGAGTCATCAATGGGGTCCTGATCCTCCACCCGAGATGCAAGCATTGCAAAAAGGAGCACATCATTTTCTTTATATAATTCAAAGGGATATACATCTCCAACGGTAATTTTATTTTGTGTAATGGTGCCTGTCTTATCCGAGCACAAAATATCCATACCTGCCATCTCCTCAATGGCGACCAGTTTACTCACTATGGCTTCCTTTTTAGCAAGCGCCATAGCGCCCACAGCCATAGTGACTGAAAGAACTGCTGGAAGAGCTGCCGGTATGGCGGCTACAGTCAGGATTAAGGCAAACTGGAGAGTTTCGACTAAACTTTCATGCCGGTAAAGTGCTACAAGAAAAATAACCGCAACCAATGCAAGGGCAAGGATAATAAGGTAATCACCAATTTTAATGACAGCTTTCTGGAAGTGACTGCGGGTCTGTGCTTCTTCTACGAGCTTCGCCGTACGGCCAAAATAAGTATTCATCCCCGTAGCGACAACCAATCCGTTCATTTCTCCCTGACGTGCTATTGAACCGGAATATGCAATATCAGAAACATGTTTCTCAACAGGCAGAGATTCTCCGGTTAATGCAGATTCATCCGTCAGCAAATAATCACCATCAAATAATTTAATGTCAGCAGGAATAATAACGCCCAGGCGCACACGGACGACATCCCCTGGAACAAGTTCTTTGGCATCAACCTCTATCCATTTACTGTCACGCAGTACCTTTGCCTTTAGCGCCAGTTTCTGTTTTAGTAATTCAATGGCGTTGTCAGCCTTGTGTTCCTGCCAGAATCCGACTATAGCATTTATAAGGAGCAGTACAAAAATGATCCAGAAATCTTCCCAGTGGTGGACAATGGCTGATAAGATAGCTGCGACCTCAATCATCCATGGTATTGGCCCCCAGAAATAGCTTAGCAATTTGAGGATAAGACTCTTTCTCTTTTCAATGATTTCGTTATAGCCGTACTGTTGAAGGCGCTCTTTGGATTCTGAAGAAGAGAGGCCTTTTGCGTTCGACGAAAGTTTTTGAAACATCTCATCAACAGGAATTTTAATGTCCATAATAAACTCTGAGGAAAATTGTATTTTTAAAATCTTTTGCATCACTACGAATTAAATAGCAATGCATGAAATTCCTCAGGCGAGAAAGGGCCGTCTATTTTATATGCATAAAACTGACTCTCTTTAATGTCCTTTACCCAAACATGCCATATATCACCTGTTTTATTCTGAGACGGATCGAGCTCTATCGTTTGTGAAGGGTATTTGAAGTCTTCATCAAACAATAACAGCCAGACACGCGAAGCGTGTCTGCTGAAAATGGCAAAATCAGCTCCACTTTTGTGCAAGCTGGCGCCGAGAGGAAGTGCATAACCTTTAGAAGTGGTGATCATGTATTAGCCATATCCGTTATCTTTGCCTTCAAATGTCACACACCTTTTGTATCTTTTCAATCTACATTGTCCGGTCCAGGGCTGGATTAAGCGTTATCGTGTATATCAATTGTATCTTCCCAATCACACGCTAAGAAAATCTTTTATAATGCCACAGGCTCTGGTTCCTTTTTCACCAATAGAATTGAACATGGCATCTTTCGGAAAATTTCATCATTACTGCGTCCAAATAAAAAATGTTCCAGATGACCTTCTTCATGAGCAAGCATGATGATAAGGTCTATATTCTCTTCTTTGACAACTTTCAAAATCTCCTCAGCAGGTTCACCTTCCTTAATTAATTCTTTTACAGACAATCCCTTTTTTTTCTCCACGCTTATCATTTTATCCAGTTCTTTTTTCGCTTCCTGTATAATTCTCTTATATTCTTCTTCCAAAGATGGTATCGGCAAATTCCAACCACTAAGATCAAACCCGAAAGGATGATGAATTACATGAATAATATAAAGCTCAGCTCCATATTTTTCGGATAGTGAAACTCCATAATGCACAGCTTTCCTACAATACTTGGTCATTCTGCTCACGACTAGAATACGTTTGATATCTTTCATAAATCTACCTCCTCCTGTTTTTTAATGGCTACTTTTTTTATCGGGCTCAATGAGCCTCTCGGGAAAATTATTTTAAACTATACTATATTTTCTCAATCACTTTCTGCTACTTAAGTCATAACGCACCCCCTATGATTGGCAGTAGCATTCAACCGCCCTATGCAAGGTTTCTAAGCCGATTTCAAGGCATTTTGATAAAACTTATTTATATATTCCTTTACCATTCTGCGGGCACTGAATAAAGGCGCAGTGCTTTTTATCGCCTCTTTCATAACCTTGACCCAATCACGTGGAATGCCATTATCATCTACTTTGTAATAAAGAGGGATCACTTCCTTCTCAAGGAGGTTATAAATTGCCTCTGAATCCTTAACATCATCGCCTGTGTCTCCACCAAAGGCCCAGCCGTTTTTACCATTAAACCCCTCTATCCACCAGCCGTCGAGAATGCTCAGGTGAGGGACACCGTTCAGTGAGGCTTTCATTCCGCTTGTACCGCATGCTTCTGAGGGTGGTATTGGATTGTTGAGCCAGAGGTCAACTCCGTGAACCATGTATTGTGCCAGTTGTTCATCATAGTTTTCGACAAAAGCAATTCTTCCGCCCAGAGAAGGGTCCTGGGCAAGATTAAATATTCGCTGTAGTATTCTTTTACCGTCATCATCTGCCGGATGAGCCTTCCCGGCGAATATTATCTGTACAGGGTTCCACCGGGTGTTCAGGAGTTTTTTGAGGCGATCGAGGTCGTGAAATATTAGGTCTGCCCTTTTATAGGCAGCAAAGCGTCGGGCGAAGCCGATAGTAAGCGTCAGTGGGTCAAGCAATGAACCACCGGTAATAATGTTGATCGGATTAACACGATTTTCTATCCAGCGCCTACGTGCCTGTTCTCGAATAAAGTTGATCAGTTTAATTTTCAACCAATAATGAAGCTGCCATAATTCCTGGTCTGGTATATCATTAACTCGTTCCCATATAACTTGTTTGTCGTGATCTTCAAGCCAATCGGGTCCCATGTACTTATTAAAGAGGAGTTCCATTTTCGGTTCTGTCCAGGTAGGGATATGAATTCCGTTAGTGATTGAATCAATCGGCACATCCTCTTCTTTCT
>Ga0315281_10009593_pt1 | contig 13421 bp, 6 predicted proteins | sample YL17G07_0_MG_FD_204540 | JGI IMG/M metagenome (GOLD analysis project Ga0315281, IMG submission 204540) | Sediment microbial communities from Yellowstone Lake, YNP, Wyoming, USA - YL17G07_0 | ecosystem: Environmental > Aquatic > Freshwater > Lake > Sediment | place: USA: Wyoming | collected...
CCGCTTTCAACGTCAACAATCTGGAGCAGATCCAGGCGATCATGCAGGCCGCCGACGAGACCGACAGCCCGGTGATCATGCAGGGCTCGGCCGGCGCGCGCAAATACGCGGGCGAACCCTTCCTGCGCCACCTGATCCTTGCCGCGATCGAGGCGTATCCGCACATCCCGGTGGTGATGCACCAGGACCACGGCGCGAGTCCGGCGGTCTGCGTCAACGCGATCCGCTCGGGGTTTTCGAGCGTGATGATGGACGGCTCGCTGAGGGAAGATGCGAAGACGCCATCGGACTACGACTACAACGTCGCGGTGACACGCCGCGTGACCGAGATGGCGCATGCGATCGGCGTCACCGTCGAGGGCGAGCTCGGCTGCCTCGGTTCGCTGGAGACGATGCAGGGCGACAAGGAGGACGGGCAAGGCGCCGAAGGCAAGTTGACGCGCGAGATGCTGCTCACCGATCCCGAGCAGGCGGCGGATTTCGTGCGCAATACCCGCTGCGACGCGCTGGCGATTGCGATCGGCACTTCGCATGGCGCCTACAAGTTCACGCGCAAGCCGACCGGCGACATCCTCGCCATTGAGCGCGTCAAGGAGATCCACAAGCGCATCCCGAATACGCACCTGGTGATGCACGGCTCGAGCTCGGTGCCGCAGGAGTGGCTGAAGGTGATCCGCGAGAACGGCGGAGAAATGAAGGAGACCTACGGCGTACCGGTCGAGGAAATCCAGGAGGGGATCAGGCACGGCGTGCGCAAGATCAACATCGACACCGACATCCGGCTCGCGATGACCGGTGCGATCCGCCGCTACATGAACAAGGACCGGAGCGAATTCGACCCGCGCAAATTCTTGAAGGACGCAATGCAGGCGGCGAAGACGATCTGCAAGGCACGCTACGAGGCTTTCGGCTGCGCGGGACAGGCGTCGAAAATCAAGCCGCTTGCACTTGACAAGATGGCCGAGCGTTACGCCAGGGGCGAGCTCGACCCGATAGTTAACTGAGAGCGCATTTCAAACTTGATTTTAGGGGCTGTTAACTGGCGAAACAGTCTGTTAACTCCAAAACCCCGTTTTGTTTGTACGGATGGCGTGTATCCGTACAAACAAAACGGGGTTGGCGCGCGTAGCGCGCAGCTGTTGGCAAAACCTGCACGGACGAAAATCCGTCCGTGCGGATCGTCGCTTGCGCACGGATGATGAAGCCATCCGCACGCAATCGACGATCTCTAAACAGCCTTATGCCGGCCCATTGCAGCGCGTTTCGGGTCTTGCCCCGTCGAAACCGATTCTAAATGCTGGCGTTTTTCGGGTACGATGTCGATGCGCTCCTGCCTGACGGTCGGGACGCCTGACGCAAGCGGAAATCCATCGTCTCCACGCGCTGATCCCGATACCTTCGCGCGAGGGCTCCAGAGCGCATTTTCCCGGGCAGTCCACCGGCCCAAAGCATACGATGAATTTTTCCAGGATCATGCAATCGCTGAAGCAGGTCTGGGTCGCCTGGGCCGTGCTGGTGTGCGGCCTGGTGTTGTCGATTACCGCGTGCCTGCAGACCAGGGAGCAGATCCAGAATCAGGCGCGCGCAGAGTTCGAAACCGAGGTCGCGCGGAGTTTCGACACGATTGCGCGCCGCATGGAGCGCTACCAGGAACTGGTGCTGGCGCTGCAGGGGCTGATGAGTTACGGCGAGTCGATTTCGCGCGATGGCTTTCGTCGTTTTGTCGCGAATCTCGAACTCAAAGAACGCTTTCCGGCGGTGTTTTTTCTCTATTACACCGAACGGGTCGCCGGTGCAGACAGGGATAGTTTCGAGCGCGCGGTGAGGCGCGACACCAGCGTCAATCCCGGCGGCTATCCCGATTTCCACATCAGCCCGCCTGGCGAACGCACCGAATACTATGTCGTGAAATACGTCGAACCGGAGCCGGGCAATGCCGTCATCCTCGGCGTCGATTCGATGGTTCGGCCGGCGATCAGGAAAGCGATGGAAAGGTCTCGCGACACCGGGCAGATGACGGCGTCCGAAAATTTCGAACTGAACAGCGATCCAAAGCATCGGTTGGGCTTTACCCTGCGCGCTCCGATCTACCGCAAAGGGCCGCCGCCGCAGACGGCCGAGCAGCGGCGTGCCGCGATGAGCGGCGTGGTGGGCGCCGTTTTCCGGCTTTCCGATCTGTTTCATGAACTGGCCAGGGATCTTCCGACCCAGCGCGTGCGTTTGCGCGTCCATGAAGGCACGGGCAACTCGGCGCCGATATTCGACAGTACCGCGCAAGGTGCGGCGATGGCTGGATCGGCTGGTCCAGATGAAGCGAGCCCCTTCGAACGACGCTTGCCTCTCAGCCTGGCCGGACGCGAATGGGACCTGCAGTTCAGCCCGGCGCCGGATCTGATCCCTGCGCTCGACTACCTGTTGGCATGGTCGATCCTGGCGGGCGGCAGTTTCGGCAGCGTTCTGCTGTTTGCGCTGATCCTGTCGATGGCGACTGCACGCGCCCGCGCCGAACGTGTCGCGCGACATATGACCCGCGATCTGCGCGAAAGCGAAGAACGCTACCGGACTCTGACCGAGATGTCCTCGGACTGGTACTGGGAGCAGGACAAGGAATTCCGTTTCACCAAGTTGTCGGACAGTTTTTTCGACCGTTCCGGGGTGCCGCTGGAGCGCACGCTGGGTAAGCGGCGCTGGGATGACTTCGCGGACGCGGACACCAATCCCATGTGGCAGCAGCACCGGCAGCGGCTCGAGAATCATCTGCCGTTTCGCGGACTGGAATACCAGGTGCAGGACGCCGCCGGCAAACCACGCTGGTTCAGCGTCAACGGCAATCCGGTATTCGATGCCGCAGGGAATTTCACCGGCTACAGCGGCACCGGCCGCGAAATCAGCCGCCGCAAGCAAACCGAGATCGAGCTGGAAAAATCGCTTTCCGTTTTGCGTGCCACGCTGGAATCAACCGCCGACGCCATTCTCGTCGTGGACAACGCTGGCGACATCATCGGCTACAACCGCAAGTTCGTGGACCTGTGGCGGATGCCGGAATCGCTGATGATGCCTGGCGCCGCTGGAGGCCGGCTCGCCGCCTATCTGGACCGCCTTCGCAATCCGCAGGGGTTTGCCGAGAGGAACGCGGAAATCTACAGCCAACCCGATGCCGAGAGTTTCGACATCCTGCACTTCAAGGATGGGCGGACGATCGAGCGCTACTCGCAGCCGCAGAAAATCGGCGGGCGCAGTGCGGGCCGGGTGTGGAGCTGCCGCGACGTCACCCAGCGCGCGCGGGCCGAGCAGCGTCTGGACATGCAGCACGCCGTTGCACGCCTGCTCGCCGGATCCCAAGCCCCAACCGAGGTGATGTCGGGGATCATCCGCGCGATCTGCGAAACACTGGATTGGCAATGCGGCGTGCGCTGGAGCGTGGGCGCCGACACCGGTTTGTTGAAGTGCGAGGAAATCTGGCATGGCCGCGGAGACACGGCCATCGCCGAATTCACAAAATTCAGCCGCGAGCAGGTTTTCGAACCGGGATCGGTCGGTTTTATCCGAAGGGCCGTTGCGACCGGCAAGCCGGTCTGGAAGGCCGATGTCGCGGGCGACGCGACCCTGCATCGCGCCCGCATCGCCGCCACCGCAGGCCTGCACGGTGCGTTCGCCTTTCCCATCCTCGATCGGGGCAAGGTTCTGGGCGTCATGGAATTCTACTGCACCGAGATCCGCGCGCCGGACACCACATTGCTGGAAGTCACCAACGCGATTGGCAGCCAGATCGGGCAGTTCCTTCGACGCAAACTGGCCGAGGACAGCCTGCAATTCGCCGCCAGCCATGACTCCCTGACCGGTCTGCCCAACCGCGCGCAGTTCAAGGAACGAGTCGATCACGCGCTGATCGTGGCACGGCGCATTCGGAAGCAGCTGGGGATTTTTTTCGTCGATCTCGACCGCTTCAAGACCATCAACGACAGCCAGGGCCACGCTGCCGGGGATGCGGTATTGCAGGAAGTCGCGGTCCGCCTGCGAGGGTGCCTGCGCGAAAGCGACACCATCGCGCGCCAGGGCGGGGACGAGTTCGTGATCCTGATCGCTGATGTCGAGGAGCCGAGATACTTCGTGGGCGTCGCCGAGAAAATTCGCGTCGCCCTGAGCCGGCCGTTCATGTACAACGGCATCGAATATCATCTTGGCGCCAGCATCGGCATCAGCACCTACCCCGGCGATAGCGGGGACGCGGAGACCCTGCTCAAGAACGCGGACATCGCAATGTACCGCGCCAAAGAGCATGGCCGGGACAATTTCCAGTTTTATTCCGAGCAGATGAACACGCATTCGATTGAGCGCCTGACGCTGGAATCGAACCTGCGGCACGCGCTCGAACGCGGTGAACTCCTGCTGCACTATCAGCCCAAGGTGGAAACACGGTCGGGAAAAATCAGCGGCGTGGAAGCGCTGCTGCGCTGGCAACACCCCGATCGCGGCCTTATTCCGCCATTGCAGTTCATTCCGATGGCCGAAGAGACCGGGCTGATCCTGCCGATCGGCGACTGGGTGCTGAGAACCGCGTGCGCTCGGCTGAGCGCCTGGCTCGGTGACGGCCATCCGCCGATGCGGATGGCGGTGAACCTGTCTGCCAGGCAATTTGCCAACCCGGCTCTGCCGCGGGAAGTCGCGAGCGCGCTGGCCGATGCAGGTCTCGACGCCGGGTATCTCGAACTTGAAATCACCGAGAGCATGGTCATGCACAATCCGGAACTGGCGGTTGGCATATTGAACGAATTCAAGTCAATGGGGGTCCATCTCTCCATTGACGATTTTGGCATCGCCTATTCTTCCTTGAGCTACCTGAAACGTTTTCCGATCGACAGCCTGAAGATCGACGGCTCGTTTGTAAAAGACCTTCCCCACAACACCGACGATGCGGCAATCACGCGGGCGATCATCGCGATGGCGCAAAGCCTCAGGCTGAAAACGGTCGCCGAGGGCGTCGAAAACGACGCGCAACTGGCTTTCCTGAACCAATACGGCTGCGATGAAATTCAGGGCTTCCTGTTCAGCGAGCCGCTCGAAGAATCCGCACTTCTTGAATTTCTGAAGACCTGGGGAGACGCCCATCGACGGGACCGCCATGACTTCTAATCCGCTGCTCGATTTTTCCGGGCTGCCGCGTTTTGCGGCGATCACGCCGAAACATGTCGCACCGGCAGTCGATACTCTGATCGCTGAAAACCGCGCACTGATCGCGTGCCTGACGCTGGGCCCGGACGCGCCGGACTGGGACAATTTTGTCGTGCGCCTCGAGGACGCCAACGAGCGGCTGTCCCGGGCCTGGGGCATCGTCACCCATCTGCACGGCGTGCTCGACAGTCCGGAATTGCGCGAAGCCTATAACGCGAGCCTGCCAAAGGTTACCGAGTACTGGGCCGCGCTCGCGCAGGACCAGGGTTTGTTCCTGCGTTACAAGAGCATCCGCGCTTCCGCAGCATTCGAATCTCTTTCGCGTGAGCGGAAAAAATTCCTCGACAACGAATTGCGCGACTTCCGGCTTGGCGGCGCGGAACTCGCCGACGACAAGAAGATCCGGTTCAAGGCGATCCAGGAAGAGCTCGCCTCACTGTCGGCGAAGTTCTCCGAGAACCTGCTCGATGCCACTAATGATTTCGCCCTGTTCGTCGAAAAACGCGAGGAACTCGCGGGAATTCCGGATGACGTGCTGCAGACCGCCGCCGAGGCCGCGGTCAAGGCCGGCAAGCCCGGTTGGAAATTCACGCTGCAGGCGCCTGCCTACCTGCCGTTCATGCAGTATTGCGAAAACCGCGAGCTGCGGCAGATCATGTATCGCGCCTATGTCACGCGGGCGTCCGAATTCGGCAAGCCGGAATGGAACAACACGCCACTCATCGCAAGCACTCTCAAGCTACGCGAGGAGGAAGCACGTCTCCTGGGCTACAAGAATTACGGCGAGGTGTCGCTGGTGCCGAAAATGGCGAAGTCGCCGCGGGAAGTGCTCGCGTTCCTTGACGATCTTGCGCTCAAGGCAAGACCGTTCGGCGAGCGCGATATCGCGGAGCTCTGCGCCTTCGCGGCTGCGGAACCCGGAATCGCGGAACTGGAATCCTGGGACCTTGCCTACGCGTCGGAAAGGCTGCGCGCCAAGCGCTACGCGTTCTCCGACCAGGAGGTGAAACAGTACTTTCCGGAGCCGAAAGTGTTCGAGGGCATGTTCCGTGTGGTCGAGACGCTGTTCGGCGTTCGCATCGCGCGCGACGCCGCGGAAACCTGGCATCCCGACGTGCGATTCTTCCGCATCGAAGACAGCGAAGGCGGGCTGGTCGGCTATTTCTACGTCGATCTTTACGCGCGCGAAACCAAGCGCGGCGGCGCGTGGATGGACGACGCCATTGCACGCCGCCGCAAGGGTGCCGCGATCCAGACGCCGGTCGCCTATCTCACCTGCAATTTTTCGGCGCCGGTCGGCGGCAAGCCGGCGCTATTTACGCACGACGAAGTGCTCACGCTGTACCACGAATTCGGCCACGGCCTGCATCACCTGCTGACGCGCGTGGAGGAACTCGGCGTGTCAGGCATCGCCGGCGTCGAGTGGGACGCGGTCGAACTCCCGAGCCAGTTCATGGAAAATTTCTGCTGGGAATGGAACGTGCTGAAAGAAATGGCCGCACACGTCGACACCGGAGTCCCGCTGCCGCGCGCCCTTTACGACAAGATGGTCGCCGCGAAAAATTTCCAGAGCGGCATGCAAATGCTGCGGCAGGTCGAGTTCAGCATGTTCGACATGCGCCTGCATTGCGACTTCGATCCAAACGCCGGCGCGACCGCGCAGCAACTCCTCGACGAGGTGCGCCGCAGGGTCGCAGTTGTGCTGCCGCCGGAGTGGAACCGTTTTCCGCAGAGCTTCTCGCACATCTTCGGCGGCGGCTACGCTGCGGGCTATTACAGCTACAAGTGGGCCGAGGTGCTTTCCGCCGACGCCTACAGCGAGTTCGAGGAAGCGGGGGCACAAGCCGCAGGCGTGCTCGATCCAGGCGTCGGCAGGCGCTTTCGCGACGAGATTCTCGCGGTCGGCGGCTCGCGTCCCGCGCTCGAATCCTTTGTCGCGTTCCGCGGCCGTGAACCCCGGGTGGATGCCTTGCTGCGGCACAGTGGTATGATTGCCACGTAGCCGAAAAACTGCGCAAAGGACCTGCGCGGCCGCGACTCATACTACGGGTACGCAGCCGCGGGAGACTGCAATGACGAAGCCAATCAGGATATCGCTTGCTCTGTATGCCGTACTTTGCATGGCGCTGCCGGCGCAGGCACAGATGTACAAGTGGGTCGACAGGGATGGCCGCACGGTCTACTCCGACCAGGCGCCGCCGCCTGACGCAAAGAAGGTCGAGCAGAAGCGGCTGAACAAGAACGTCATCGAGATCACGCCTGGAAACTACGAGACCCAGCAGGCGGCGCAACGCCTGCCGGTGACGCTGTATTCCACCGAGGGCTGCGGCGATCCATGCCAGATGGCGAAAACCTACCTCAATAACCGCGGCGTGCCTTTCGCCGAGGTCAAGATCACGACCGAGGAGCAGGCGAAACCGCTGAAAGCGCGGCTTGGCGGCGAGGTTGAAGTCCCCTTGCTCGATATCGGCGGCACCACGCTGCAAAAAGGTTTCCAGCAAAGCGTCTGGAGCAACCTCCTCGACGCCGCCGGCTACCCGCGGGCGGGCAGCGCAAAGGCGCGCGCAGCAGCACCCGCGCCGAGTCCGCCAGCGCGATGAAAATCGCGACCTGGAACGTCAACTCCCTCAAAGTCCGCCTGCCGCACGTTCTCGACTGGCTCGCGCGCCAGCAGCCGGATGCACTTTGCGTACAGGAGACCAAGCTCGAGGATGCGAAATTTCCGGCCGACGAGCTGCGCGCCGCAGGCTATCATGCGGCATTCTCGGGTCAGAAAACCTACAACGGCGTGGCGATTATGGCGCGTGCACCGCTCGCCGACGTGTTGCCAGGCATCCCCGGCTTCGCCGATGAGCAGAAGCGGGTGGTCGCGGCAACGATCGGCAACACGCGGCTGGTTTGCGCGTATTTTCCGAATGGGCAGAGTCCGGACTCCGACAAGTTTCAGTACAAGCTGAAATGGATCGCCGCCCTCACCGAATGGCTGCGCGGCGAGCTCGCACGGCATCCGCGCCTGGCGCTGCTCGGCGATTACAACATCGCACCCGAAGACCGCGACGTGCATGATCCGAAGGCGTGGGAGGGGCAGAACCTGGTGAGCGAACCCGAACGCGCGGCAATGCGCGGCCTGGTCGCGCTCGGGATGCAGGATGCGTTTCGCCTGTTCGAGCAGTCCGCGGGAAGTTACACCTGGTGGGATTACCGGATGCAGGCGTTTCGCCGCAAAATGGGATTGCGCATCGACCACATCCTGCTCTCGCCCGATCTCGCCAAACGCTGCACCGCATGCAGCGTCGACATCGAGCCGAGAAAGCTCGAACGCCCGTCCGATCACGCGCCGGTGATCGCGGAGATTTCCTAAGCGCGCTGCCCTGCCTGCTGATTCCCGCGGACTTGACCACCCTGCCCGGTGACCACTGACCGTCTCCCACGGTTGGCCCTGGTAATGATTACCCTTGCCAATGTCCAATTTCGGGCAATAATGTTCATGTCAATTGTCGGCCGAGGCTGTGTAAAAACTCGAGGCTATTTCGAATTCAAGGGTCTTGCGACCATCACCCAATCAAAATTAATTGAACACAGAGCGTTCTGGAAGTCCGATTTTTTTAGAGCAGGCTCCGCTTTGCGTTTTTACACAGCCTCGGCCAAAACTAGACGGTCCTTTGCCCGTAGATAAATTTCACCTTCCGTTTAGAAGCAGTTGGGACTAATCGGCGATCGATATGTTAATGGCCGACTTCTCGGGCACGGTTGAAGACGTCGCAACAACCACACTCTTCCCGGTCTTGTTCAGGTTCGCGCTGGCCTGTCCATCGCCGGCTTTGAGACGCTTGGCGGTCACTATGATTCGTCCGTCCGCTTCCTGTTGGTAGGCGGTCTTGTTATCCTGTGGCGCGCTGCCAGTGAACGCGGTGAACGCGGCAGATATCACAATCAGCAATCCGGCTGCGATTACACCTGCGCTTGTCACGGTGTCCTTGCTCGCGTTCTGATTCCAGTCTTTCCTCGTCATCCTGTTCATGTAAGCCTCCATTCGTTGTTGGGGATGTCTTTGCACCCTGACGGTTCCCAAGTTACGCAACGGAGGGAGCTAGCGGAATCCCGCGAATGTGTACGCATATCCCGTGATTAGGGGATGCCGGTCGCGACAAATTTCCTGAATAATTTGGTTCAGGAGGAATTCCGCATATGACGCACAACATAAAGGTATTGCAGTGCACCATTGCATGGGCTCTTTGCACAGGCGTAGCGCTTGCTATAGGTCCAGTGCCGGATGCGATCGCACAGCCAGTGCAGTCAACACCAGAAACGATCGAAAAAATTGTCGTGACTGGGTCGGCAATCCTGCGAACCGACACGGAGACGCCTTCGCCGCTACAGATCATTTCACGCGAAGAAATCGATCGCAGCGGTCACACCACAGTCCAGGAGGTGTTGTATTCGCTGACTGCCAACGGACAGGGCAATCTCAACCAGTCCTTCGGCTTTGCATTTGCGGCGGGTGCAGCGGGTGTTGCCCTCCGAGGGCTGACGGTAGGCGCGACGCTGGTGCTGATCGATGGTCACCGCATGGCGGCGTATCCGATTTCGGATGACGGTCAGCGGTCGTTCGTCGATGTCGCCAATATTCCCTTAGCCATCGTCGAGCGCATCGAGGTGCTCAAGGATGGCGCTTCGGCCGTGTATGGGTCGGATGCGATCGCCGGCGTCGTCAACATCATTTTGAAAAAGCAATTCGTCGGCTCGGAAGTCTCCGCAGAATACGGTGTCTCCGCGAAAAACGACGGCGCGATTGCACACTTCTCGGGAACCACAGGCTGGGGTGATCTTGGCAAGGACGGCCACAACACCTATTTCAATATCGAATATCGTCACACCAACGCAATCAGCCTAGCGAGCCGGCCGGCCTATGCAAACTTCAACTATGCCCAAGCCTGGGGGCCGAACGCACCGGTCGCGCCCGGCGTGGTGCAACCGGGATCGGCGTTTCCATTCGCCGCGAATCACTACGGCATGGTTGCGCAGTTCGATCCGACCAATCCCGCGACGCCGCTCGGCTATCAGCAGCTTCCCGGGTGCGCGAACCCCAGCCCGCTAGGGGGCTGTGCGTACGACATTGCACAGTACTACCAGGTGCAACCCGAAACCAGCAACGTCAATGTGTTCGTCCGCCATACGCTGGATCTCGGATCAGGCTGGCGTGGCACGTTTTCAGGTTCCGTTTTCAATTCCAGGGCCGAACAGCTCGGTCCTCCATTGAGCACCTTGTTCGCATGGGCCACGCCATCGGGGTCACTGGTGAACAATGGTGATCCGACCGCGCAGCCTATTCTGTTGCCCGTCGGCAACGCAAACAATCCCTATCCCAACAATCCGGCTTGGCTTGCCTATCTGTTCGGCGATGTCGGTCCGACCCGCATTGAGACCGACACCGGCATGTATCGATTTGTCGCCGACGTACATGGCGCCATGGGCGAGTGGGATGTCGACACGAGCGTGGGATTCATCAACGGCATCACGAATCTGACGTATCGCAATTTTGTAAGCTACAGCGCGCTGGCCGGATTGATCGCCGGCAATCAATACGGCATTGGGGCGTCCGCGGGACTCAATTCGACTTCGGTGTATCAGACCTTGGCACCGACAACACACGCAACGGCAACGTCGAATCTGCAGTACCTCGAGGTTGGCGCAAACCGGGACCTGATGCAGTTGTCCGGGGGTCCGCTCAGCATTGCGCTTGGTGCAGGCGTTCGACATGCGGGCCAGAACTTTCCGGGTCAGCCTGGATTCCTGTCCGGCGACATCATCGGCGGCACTGCCGTGTATATTCACGGCAGCGAGACCAGCCAGACCCTGCATGCCGAGATCGCCGCCCCGTTGCTGAAGTCGGTGGAAGCGGATGCAGCCATTCGTTACGACAATTATCCGGCGACGGGCAGCAAGCTGACGCCAAAAATCGGCATGAAGTGGCGGCCTGCCGAGATGCTCGTTTTGCGCGGGACGTATGGAACCGGATTCCGCGCGCCAGGACCAGGGGAACGCGGAAATTCCGGCGTGGGGTACGGTTTTGCGTTGCCAACCGACCCATTGCGTTGCCCCGTCACGGGACAGCCCTCCGATTGCGGCGGCGGTTTGGTGGCGGGGAGCGTGACCGGCAATCCTGCGCTCAAGCCCGAGACATCGGAGAATTACACGCTTGGCATGGTGTTTCAACCGGTTCGGCAAGCCAGCGTTACAGTCGACTGGTTCAAGATTCGCCGGTCAAACGAAATCATCGCTGACTTCTATAACCCGGTCATTGTCCGTGGTCCGGTGCAGGCCGCCTACCCGACGCTGCCGGGCCCCATCGTCGCGGAGATCGGACCCTATCAGAACCTGAATCTCGATGCGCTGTCAGGATTTGACATTGACTTGCAGAGCAAATTCAAACTCGGTGATTTTGGGACGGTATCGCTCGTTGCAACCTATACACACCTTATCCGGCAAATGGTCTGTTCCCCGGGCTCGGGCTGTGTGGATGTCGCGGGCACGCATGGTCCGACCGGGGTCAGCGGGGATACCGGCACGCCGCGGAACCGCGGGCGGGCCACTCTCGCTTTCAGCCGGGGACCCACGACGGTCGGCGCCACCGTCAACTACGTGAGCGGGTACGCAAATACGGATCCACTTTTTGGTCCCGATAGCGGCTGCCTGAACCCCTGGTACACGCCTTGCAAGATCGGATCATTTACCGATGTTGACATATTCGGCCAATATCGTTTCAGTCGGCAGCTCGAAGTCAATGCACACATCATGAATGCGTTCAATCGCGCCGCGCCATTCGATCCGCAAGCCGCTTACGGAACGCGAAATTACAACAATGCATTTGCACAGCCAGGAGCAATCGGCCGTTTCTGTCAATTCGGTCTGAAATACAAGTTCTAGAAGTTGCGGTCAACGCAATCAACGCAGTGAAAGGGCTGATGGATTTGAGCGGCAGCATCCTGAAGTCCTGGCGCGACGCTACCCGACAGGCAGCAGCAGATTGAGCGTGGTACCAACCGGCGACGATTGAATTTCGAGGTCGCCACCAATGATTTTGGCGCGGCGCTGCATGTTGCCCAGACCATAGCCAGTGTGGTCACCCGCGAATCCCGCGCCGTTGTCGCGGATCCGGATGAAGGCGTGTCTGCCCGGCGCGTCCACACCGGTCTCCACACACACGGTGCTGGCATGGGCGTGCTTGAGCACATTGGTGAACGCCTCCTGCAGGATGCGCAGGACGTGCAGCACGTTCTGTGGAGTAAGACACGCAAGCTTCGGCACTTCCCTCACCTGCCAATTCAGATCGATACCCTGTGCCTTCAGCCGCCGGTCAAGGCGGTAGCGCAGGTTGCCGAGCACCGGCAAAAGGTCGTTCTCGGTGGGTTCCAGCGAATCGATGGTAAGGCGCAAATCGTCGATGCATTCGCGCAGTGCAGCGGCCACCTCGTCCGGTGATGTCTTGCCGTGCTCGACGAGACTCAAAGTCGAAATGAGCTGTCCACCGACGCCGTCGTGCATGTCGCTCATGATGCGCTGGCGCTCGCCGATGACGGCGCGCTCCTGCTCCATCTGCTGCACACGGCGGTAGTTCCGCTCCAGCTCGCGACCTTTTTCTGCGACGCGCTGCTCGAGTTCGAAGTTCAGCCGTTCGTATTCGTTCAAAGAACGCACGAAACGGTCGGTCAGGATCCAACCGATCGCGAGGTAAAGCGGCAGCGTGTGATACGCGTAATATTGAAAAGCGCCCACGGCATCCAGGACATTTTCCAAGACGATTTCATACATGATCACTGTGCCCTGAAATACCGCTGCCAGGCTCAGCAGCGTGCGCTCAACGGCTGGGCGCCTCTGGGCAGCGATGGCCAGGATGGTCAAATAGCAGAAAATCACCGGGTAGGACGTGAATCTCCAGCTGTGGAGATTTTCCTCGAAATGCAATTGCTCCAGATAAATTGCGGGAACCGACGCCACCGCGTATATCCACAGGCATCGTTCCGTTCGCGGCCATCGCCAGCCCGCATAACGCAGTGCAAAGAAGACCGTCACCACTGGAGTCAAATGATCGAGGCTCAGCAAAAACGTCAGCCAGTACACCATGGGAAACGGCGGATTGCCGACGAAATCGAACAGCATGCTGACCGCCCAGAGCAGGGCGACCAGCCCGAAGTAGCCGTACATCGTATCCTGCCGGCGGCGCCACCAGAGCGACAGCATGAACAGGC